>FWWM01018194.1_pt1 | contig 10048 bp, 10 predicted proteins | sample 2228351 | NCBI WGS metagenome assembly FWWM01 (sample SAMEA103939774, study PRJEB20133) | metagenome
TTCTCATCACAGTCAAGGCGTTATATTCAATTCTTTCCATGCCTATCTTCTTGCGCATATTAATAACCGGAACAACCGAACCCCTTAAATTAATAACACCCTTCATAAAAGGCAACGTATTGGGAACATTGGTAATGTGCGTCATACCAATAATCTCCTGTACCTTTAAAACTTCTATACCGTATGTTTCATTGCCTATAATAAAGGTAACAAACTGTTCACTCAAAGCAGTATCAGGTTTGTTTTCAATGGCTGTATCCTGAATATTCATATACTCCCCCTATCGTAAAAATTTTTTAACAACTGATTGAAGCTGTTCAGCCTTAAATGGTTTGATTACCCAGCCAGATGCTCCTGCATTTTTACCTTCCTGTATTTTTTCTTCTTCAGCCTCAGTAGTAAGTACTATAACCGGAGTAAATTTATCATTTTCCCTGAATTTTTTTATAAATGTTATACCGTCCATCTGTGGCATATTAATATCTACAATAAAAAAAATTTTTAATGAAAATATTATTAATCTTGCTTTAATTTGTCTACTCAAAGATGATAAACAATTTCTAAAAATTTTAAAGATTTAATTGCTTTAGATGATATAAAAGGAGATTTACATATACATACCAATCTATCAGACGGGCTTAATTCCATTAATGAAATTTTTAATTTTATTAGATTTAATAAAACAAATTATAAATATATTGGAATAACAGATCATGTAGATCAAGTAAATCTGAATAAATTAATAGAATTAAAAAATTATATAAAAAATAATTTAACTTCTGATAAATTAAAGATTATTTTAGGAGTAGAAGAAAATATAGATGAAAATGGTATTTTATATTATCAAAAATTAGATCATAGCTTACAATCAGATTTTATAAAAAATATTGATTTCATAAATGCTTCTATTCATTCAAATTTTAATTTATCAGAAGAAGAACAATATAATAGATTAATAAAAATAGCTAAATCTAAAAATCCGAAAATTATAGCAATATCTCATTTAACTACCAGAATCTTAAATATAAGAAAACCTATAAATTTAAATATAAACAAAATCCTAAAAATTATAAATGAATTAAACAAAAATAATAAATATATTGAAATAAATTGTCATTTAGATAGACTAGATGTAGATTATAATATCTTAAGAGAATATACTTTTAAATATAATATTTTACCTAAGGTAGTTATATCTACAGATAGTCATAATATTAATCATATAGATTATATGGAATATGGGGTAAAAATAGCTAGAAAATCTTTGATTCCAAAGCACAATGTATTAAATACTAAAGAAAAATTTTTTGATATATTTTATATAAGGAATTTATAAAAAAAATTATAATATAAAAATATGAAAGGAGGGAATTAAATGAAAAATAATAAAAAAAATCTAATAAATTTAAAAATCTTAATTACGATTTTGTTAATATTCTTAATGATAAATATAACATTTATTAATATAAGCTATTCAAATGAATTAAAGATAACTTTTTGGCATACTTTTAGTGAAAATTCTTCAAAAGGGAAAGCTATAAATAAATTAATAAATGATTTTAATAATTCTAATATATCAATTAATGGGGATAAAATAATAGTAGAAGGTATATATAAGGGTACTAAAAACAAATATTCTAATCCTTATATAGTTTTATTTAATGAATTAATAAAAAGTGGAGCTAAAAATGAGCTTCCTGATTTAAGTTTAGCTTATGAAAATTGGATACTACAATTTAATCAAGTTGGATTAGTTAATGATTTAACCCCATATGTTAATAATGATAAAGAATTAAAAGAATATATAGGAGATCTAATTCCTACATTTAAACAATCTGCTTACATAAATAATAAAATCTATAGTATCCCATATAATAAAAGTATATATGTTTTTTATTATAATAAAAAATACATAGATAATATGGATTTAAGTAAGTATAATTTTAATGATTTTATTTCTTACTTAAAATTATTAAAGAATAAACTAAATAAAGCTCCTTTATATTTAGAGCCAAGTGAAGATACCTTTATTATAACATATTTATTAATTTCTAAGAAAGATTTTTTTAAAAATGAAAATAATGAAATAGATCCTATATTTTTACCAGATGAAACTAAAAACATAATAAATATTTTAAAAAATTTAGAATCTCAAGGATTAATAAAATTTACAGATAACTCTTATAAAGATTTTTTATCAAATGAAGCACCTATAATTTTATCTACTTCAAGTAGATATGTAGATTTAATAAATAAAAAAGATAGTTTTGATTTTGGGATATCTTGTTTACCTGCTAAGGATGGGTATATCCATGTAGCTGGAACTAATTTAGTTGTACTATCTAAAGATAACAAAAAAGAAAAAGCAGCTATTGAATTTATAAAATTTTTAATTAATAAACCAAATTTTTCATATATGTTAATAAATACAGGTTATATTCCTACTACTAATTACTTATTAAGTTATAAAGAATATCAAGAGTATTTAAATAAAAATCCTGAATATAAAAATGTTTTAGAAAATAGTATAAATAAATTATATTTACAACCACCAGTATGGGCTTGGGAAAACATTAGATGGTACTTAAATGAAACTATGTTTAATATATTCAGTAATAACAATGATATTAATGAAGAAATTTTAAAACTTCATTCCAAAGTTATTCAGATATTATCTAATCAAAATTTAATAAAGAATTATCAATCTGTAAATTAATAAAAATTATAACATTAATTTTTCTATGAAAGGGGGGATATTTATGCCTAAAAATATACAAAAAACTAAAAAAGATAACAAAATAAATAAAAAATCTAAAAATACTCTTAAATTGGAAAATAAACTTAAAAAAAATAATACTAACATAGATTACGAAGATACTATCCATCAAATAGAATCTCTATCTGAAACAGAAATTTTAGAAAATGAAGATGAAAGTGAAAATTTAGCTAACTTAAGTATAGAAGATTTACTAAAAAAAGAATTTAAAAATATTATTAGGATATGTGATATTTGTGGAAATGAAATGAACTTAGATATAGATTTCAATAATTTTGAAGTTTTTATATGTAATAACTGTGGATACAAAATAAAAATAAATAATGAATTTTAACAAAACCAAGCAAAAAGTATATATCTTTTATATATGAATTGATATTGACAAAATATCAGTTTTCATGTATAATATTTAGAGAATAGGATGCTTACATTGTAAGAAGCAGAGATGAAACAATTTAAAATTCAAGTCTATAAAAGCGGTTATTTACGATGTAATTTACCATGATAAAGAAGAAAACTACTACTTTTATAGTAGGGGTTGTTTAGGTAGTTAAGTTCAGTATTATTTTTAAAGATTATTTTAAAAAAGGGGGTATTAGGTATGTCAAGAATAGTAAAATTAGATAAAAAAGAACCATATTTAATAGAAGTTGAAGGTAAAAAAATATGGGTATGTGCTTGCGGGTTATCTTCAAAAAAACCTTATTGCGATGGTAGCCATAAATTAACCAAAGATGAAGACGATTCTAATTTATATATTTACAATGAACAAAAAGAAAGAAAAATAGTAAAAGAAATAAAAACAGAAGAATAAATATTAAGGAGTAAATATGCTAATATTTGAGTTATTAGAAAATATGCATAATTTAGGAGCATCTGATTTACATTTGGGAGTAGGTTCTCCTCCAATTTTTAGGATACATGGGAAACTAAAGGCCCTTAATTTCCCTCCTCTTACTAATGATATAATTAGAAGTATGGTTTATACATTATTAACTTCAGAACAGATAGAAGAATTTGAAAAAAAAAGAGAATTAGATTTTTCATATACTCTAGAAAACATTGGTAGATTTAGGGGGAATTTATATTTTCAAAAGGGTACAATTGCAGCAGCTATACGTGCGATTCCTTTACAAGTTAAAACAATAGAAGAACTAAATTTACCAGAGATTTTAAAAGAATTTGCTTCTAATGAAAGGGGTTTTATATTAGTTACTGGGCCAACTGGTGTTGGAAAATCCACCACCCTAGCTGCCATGATTGATTATATTAATTCCAATTTTTCTAAACATATAATAACTATGGAAGATCCTATAGAATATGTTCATATAAACAAAAAATCAATAATACATCAAAGAGAAATTGGGATTGATTCTTTAAGTTTTAAAGAGGCATTAGTTCATGTACTTCGTCAAGATCCTGATGTTATATTAGTAGGAGAGATGAGAGATAATGAAAGTATTAGTTTAGCTTTAACAGCTGCTGAAACTGGACATTTGGTTATGTCAACTTTACATACCTTTGGAATAATTAGTACTATTGATAGAATAATAGATGTATTTCCTGCAGCTCAACAAAATCAAGTTAGAACACAATTAGCTAACATTTTAACTGGCTGTATCTCCCAGGTTTTAGTTCCTACAGTGGATAATAAATTAATAGTAGCTTATGAAGTAGTAGTAGCTACTCCCGCTGTTAGAAATCTAATAAGAAAAGGAGAACATCATCAACTACACAATGTTTTATATACAGGTAAAGAAAGTGGAATGATAAGCTTAGAATCAAGGTTAGCTGAACTTTATAGAAAAAACCTAATTACCAAAGAAGTAGCTTATAGATATGCCCTTAATAGAGAAGTTATTGCTAGATTAATTGAATAATTATATAATATTAATAATATAATTATGAAAGCAATAGCAAAAACAGAACCTAAAACAGGACTTTCTTTAATAGATATTGAAGAATTTGATAATATTTTTGATAATCTTGAAGATAATGAAGTAATTATTGAAATAGATAGGGTTTCCATTTGTGGAACTGATTTACATATATATCATTGGGATTCTTGGGCTCAAAATAGAATAAATATTCCTATAATTATAGGTCATGAAGGATGTGGCAAAATAATTAAACTCGGTAAAAATGTCAAAAATTTTAATATAAATGATAAAGTTTCATTTGAAAGCCATATTTACTGTAATGAATGTTATCAATGTAAAACAAATAAAAAACATATCTGTAGTAATTTAAAAGTCTTAGGTATTGATATCAATGGATTATTTAGTAAGTATGTTAAAGTGGATTTTAGAATCTTATGGAGATTAACAGATAATCAAAAATTAAATAGATATGCTCCGATTTTAGAGCCATTAGGTAATGCAGTACATACTGCTACTAAAGTTGATGTTAATTCAAAGTATGTAGCTATTTTTGGAGACGGTCCAATTGCTTTGTTTTTATTACAATTAGTAAAAATCTTTGGAGCATCTAAGATTTTCTTAATAGGTATAAGTGATTTCAGATTAAATATCGCTAAAAAATTAGCTCATAATTATAACAATGTCTTTATTCTTAATGATAAAGAACAAGATATAATAAGTTTTATTTATAAAGAAACTAAAGGGAGAAAGATAGATATAGTATTTGAAATGTCAGGTAGTGAAATAGCTATAAAAAAAGGGATAGAAATATTAACATATGGTGGAGAATTAGTAGCCTTTGGAATCTTAAGTAATGCTATTAATTTTGATTATAATGAATTAATATTTAAGTCTATTAATGTTATTTCAATAAACGGGAGGTTAATTTTTGAAACTTGGTTTAAATTACAAGATCTTATTGAAAATAATCTATTAAATATTGATGATATTATTACTCATGAATTTAATTTAAGTGAATATAATAAAGCCTTTGATATATTATTAAAGAGAGAAGGTTTAAAGATAATTTTACATAATGATTTATAATAGTTAATAAAATAGGGAGGGTTTTTTTTAGGTTTATAGAATTATTTTTATAGAGCGTTTAGAAAATACTTTTAAATTGGGCCTCTAGCTCAGGTGGTTAGAGCGTACCCCTGATAAGGGTAAGGTCTCTGGTTCGAGTCCAGAGAGGCCCATTTTTTTATGTATATATTCTTAATTCTTATATTTACAATATCCATATTTTCTATAGCTTTTTCTTATCAAAGAAGTGAATATTTAATTACATATGATAAATTAAATCCATATAAAAATTACGGAGAATATAAAACAATAACTTATAATTATTTTAATAGAATAAATGATACTACTACATATTTTGTTAGTAGTTCTTTATTTAGTAGAACAATAGATAAAGAGGGAGCACTAATTAACATAGGTGCTTACAAAGACTGGAACAAAAATTTATATACATATTCCTCTATTTCTTTTGGTACTAATTCTAACTATTTACCAAGATACAGATTAGATCATGAATTTTATTTTAAAACTTTAAAAGACAAGAATTTAGTTTTATCCTTAGGTAGTTCTTATATAAAATATTTTAATGTTCATAGTGATTTAATATTATCTGTGGGTTTTACTTACTATGGGGATGGTTATAATTTTACTTATAAATATTTAATAAATAACAATAATCCAGGTAGCTTTATTTCTTATACGAATATATATAGTTTAGGGATTGGTTATGAAAAAAAATATTGGCTATATTTAAATTATAATGTAGGCGATCAATCTTATTTAGCAACTTATTTAATCAATCCTATTGAGGTTAATAATAAATCATATTATTATTCTATTAACTATAGAAAATGGACAAAAGATAACTCAGGATTTATTATTGAATATAATTACTTAAATTTAAAAGATTCTTATACTAAGAATGGATTTGTTTTAGGCATATTTAAAGAATATTAATATGGATAAATCCTATAAAACCTTTTTATTTGGTTCTAATATAGATATTAATGAAAAATTAGCTAATTATCATAGATTTGGAAAAATCTTAAATTTTAATAAATATTACTTTATTATTCAATTTATATTCTTGTTTTTAGTTTTTATTTTTTTTATTTTTATTTATATAGAAAAAATAAATAATTTTTTTATAAGTAAATTTTACTTATTATTTAATGATGTAGAAATAAATAATTTTTATTTTCTCAATCCAAAATGGGGAATTAGTTTAAAATATATAGTAATTCCTGGCAAATATCCAACTACTAGTTTTGTATTATACAATTTAGTCCTTAGTATTTTACTTATTATTTTAATAAATATAAATCCAATAAAATCTAAAATTAACTTGGCTATAAGACTTTTTATATTTTTTTTAATATTACCATTATTATCTTCTTGTATATACTTTTTAATAATGAATTCAACAAATATTTTTTATTTTCCATATACTATTAAGGATTTTTCTTTACTTTATTTAAGCTTACAAAATGGATTGTTTATATTTATTTCTATTATACTTTCATTAGCTATTTCTTTTTTATCTTTTAGTTTTAGAGTTATATTTTTGAATGTAATTTTTTATATTTTTGTTATTTTTTATACTATTCTATTTGGTTATTTAAGATATTTATTTTTTTTAATGATTTTAAACAAGTATTCGTATTTATATATGGCTTCGTTATTTTTTTCATTAGGTCCATTTATTGATTTTATTTACTTAACTTTTTTTTATGGATTATATCTATCATTTATAAATAAGACTTTTAATAACAATAAATATTATAAATTTATTCAATGAAATAATATGTTAGAAATATTAATATTTTTTTTAAAATCCTACTTAATAGTACTAATGGTAATATTAACAATATATGCTATAAGGCATTATTTTTTTACATTAAATAGACTTTTTGCGGAACAAAGATTATATTATCAAGATATTATTGATTCGGAATTACCTAAGGTTAGTGTATTAATTCCTATGCATAACGAAGAAAAAGTAGCTAATTTAGTATTAAATTCTATAATAAACGTATATTATCCAGAAGATAAAATAGAAATTATTCCAATAAATGATCATTCTACAGATAAAACCAAAGATATATTAGAAAAATATTCCAAAAATTATCCCCAGATCAAACCTTTACATATATATGATAATAAAACAAAAGGCAAGCAAAATATAATAAACAAAGCAGTAGATATAGCAACAGGAGAGATCATAGTAATATATGATGCAGATTACATAATTCCTAAAGGTCAAATAAGAGATTTAGTTACTTTTTTTATAGATCCATCAGTTGGTGCAGTTATGGGAAAAGTTATTCCATTTAATACTAATAACAATTTATTAACATTATTTTTAACAATGGAAAGATCTGCAGGATACCAAATAGATCAGCAAGCAAGATATAATTTAGATTTAATTCCTCAATATGGTGGTACAGTTGGAGCTTTTAGAAGAGATCTATTTATTGAATTAGGAAAGTTTGATAGTAATATTTTAGCTGAAGATACAGAATTAACTTTTAAATTATATATAAATGGTTATAAGGTAGCATATGCTAATAGATTAGAAGCATATGAAGAGGTTCCAGAAACCTGGGAAGCAAGAGCCAAACAATTAAGAAGATGGTCTAGAGGACATAATCAAGTTATGTTTAAATACTTCTTTAAATTAATATTAACTGATAAATTAAAATTTTATCAAAAATTAGAAGGGATACTTTTATTAATGATATATTTAGTTCCGTTTTTAACTTTATTAGGTTTTATTGATTCAATAATATTATTTTTCTTAGGGGAAATGCAGATAGTTAATTATTATTTATTTTTATTAGCAGTTTTTGGATATAATGTTTTTGGGAATTTTGCACCTTTTTACCAAATTGCTATGGCTAATTTCTTAGAAAATAATTCAGATTATTTAAAAATTTTACCACTATTTTTTATTTCTTTTGTATTTAATTTATTTTATTCATCTTTAGGGTTTATAGATAGTGTTTTAGATTTAATAACAAAAAGACAAATTAAATGGGATAAAACCGAACGATTCTTCCAAAAATAATAACTATGACAAATATATTAATAGATATATTTCTTTCAATTTTTGATTTTATTTTATTATCTGATACAAAATTCCTTTCGATTTTATTTTTATTAATGATTTTATTGCCAATATTAATTTCATTTATTTATTTAAATAAAATAAAATCGGAAAAATATAATGAATTAATTGAAGTAAATCTGAATTATATAAAAGATCCTGGTTATTTTGGTAAAAATTTTCTTAAAATAATAAACTGCACGTTTTTAGATTATTTTAAAAAATATGATTCTAAAATTTTTGATAAAATAGAAAACTTAATAATTGAAGCCAAATTATGTAAACAAAATAAAAAAGAAATTATTTTTATTACAAACAATTTTTATAATATTAATAAAATTAAATCAAAAGTTAATAAATTTAAAAATAATGAATGTAATATAATAATAATAAATAAAAATCCAATAGTAATGGATAATGAAATGAATTTTGAAAAAGAATATGTGAATTATGGGGATTTAAAAATTTTAAAAAAAGTTAATTTTTATTCTTTAATAGTCAAAGGAAATTTAATTATAGATTCTGAAGTAGAAATAAATAAGTATTTACATGTAGAAGGGAATATATATTTTAATAAGCCTTCAAAAATAGGATTAAATATATATTCTTCAAATAATATCTATATTAATTAATTGTTAAGTTTTAAAAGGATGTTTGCTAATGAAATAAAAACAGAAATAGGTTCCAATTTTGTTTTCATTGATCAAATTAATCAAGAAGATATAGATAAAAATAAAATATCAATTATAGGGAATTTAAGAGTAGAAGGTAAAATAGAATTAACTCCACAAAATAAATATATAATAATAGATGGTAATTTAGTAAGTGATAGTGATATAAAACTAAACGGGCAAATTTGGGTTAAAGGAAATATATTTTCCCAAAAAAATATATTAATTTCAAATGGGGTAGTAATAGGAGAAAAAGGGAAAATAAAATCAATTATAGCTAAAAAAACCCTAACAATAGGCCCAAATATTAAAATTTATGGCTATATCCATTCTGAATTAATTTCTAATACCTACTTACAAACTACTTTATAAAATAAAAAACTATTTTATAAAATGAAATCCATAAAAAATATGAAAAAAATTAAATATATCATTGTTTTACTATTTATTATTATATTTTTAAAAATTTATTCTTTTATAAAAAATACTATAATTCAAGAAAATTCTATAGTACAATTAGTTAATAATCAAAATGTTATATTATTAATATATA
>FWWM01018204.1_pt1 | contig 10045 bp, 7 predicted proteins | sample 2228351 | NCBI WGS metagenome assembly FWWM01 (sample SAMEA103939774, study PRJEB20133) | metagenome
ACGGACAGAGGGAGAGGAGAGAGGGCTATGGCATATCGCCTACGCTGGCGGACGCGCTATACGAGCTGGCGGCTAAGTACGAGGTAGAAGTCGTGATAGAGAAAACACGATACAAAACGTATTACTACGCCGTTGTAGACGGCGTGAGGATAGAGGGGAGTCTTTGCTATAGGGAAAACCTTAGGGGCTGTATCAGCGAGGTGTTGAGGCGGGTGAGGGAGCAGAGGGAGTGGGAGGAGTCACTACGGAGGCAGAGAATTAGAAAGGAGGTGCTGAACACAGTGGCTGAGTGGTATTTCCGCTGTTTTGGAGAGACTCCAACAGATCCCCTTAAAGTGGCCAAAAGGCTGGAGGAATACCACGCGCTGTGTCAAATGAGAAGCGCCGCGAAGAGGGAATTCGGAATAGCGCCAACGGAGAGGGCCCTAAGAGGGGCCTTTTGGTGGGACGGGGAGTGGGGAGGGAGGGCGTTGTCGTGTTTCGTGACGGAGAGGGAGGCTGTATGCAATTGGGGGAATACCAAATGGAAGTTTTTAGTGATGACAACAACAGACGGCGTGTACATTAAGCCTGAGAGCCCACTATACCAGGAGTGGATTAAAGTGGCCCACAGTGACGGCGATAGTTAATAAAGTTTTTAAACTCACCTATCTATCTCCCTATGCACAAGGGGCGAATAATAGGGGGTTTCTCGTATTGGAAGACGGGTCGGTATTTGCAGGGCGTTTAATAGGCGCTGAGAAAATAGCAGTGGGCGAGGTGGTATTCACGACTTCAGTCGTCGGCTATCCTCAGACGCTGACTGATCCAAGCTATAAGGGGCAGATAATCACTTTTACAATGCCGCTTATAGGCAACTACGGCGTATCTGAGGATCAGCTGGAGTCAGATGGGATTAAGGCCGAGGGCGTGGTCTTGTTTGAGGCCACATTTCCAAGCCATTATAAGTCAGTTATGTCGCTCGAGGAGTGGCTTGCGTCGTCGGGCGTGCCGGGCGTCGCCAGAGTGGATACAAGGGCGTTAGTGCAGATGTTGAGAGAACACGGAGTAATGATGGGCGCCATCGGCCCGGAGGATCCCGCCGTCTTGATGGAGGCTCTGCGCAAGTCTCCGCATTATGAAGATGTGGTTTATGTGGACATGGTGTCTGTAAAAGAGCCTGTGTTGCTGGGAGAGGGCAGGCTGTGTATCGGCGTTGTTGACTGCGGCGTGAAGAGGTCAATTGTGAGGGAGTTTTTAAAGAGGGGGGTGAGGGTGAAGCTGGTGCCGTGCCGCCGCCCTGAGCTCGCGTTTGACTGCGACGCGCTGTTTATTAGCAACGGGCCGGGGAACCCCAAGCTGTTGGACTTCCTGTCTGCCAAGGTGTCTGAGTATGTGGAGTATAAAAAACCGCTTATGGGGATATGCCTAGGCCATCAAGTTATTGCAATGGCATTAGGCGCCGGGATTTATAAACTTAAATTCGGACACCGCGCGAGTAATAAGCCTGTGAGGGATATTCGCTTCACTGGGAGGACTTACATCACTACTCATAACCACGGCTACGCCGTTGATCCCAGGGGGACTGATCTCAAGGTGTGGGCTGTTCAGCCCGACGACGGGACTGTGGAGGGGCTCTATCACGAGCGCCTCCCCATTCTGACCACGCAGTGGCATCCCGAGGCGTCGCCGGGGCCTCAAGACACAAGATGGGTTTTTGACAAATTCCTCAAGCTAGTGGAGAGACATGGACATTAAGAAAATCTTAGTGATAGGCTCTGGGGCTATAAAAGTAGCGGAGGCCGCTGAGTTTGACTACTCCGGCTCGCAGGCATTAAAGGCGTTTAGAGAAGAGGGGATTAAGACTGTATTAGTTAACCCCAACATCGCCACTATACAGACTTCTAAATTCTTGGCGGACAGAGTATACTTCATCCCAATACAAAGACAATTCCTCGCAGAGGTGATTGAACAGGAGAGGCCTGACGCTATTGCGTGCGGCTTCGGCGGCCAGACAGCCCTCTCGGCTTGTGTCGACCTCGACGAGGCTGGCGTGTTGGAGAAATACGGCGTGAGAGTTGTCGGCACGCCGGTGAGGGGTATTAAAAGGGCGCTGTCCCGCGATTTGTTCCAAAAGGCCATGAGAGAGGCGGGAATACCAGTGCCTCCCAGTAGCCCCGCCAAGTCCCCAGAGGAGGCAATAGAAATTGCTAGGTATCTCGGCTATCCTGTTGTTGTAAGAGTTAGTTTCAATTTGGGAGGCGCTGGGGCCTTTGTGGCGCGGAGCGAGGAGGCTTTAAAGGCTAGGATATACAAGGCCTTTGCCCAATCCGCCATAGGGGAAGTTCTGGTGGAGAAGTACCTAGAGGGGTGGAAGGAGATAGAGTTCGAAGTGGTTAGAGACGCCTATGATAACGTCGCCGCGGTGGTGTGCATGGAAAATATCGACCCTATGGGCGTGCATACTGGGGACTCAATAGTAGTGGCGCCGTGCCTCACTTTAACTGACGAGGAGTATCAAACGGCGCGTAATATCTCCATAGGCGTAGTGAGGACAATTGAGCTTATTGGAGAGGGGAACGTACAAGTCGCCATTAATTACGCCGGGCCTGAGCAATACGCCATTGAGACAAACCCGCGCATGTCCAGATCCAGCGCCTTGGCGTCTAAAGCGTCGGGATATCCCTTAGCCTATATAGCGGCTAAACTGGCCCTGGGCTACCGCCTAGATGAGGTGTTAAACCAAGTGACTAGGCGCACTGTGGCCTCTTTTGAGCCCGCGCTTGATTACATTGTGGTGAAACACCCAAGGTGGGAGAGCGACCGCTTCGGCGTTACCGAGGGCCTAGGCCCCGAGATGATGTCAATAGGCGAGGCCATGGGCATAGGGCGGACGTTAGAAGAGGCGTGGCAAAAGGCCGTTAGAATGATTGACATAGGAGAGCCCGGCCTAGTGGGAGGCCCGATGTTTCAAAGCCTGACGCTGGAGGAGGCCTTGAAGTGTATAAAAGACTACGTGCCGTACTGGCCTATATGCGCCGCCAAGGCTATATACCTCGGCGTATCAGTTGAGGAGATATATAAAATAAACAAAGTGGATAAGTTCTTCCTCAACGCCATAAAAAGAATTGTCGACGTCTATAAGAGGCTTGAGGCGGGCGAAGTTGACTTAGACGAGGCTAAGGTATTGGGCTTTTCCGACTGGCAGATAGCAAAGGCTCTGGGCAAATCTGTGGACGAGATTAGGGCTATGAGGAGGCGCCCCGTGGTTAAAAAAATCGATACCTTGGCCGGGGAGTGGCCCGCAGACACTAACTACCTATACCTCACATACGGAGGCCAATATGACGACAAAACGCCCGGCGTTGATTATTTAGTGGTGGGGGCCGGCGTGTTTAGAATAGGCGTCAGCGTCGAATTCGACTGGTCGACAGTGACCTTGGCCACAGAGCTGAAAAACAGAGGATACCGCGTTGCCATTCTGAACTACAACCCGGAGACTGTGTCTACAGACTGGGATATTGTGGATAAGCTCTATTTTGACGAAATCTCCGTGGAAAGAGTGCTCGACATAGTTGAAAAAGAGGGGAACGGCGTGACTGTGGTATTATACGCCGGCGGCCAAATAGGGCAGAGGCTTTACGTGCCGCTGGAAAAAGTCGGCGTTAAAATAGGCGGCACGAGGGCCAAGTCGATAGACATGGCTGAGGACAGGGGTAAATTTTCAAAACTCCTTGACAGACTCGGCATAAAACAGCCGCCTTGGCTATACGCCGCCAGCGTTGAGGAGGCTGTAAAACTAGCAGAGGGGCTGGGCTTCCCCGTTCTATTAAGGCCCAGTTACGTCCTGGGGGGTACGTATATGGCCGTGGCTTACAATAAGGAGGAGTTGATAAACTTCCTCAGCAAGGCTGCTAAAGTCAGCGGCGAGTACCCTGTGGTGATTTCCAAGTTCATGCCGAGGGGCATTGAGGCGGAGGTCGACGCTGTATCAGACGGAGTTAAGATAGTGGCGACTCCCATTGAGCATATAGAGCCCCCTGGAGTGCACTCCGGAGACTCCACTATGGTTCTGCCCCCGAGGAGGCTGGAGGAGTGGGCTGTTAAGAAAATGATAGACATAGCCCACACCCTGGCCGTAGAGCTAGAGGTTAAGGGCCCGTTAAACGTCCAGTTTATAGTACAAGACGATGTATACGTAATAGAGGCGAATTTGCGCGTAAGCCGCTCAATGCCCTTAGTCAGCAAGGCTACGGGGGTTAATTACATGTCGCTAGTAGCCGATGTGTTGACACACGGCCGCCTCGCAGTTGACGAAGAGAGAATTACGCTCAAGCCTTCAAAGTGGTGGGTTAAATCCCCACAGTTCTCTTGGGCAAGGCTTAGGGGGGCTTACCCCAGGCTGGGCCCCGTTATGTACAGCACGGGGGAAGTGGCCTCTAACGGCTCGGTCTTTGAAGAGGCGTTGTTAAAAAGCTGGCTGTCTGCAACTCCCAACAAAATCCCCTCCAAGACAGCCCTTATATACACGTACGACCCGCACCACGAGGAGTTGTTAAGACAGGCGGCCGGCCTCCTATCGTGGAGGCTTGAAATTTACACCCCTGAACAGCTGGGGGGTAAAATTGCCGAGATGTTAAAATGGAGGAAAATAGACATCGTAATGACCGCCGGCATCACTCCGGAAAAAGATTTCCACGTCAGGAGGACAGCCGCCGACACTAATACGCCGCTGGTGTTGGACTCGACGCTGGCAGTGGAGCTGGCTAAGGCCTTTAACTGGTATTACAAAAACGGCAAGTTAGAGGTCGCCCCGTGGTGACGCTCGTATACGACGTGGTAAGAGAAGAGGAAAAAGCCCTTATTAGAGCTGCCGAGAGAATAGGCATGTCCTTAAAGACCGTGAGAATTGGCGACGTCGTTGATATAGATGGGTGGGAGCCTGACGTATATCTCATAAGGACTCTGAGCCACAATAAGGGCATAATCGCCGCGGCGGTAGTGGAGGGCAACGGAGGCATTGCGGTGAATTCGGCTCACGCCATAGCCACTAGCTGGAACAAAGCTGTGACTCTGGCGATGTTAAAAAACGGCGGCTTGCCGGTGCCAAAAACCCAAGTGCTATTCGGCGACTCCGACGTGGAAATCAAGGGCCGCGCCATTATAAAAGTCGCCAGCGGTAGCTGGGGGCGCAAAGTCGCCCTCGTGACGTCCACAGAAGAGGCCAAGCTCCTCTTGAAATCCGCCGAAAATGAGGTGTTTTTACTACAAGAGGTAATAGGCACGGGCGAGGACATTAGAGTCTTCGTTATAGGGGAGAGGGCTGTGGCGGCTATGAGGAGAATACCTCCCCAAGGGGACTGGAGGAGCAACGCGGCAAGAGGCGGGGTAACGCTACCGCAGAAAATTGACGGCGAGTTGGAAGAACTGGCCGTAAAGGCCGCCAAATCAGTAGGCGCGTTTTACGCCGGCGTAGACATTCTAGTTGGCGACAGGTTATATGTCAACGAAGTCAACGGCATACCTGAGTTCAAAGCCCTTATGAAGACCACGGGGGTTGACGTGGCCAGACTTCTATTAGAGGCTCTGGAACGCGTTAGAAAAGCGTGAAGAGCTTGTCCGCCACAAACGGCTTTGTGTACATCTTCTCGCCTATTCTAACCAGAAATTCTCTCGGCGGCACCACTTCGCCAATTACGGCGTAGGGCACCCCCAAGTTTTCAAGTCTGCTCTCAGCCTCTCTCACTCTGTCCCTAGGCACTGCCGCGAGGAGCACGCCGGAGCTTAGAGTCTCCAGGGGATCAATGCCAAAGGCTTTGCACAACGCCTCCACTTCCCGATACACTACTACCCTACCCCGGTCCACGACTATTGAGACGCCCGAGGCGTAGGCCATTTCGGCGAGTCCGTTGGCGATACCACCCTCAGTGGGGTCGTGCATGGCGGTGGCTATATCTGCGAGGGCCAGCGCCTCCTTCACTACGGACACCTCCAGCGCAAGGCCTTCAGCCTTTTTAAGAGTGTCGGCGCCTATCCCCCTTTTAAGCGCCTCCTCTCGGAAGTCTGTGGCCAGTATAGAAGCCGCCTCCTGCCCCGCGGATTTAGTCATAATAACAACGTCGCCTGGCCTAGCGCCGGCTGTAGTAACATAACGCTGCCCTAGGCCCATAGCCGTCACCACTGCGACAGGTCTAGTCACAGCAGTTGTCACCTCAGTGTGGCCTCCAGTCACCGCTACGCCCAGTCTCTTTGCCGCCTCGTCAATTTGCCTAGTTATTACGTCGACGTCCTCTTCCCGCGCGCTAGGCGGCAATAAAAGCGCCACTGAGAGCCACATTGGCTCTATCCCTCTCACTGCTATGTCGTTAGTGGGGACGTAGACAGCTAAATAGCCTATAAGTCTTGTGGAGCCAGTTACGGGGTCTGTGTGTACCGCGAGGTATTTATCGCCTGACAGTCTAATAATAGCGGCGTCTTCCCCTACCGCGGGATTCACCAATACCTCGTCTCTAAAAGCGCCGCGCCTGCTCAAAACAAGTCGCTGTAATACCTCTGGGGGCAGTTTTCCGAGATGCATAATAACTCCCTTTTTCCAATAGTTAAATGGTTGACCTCAGCGGCACTTGGATAAAGCCAGACGACTTGGGCATAGTTGCGTCTGTACACGAGGCTGTAATACGCGAGTTCGGCAAAAAGGCGCTTCAATATACCGATACGGCGGGAGCCCCTGAGCCCAGGGAGGAGCTTAAGAAGTTGTTAATGCGCCTCGGCTTTACTAAACACGAAGTGTTTTTCACAGCCAGCCTTGCGGACAGTCTGAGAATTATCGCAGACGTTCACTTAGACGAGGGGGATTGTATATTGCCTGAGGATCCCACGCAGAGAGAGGTAATTATATACGCGAAATGCGGCAGGCCTAAGGCAGTTTATATACAGCCCTTTTGGAGAAATCCAGACGGATATATTTACCAGCCGAGTGAGTTGAAAAAAGCCGCGGACTCCGCGCCTCTGGCAATTTACGACTTGACCTACGGCTTATTAGAGGGGGAGATCCCGTACGTCCCCGAAATGGCAGTGGCTGTGGGGGCCTTGGACGTTTTATTCCCAGGGCTACAGCTGGCCTTTGTGGCAGTGCCGCAGAGCCTAGCGCAGTATTATATAAACAGAATAGAGGCGGCGTACCTGCACCCGCCGACATATATGCAGTATTTATTCTACGCCGTGATAAACACGGGGGCCGCCTACGCAATTCTCAAGATGTTAAAGAGGCGCCAGGAGGTGGTGAAAGAACGCTTAGAGGCCGCGACAACTCCCTATTTTGCGTGGACTAAGCGCGGCAAGGCAATTTTTTTAAGACACGGCGCACTGCCGGGTAGTGAGTTCTCCTGGAGGGGCCAGTTCGGGGAGTACGTTAGACTGGGCCTCACTTCTGCGACAGAGGAAGAGCTCGCCGACTTCCTATCCGAAATTCCTGTCTAAGAATTTTAAAGTTGTGGCAATTGCAGAGAGCTTTCAGCTAAGTGACGGATACTCTGTATATGCAGGAGTTAGGGCTAGGCGCGACGGAGTGGTTGAAGACGCGGCGTTTGCGCTGGCGAAAATAGGCGGCACAGACGGCACCTCCGCGGCTTCTAAGATCTTAGAGGCGTTACTCAGCCGCGATGTAAGCCTCGTCATGTTAGACGGCTGCATAGTCTCCTTCTACAACTGGGTTGACGGGGAGGCCCTATACGCCAAGTTTAAAAAACCTGTGGCGTGTTACGTATTTGAAGAGCCTGAGGGCCGGGTGGAGGAGGCGGTGAGAAAACTATTTACAGATTGGGAGGTAAGAATTGAGGCGATAAAAAAGCTGGGCCCCCCAACTGTTTATTACACAAAGAGCGGCTATAAAATATACATTCGAGCCTGGGGGATAGATCCAGTCGACGCGGGGAGGGCGGCAGAGTACTGCACAGGTTTCGGAAAAATCCCAGAGCCCCTCCGCGTTGCTAAAATCATCGCCGGGGCCGCGAGGCAATTTTTAAAAACTTTAGGGAAATTCCGGTTTTTATGGTAACAAGGCGTAAACTCCTAATTGCCGTTGGCGCCGTGGTGGCCTTAGTCGCCGTTGGCGGCGGAATACTTTATATAAGCAGACCGCCCGAGTCCCAGAGAGGCGCCGCGACTACCTCGCCGCCTCAGACGACTACGAGAGGGGGGCGGCTGGCCGTGTATAACTATTCTTATTATATCGACCCGGATCTCATACCGGAGTTTGAGAAGGAGTACGGAATTGAGGTGATTTATAAAGAATTTGAAAGCGGCGAAGAGGCCTACGCCGCCTTGCTCAGAGGCGGAGGGGGTTATGACTTAATTGTTGTCCCCGACGCTTATCTTAAAGACGTGATAAAGGGCGGGTACGTGAGAAAGGTGGATCACAACAAACTGTCTAATCTCAACAATATCGACCCGGCCTTTTTCAATAACCCCAACGACCCCGGCCTTCAATACTCCGTGCCTTACGCCTTTGGCACCACGGGCTTTGCAGTTAACTACTACGCGATGAGGGCCGACGTGGGGAGGCTGGAGAAGTGGTCTGACCTTTTCGACTTCGCAATACTGGAAAAGATTAAAAACAGAGTGGCCATGTTGGAGGAATTCGTCGAGCCTATTATGGCCGCTAAATATGCCTTAAATCTAGATCCTGACGATTGGAGCGACGAGGCGGTGAATAAAATAATAGACCTACTGAGGAGGCAGAAGCCCTATATCAGAGGCTATCTCGGCATAAGCCAAATTGTGGACCCGCTAGCCGCCGGAGAGCTGTGGGTTTCCCAGATATGGTCGGGAGACGCCCTCACCGTTAGGGACAAGTTTATTGAAAAGTTCGGCGAGGAAAACGCCGCTAAGTTTGAATACGTACTGCCTAAACCCAAGACGCACAGGTGGGTGGACTTCATGGTAATCCCCCGCGACGCGAAAAACGTAGAAGGCGCGTATCTGTTTATCGACTTTATACTCAGGCCGGAGAACTCCGCGAGGATTACAATGGCATCCTATTACCCCACTGCTGTTAAGAAACAGCTCTTGGAGAAATACCTAGATCCAGACATTCTTAACGACCCGACGGTGTTTCCGCCTGAAACGGCCAGTCTAATATACTTAAACTACACTGAGGAGATGATAAAGGCCGTGGAGAAGATTAGCTACGCTGTTAAGGGTTAAATTTCAAAACTCCTTACAGAAACCATCGCCGTTGAAGGCCAAGGGATTAGAGGGGGGCAAACACTTGTGAAAGAGCTCGGTGGTTGCGAAATCCCGTCGCGGACAAATCTCATGCAAAGCCTGTTCAAAACGAGTCGCTGTAATACCTCTGGGGGCAGTTTTCCGATATTTTCTAATCGCTCCGCCCAGCGTCTCGCGAGGACTTGCTCTGCGGCTTTCCCGCCCTCCACTGGTCTATGGCGTCTTTCAGCGCCTTAAACCGGCGCAGGGCCTCTAGCTGGTCTGCGTGGAGCCATACCTGTCCCTTTTCTACCTTCCTTTTTGTCAGCGCCTTCACTACGGCGACTTCTACGTCGTCTTTGATCGTCGGCCGCGCTGATTCGAGATAGTACGTGGCTGTTGTTTTGCCCTTCTTTTTTTGTTGCTTTTTCCAGTACCATTCCATTTTGAACTGTCTCCTCTCGCCGCTGGGCAATTCGTATTCTACGACAACGCGCAGGCGGCAGTCCTCGCCGGCGCAGTGGCTCACCGGCTGGCCCGCGGGCTGCTTGTCCTTCCGTTTTCCTTTCACGAATTCATACCTCAAGTCCACAACGCGGGCTACTACGTTGCCCCTTTCGTCGTAAACTGCCAGCGGTAGGTCTAGAGTCCCCTCCTCCCTTGCTGGCGACAACACCTCTATCAACTTCTTCACCGCATTATCGCCGTATCTACGCCTCAGCACATCCTCCAGCCCCCTAATGAACCTTTCAGCCTCCACGTCGCCGCTCAGCGCCATGCGCTGAATTTCACGGAGGCCGTCGTAAGTGATGCGGATTATGTACTGTCCGTTCCACTTCGCCGCGAAGTGCTTTCCCTCCTC
>FWWM01018207.1_pt1 | contig 10044 bp, 8 predicted proteins | sample 2228351 | NCBI WGS metagenome assembly FWWM01 (sample SAMEA103939774, study PRJEB20133) | metagenome
AATCCTGCAATTCGTCGAGTGTTTTTCCCTTAAGATTAATTTTTTTATCCTTCATCTTTACCGCTTTATTTCTTGCAAAAATAAGAAAAGAAAATTTCAGAAGAGGAATGGAATGAAATGGTTAGTATTCAAAATTTTGTGTAAGAAGATGATTTTCACTTCAGATATGAATGTATTAGTTCAATTCTGACAGTAATTCAGTGGAAAGGAATTCAATAACGATTGTTATTCTTCTATTTTTTGGTTCTATTTCAGAATCATGGCCTGGTAGCGGATACTTTGAACCATAAGCTATAGGTACAATATCAACATCGATATTTTTCTCATTAAAAATATTGCGTATTAAATTAGAAACATTGTATGCTCGTTGATAAGATAAAGGAAAATTTATGTTATCACCACCGATTTTATCAGTATGGCCACCTACTTTTATGCGCATTAATTTTTGAAAATTAGGGTTTTCATTAAAGAATTCAATTAAAACATCAGAAATTTTTATTATTTTCTTTATACCGTCAGGTTTAAGTTCAAATGAATTAATTGAAAAAAATAAACTATCTGCAATAGTTAATCGAATGCCACCCATTTTGGAATCTTTTTCAGGTGCTACATTAAGATTGTTTAATTTTTCTTTTGCAAGTTGCCAGCTCTTTACTAATTGAGCCTGTTGTTTATTAATTATGATCTCCCTATTTGCTGCAAAAACAAATAAAATCAAGAAAATAACTGCAAGAGCAGTTAAGCTTTCAACATAAGAAAACCAAAACCCTAATGTTTGTTTATTTGCATTCATAATTTTTACTTTTTAAAGATATTTATTAAAGAAGATAAAAAACTATTTTTACCGTTTTTCATTTCTTGAAGATGTTTTGAAATATTCTTTAATAAAGTTTCTATTTGATTATTTTTTATTAGACTTTGTATTTCATTTAATAGTTCAATAATATTATTAAATTGTTCTTTATATGGATGGATTTCTCTATTTCCATCTATTGGAATTTTATTATTTTTAAGTAAATTTTTTATTTCAACTAACTCGTTTTTAACTTTATCAAAATTTTCATTAAATGTAGGGATTAATAATTTTTCTAATTCCATAATTTTAGAAAAAATTTCATCCAGAATATTAACTTTTGAACTAATCGCTAATAAATATCCCTCTAGATTTTTAGAGTAATTTGACATATTCTCGACAAATTCATTTATTCTTGCTCTAAATTCTATCCAGTCTAAACGATCTTTTTCAACCCATTCCATTAACTCAGAAATTTTATCATTAAAAGAATTTAATGTTTTAATTAACTTGCTAAAATCTTCTGAAATTGACATTAATGATTTAAGATGTTCTTCTATATTTTTAATGTTATTAGAAAAATTTGATAATTTTTCAGCTGATTCTTTCCATTTAACTGAAGTTTCTGAAAAGATATTATTCAGAGACTCTAGACTTTGATTAATTTTAGAAAGCGAACTTAGCAGAGGTTCAGATTTTGAGATAAACTCATGTGATTTTTCATTAATTTCATTAATGAATTTATTTGAATTATCAGAATAAACTTTAATTAATTCATTGGTTTTTTCAAAAATACTATCTACGTATTCTTTAGAACTCTTATTAAAAACACTAATTAAATTTTCAATATTATTTGAAAGTTCTTCGAATTTTATGTTTAATGAATTTAATCTTTCCCATAACTGAATGAGAGGTTTAACTAATTTATGGTAAGCATCTTCAATTTTTCTCGGGCGAGGTGGATCGTTTTCAGCTTCAAAATTTATAAACGTTATTAAAAGTTTATCTTCAAGTTTATTCTGCTTTTTCGATAAAAGTATAAATAATAAGCTACCTATAATATATACGAGTATGCCAGAAGCTCCGCCTATAAATATAGGATATAGATTTTGAAAATTAAGTTGTAATAGTTGATAACTTTCGTCTAACGGTGATTTTGAAATATCATTTATCGTAAATAACATCCCAATAAAAGTGAAAAATAAGCCTATAGCAGGACCCAAATTTGTGGATGTTTTGATTGAATCATTATATTCACTAAGATAATTTCTAATTATAAATCGGGCATTCTCTGTAGTTCTTTCTGTTCCCATTATATCAATTAACTCAATTAACATTCTATTATCATTTTCATCATAAATTCTTTTTTCAATATACTCTTTCAATAATCCTTGAAGAGTTTCTGGAACAATCATTAATTTTAGTGCTTTTTTATAAAGATAAATTAGGTATATAAACACGAAAAGTTCAATTAATGTTGCAATAAAAGCTAAAATCATCGAATTTCTTATTCATTATTTATTTGTTATTATACTTGTTTAATTTTACCTTTATTTTTTAAAATCCAATTTTCATTTTTCAGATCAAATTCTAACTCAGCGCTCTTTTCTAATTCATACCTATTAGGGTTTTCGATTTTTTCTATTTCGAAAAATTTTTCTAAAAGAATCTCATATTCCTGACTTGGTTTTTTATTTAATATTTTATTTGTTACAAAAAGCTGCCATTCATTATTAAGCTGTTTTGCATAAAAATATTCAGAGAATTCTGTTTTAATAAAAATTTCTTTTGAATCCTGTTTTCCATTGTACTTTAGAAAAATTTCATTTTTCTCTTCTAATGTCTTATTATCTGAAAGTTCATTTGATAAAAAGTAATGCATATATGCTTTCCATGCTTCGAAAAATAATGGAGTTGCTAACTCGTTATCACCCCTATTTTCTAATGAATTGAAAAAACGATCTTCCATTTTTTTATTAAATTCTATTGTAAAGTGTGTTAAATCCCATTCTGGAAAAAGTTCAGAAGCTAAATTCCTAAAATTTCTCAAAAAAGATAAAAAGATATCATAATTAATTTTTACTCCTGAACCAGAGATTTGACTCGCTTTGAGATCAGGATACCATTTATCATAGCTATATGTTTTATCTCCAATTTTTAAATCAATTCCTAACATTTTACTAACATTTCTGTCATGTTCTTGAGTCGTGTATTTTTCTAAATTATCTCCAGTTAATCCTTTTGCAATTTCAAATTTGGGTTCAGAGCTAAATATTAGATTTGTTTCATAAGAGTTGTTTTTTAAATCATGCGAAACTTTTATTATTTCTTTAAAAAGCTTTATCCATGGTCTTAGTGCTGGTTGTTCATCAGATAATTTACTACCATTCGTTACTATCTCTAAAAACCTAATTCCATTTCCAGCAAAAGCTAATTGATTTAATGGTTCATTAACTTTTTTAGTTTTTAAATGCAATCCTATGTAATAGCAAATAGCAGAATAAAAAAAACAAATTTTTTGTAAAATTTTATTACTATAATCTTCGGAAAGAAAATGTTCCATATAACCATTCCAGTTATCATGAACCAATGGCCAAATTCTAATTAAGAAATCATAGGTTGGTTTACTGGCTGATTTATCCAAATCTTTTATATCTTTAAGCTCTTGATTAATAATTTTTATAAAAAAATCTATTAAATCATTTAAGATATATGTTAAATCATTCCCACCGAATTTTACACTGTCTTCCCAAACCATTCTTCTATTATTCCAACAAGATATGTCAGAAGTCGCGCCACCAATGTCTACGATAATTGAATAACCTCTAGTGTTAAATTCAGGATTATTTGTTAAAAAATATACCGCACAGGCTTGTGCTTCGGTGAATCCTTCATTGTTAATTTTTATTCCCATATCAAACTAATTATTTATTTTTAATTTGTCTTTTATATTTTCCCAGAAACCTTTTAATATTTGATATTCTTTAGGTGAAAAAGCAACTGGATAAGACCATCGTATATCGATTTCTTCAAATCCCATCGCTTCGGCTTCAACTATTGACATCAAAATTATTTGTTTTAAAAATAACTCACGATATGAGGCTATATCTTTCTTGACACCCCATTTCAGATTGTTTTCAATAGGATTTTTTATTGTAAAATTACTAGCATAGTGTAAAAATGGGATAATTCCATCTAAGAATGGCATCATTTCATCAGAATTTATCTGATTATTAGCAAACTTCATCCATAATGTTTGTACAGGTTGCCAAGGTGTTCTATTTTCCCATTGTTCTTTTCTTAAGGGTTTTTCATCAAATCCATTTGGTAAAAAGTTATATTTTATTCCATATATAGATTCCTTGTCCGCAAGGAAAATTGGTTTTGATTCTTTGAAATTTAATAAAGAACTTTTACTATCGTTTGCTTTCAATGCAATGGTTGTATGGGTTGTCCCAAAATCAATACCTACAGTAACCTTTCCGGTTTTTTTATTTATTATTTTTTCTTCAATTTCCAAGAATCCACCAATAATTTCCGAATCATTTTTTATATTAATTCTTATATACTTCGGAAATTTTTTGTTTAATTCATAAACTCTAAAATTTTGACCTTCGAAATATCTTATTTGAGTAAAGTTAATTTTATTTCCATCTTTATCATAAAATTCCAATTTTTCAAGTTCATTAACACCATCTAAGTAATACTCAAAAATGTAAATATTTGAATACTTTGATTGAAAAGGTGGCCATACTGCAAGACTGCGTGAATCATTTAAGATGTTACAGTTTATATCAACATTTAATTTGTTATTCCATTTAAATGTACCTTTAGCAAACTGTGGTGAAGTAAATATTTTTCTATCAATACTTAAATCACTTAAATTTAATTTAAAACGTTCTATAAAATCTGATTTAACGGGATAAAGGAATTCATTACTAATTAATTTTATCTGGTTAGAGTAATCTTCAATGAATTTGTTTTGCTTGATTAAAGATTTTTCAAATAAATAATCTAAAATTACCCATTTTTTATCACCCAAATTAAGAGGGAGTGAATCACCTGATTTTTTTTCAATTAATTCATTTATTAAGCTAGGTGGGTTATCCCGGTCATCAAATATTTTTTCATTTCTGTTTAAACTAGTTGAATCAAAAACAAGCATATTAGTTTTTTCATCAAAAAATTTACTATTAATTTGTTTTGATTCTATTATTATTAACCAATCTTCAGGGGCGTTAGGAAATTCTTTTTCACCAATATTATCTTGAGTATGAGTATCTATGCTAGATATAATTTGAGATAAGATTTCATGTTGCCAAAAGATATTAAATATTTCATTTGTATAATCAGGTTTATTACAATTTTTTATATGTTTTAATAAATATTTAATTTTTTCATCTCTGATAATATAATCCTTCTCAATATAATCAGTATTATCAGAGCATTTATATTGTTGAGAAGTCCACAATAATGTACTCTTCGATAACCCACCTTCAACATTTTTTGAAGATTTGTTAATGAAAACAAAAATTTTTTCATAATACTTTATAAAATCAGGTGCCATTTGCCAAAATTTATAGAACGGTTCATTTTCTTTAGGTTTTTGTATTTCTAAAAGTTCAACTTTTTTAAAGATGCTAATATCATATAATAAGTTTATTAAATTCTTTAATAAAGGTTCAACTAATGGATGAGTATTGTCTCTAAGTACAAAATAGTATAAATATGCTGCTGCCCATGGGTTGGGTATACTATATAATGGTGAATATTTATCAATATTCCCCTTTATATCAGGCCCCCAATGTCCTAAGTCCAATTGTCCTATTTTGATCTCTTCAATTAAAATATCGTAATTGGTTGGTACCCATCCTTTTTTACCATCTTCAAGTTTATGACCTGGCCTTAAATGCATTCCCATGATAATTTTTCCTTTTTACTTTTTCAATTTTTTCTACGGTGTAGAATATATTTGATAAATCATCAGGATTTTTAGATTTTAAATATCTCGAGAGAAATGCACTAAACTTATATTCTTTTGTTACTGTAGTGTATGAAATAGAAAAATTTTCCCATCGATGTCCATTCCATTCTTTATTTGACATTTCATTCCACCACGATATATATCTATTAGCCCAATTTGTTAATTCGTTCTTAAATTTTAAATTGACCCAGGGTTGTCTTTCCCACCAAGCCTTTTCACTATGGTTTTTAACTTTATAAAGCATATATGCAAAATCGTGAGTTATCATTAATCTTTCTGAATTTCTCAGATTTAGTATAGCTTTATTTTTCTCATCTATGTTTGAATTACTATTGGGTAGTACAAATATAAGTGGAACATTTTTTGAAATAGTGTCAGCTACATAACTAAATGAGTTATTGGAATTATCAGTACTTGATTCATTAGTAACTAACGCTGCAATTAACTCAAATATGTGCGCAGGATTTTCTTGTTCCCTACCACCATAATTGTCTTTTTTTGAGGGGAATTCATTTATCAATTTATCTAATTCTGAACCTATTAGGTAAATGCTATCAAATGAATTTTTAATTTCATTTTTGTAAATTTCTAAGGCAATTTTTACAGCTTGCATATCAGCATCAGACTTAACCAAATTAGAATTTTTATTACCTTCATTACTCTTACCAACCATAAAATAAGGCGTAAAAAAAACTCCTTTTATGTATGCGTTACTCACTTCTCTTTTTAGATATTTCCCGATCGGTATTAAACCTGAAGCACCTGTGCCACCAAAAAGTGACCCAAACAAAATTAAATGAGGTTTATGTAACTTTTTTATTTTTTCTATAAAATACTTTAATTCTTTTTCATTTGGTTGTTTACTTTGTTGCTCTTCTAACATTTTTTGCATTAATATTGAACCCATATGTGCTCTTTTTTTATAACCAGTATCCAAAGGTTCGTTTAATTGAAAAGGAAGAAACAAAGACTTTACAACCGCTTGTTGAGCTTCTGTCATTGATGGTAAACCAATTGCAGCACCGAAATTTTGATTACTTATTTGTGGAACGAGAGGTAATAATTTTTCAGAAAAATCTACAGATGTAGTAAAGAACCACTCTCTATCACTACTTTTAGCTAGTTCTCTCAAGGTATTATATGATTGTATAACATTTTTACATCTTTCAACATTACCATTATTAAAATCTTGATCAATTAGAATTGGATATATGTTTTTTGGTGAATGTCCTGATACAGCTAAGTGTATTACAGCTTCAACGCACTTAGCGCCAGTTCCACCAATCCCAATTACCATTGCGTGTTCTACCATATTTGCCTCCACTCACTATGGAATAAATTTAAAGGGATATTTTCGCATAGCTCGAATGTGCCACGTTGTTGGTATTAGACTTAATATTAAAAATACTGCCAATAAAATAAAAATAACCTGAAGTGTAGTTAATATTCCTGATATGAATGTTATTATGATATGGTACCAGTTCCAGCTATGATTCTCTAAAAAAATATTATTTTTACTCTTGAGGTATAAAACAGCAATAATTCCCCCATTAATAGAAAGAATCACTACAGAAAACCAAAACACTATATTTGCTTTTGTATCAGGATTGAATACAAAATAAAAAATAACGAGAAATATAAGAACCATAAAAAATATTATTATTAAAAGAACATCCCAACTTACAGAAAGAATTTGCCAATCCCAAATAAAGTAAGGATGATTTGGATTAGGACAAATGAAAATATATCTAAAGTCAAAGGGTAACATTTGTTTTTTCCTACATTTTTCTATTTACATTTTATTAGTACATTAAACGTCGAAAGTTTAAATGGTTTAGAAATAGGATTTATTATATCTTGAACAAATTCTTGTAACATAAGAGTTTTATCGGTTTGATTATCTGCAGGTTTACATGTTTGTTCAATTATCCATGAAGGTGAACTTTTTGGTATTAAAGAAATATTCCATGCTAAATTTGATTTTGCTAAGATTTTATTTGCATAAATTGAAAAATAAAGAGTATCTTTTTGAGTATAAACATCATCCACAATTATATCTTGATTATATTTTTTAAAAGATGTATCCTCAAAGTAATAAGTATCTACAAAGATTTCATCCTTGGACCATTCCCCCCATTCTAATAAACTAGGTGAAATAATTTTAATTCTAAACCTTAAATCATTACTACAATCAATTAACAATCGATTGCCATAAATATATGTGTTTTTGTTAGCACGTATAATTTTCCAGTTACCAATATGTTGCGTAACAAGAGTTAGGCTATTTTCCCAAGGCATAATATTTTTAAGTAAGTTTTCAATAAAAGAAGCATACTTTTTGCTTGCGATACAAATAGCATATATTGGTCTTTCACCACTATAATGAAACTTATTTTTATTAATAAATTGGGGGAAAATTAAGCCATCAAAATAAATTTTTGAGTTAAATAATTTAATATATTTATCATTTGCGATTTCAGATTGAAATAAGTCTACTAAATCAAAATAGTACTTCTGATTATTAAACTGTAAATCTGTTATTATAATTAGAACAGCATTGCTATCTTTTTCAATAATTGAAAATAATTTTTTGAAATTAGCTTCAGTACCTGAAAATTTATTTGGCTTAAAGAATTCTAAATAATCATCAATTTGATAACTATCCCTTTCAAATGCATAGAATTGTGTTTTAATATAAGGTCCTAATGAAGTTATTGTTTTTCTAAGAAGTTGGTTAAGTTCTCCAGTTTTTGCAAAACCTTGTAAAGATTTACTTATATCAATTGCAATTTTAATGTTATTAGGATGTATTTGTTCAGTGAAATTTTCTAAGGCGAATTGTTTACTTGCAATTTTTTCTAAATGATCAAATGAGACTTCATTTTTGCACGATATAAAAAGAAAAGTTAGTGAGTAAAACATTGAATAAAAAAGAAGTGGAATAACTTTCTGTTTCATTAAATTTCAATATTTTATTTCCTATAGGAATATAAAAAAAGTATTATTTAATATCAACAAAGGGGATATAGTGTTGAATAACCAGGGGTATAATTTATTGGGTAAGTATGATAAGAAGTTGATGTTGCTTACGCTTGTAACGATGGATGAGCTTAACAATGTGATAAATTATTCAAGGACGATTCATCTTAGGTTGTAATGATTCGTAGGTGCGTATAGTTGTACGCCCCGAATTTTTATATTTTATTGTTTCATACAAAGTTAGCAAAGGATATAGAGGGTTTTTGCTGTTATAGTTATTTTGTGATTTTTTAACCGAAGAGTTACGCAGAGAGATTCGGAGATTAATACACTTTTATTTTATTTTTTTATCTCAAGCAAAGTGCACGAAGATCACAAAGATTTATTTACTTTGTGGGCATTGTGGGCTTGGTGTGAATAACATTATTAAAAAATAATCGGAGAGGAGTGGGGCAATAAGCCTACAATATTTTTGTTTGTGTATTGGAATTAAACGAATTTGTGAAACAAGATTTGTAATATCATCTTTTTTGACAGACTAAAGTCTCTCCTACGGGTTTGGCGACAGACTGAAATCTGTCCTACAAATGTCTTACGGGTTGTAGTGTTTATTATATGGATTTTTCTTATTAATTGCAGAGGATTTATTTTATCAGACAAAAACAATTTTAGATACAATTCTTAATCTTGAAACTTTTATGAATATTTATCATCTTATTAAAATATGAAAAGGTATTTAGCTAAAGTTATAAGTGTTACAGTTTTGGTATCCTACCTAGGCATATTTGTTGCTAATGCTGTACATTATCATAATTTTAATTTCATTATAAATGTTTCAAATCAGATAAATTCTGGTCAAACTCAAAAATCTTTTATTCATTCATTAGATAATTGTATTGTAAACCAGGTTTTTAATTCTATAAACACATCCTATCATAACTCAACTAATTCTTTAAATACAATTCCTGATATTATTTCATTTTTATCATTTGAGTTTTTAACCAGACCACAAAATCATCATTTATCCAACCTTAATTCTCGCGCTCCTCCTTTTTCTCACTCCTGATCGTTCGGTTATATCAAACTTAGTTTTACAACAATCAATTAAATTAAAAAAGGAGTGAGATTATGAAAACCAGAATCATAAAATTCTATATCATAATTATCGTTTCATTTTTATTGTTTACTTTTATTTCTTGTTCGAAAGATGACCCTCTTTCACCAGCTGAAGAACATTTTGAAGCAGAAGGGATGGTGTTTTATCAGTCGGGTATTAAAATCGTTGAAA
>FWWM01018208.1_pt1 | contig 10044 bp, 7 predicted proteins | sample 2228351 | NCBI WGS metagenome assembly FWWM01 (sample SAMEA103939774, study PRJEB20133) | metagenome
GAGTCTGGAGCTATAACCACCTTAGCATATGCAGATGGATACATAGTGATTCCCGAGAACGTGGAGTTCGCACTAGAGGGCGAGGAGTTCGAAGTCCACCTCTTCTCCCACAGCTACCGACCAGCTGATCTCTATATAGTTGGTAGCCACGACCTGGGGCTCGACAGGCTGATACCAATGCTCAGTGGCGTGAGGGTCAAGGCTATAAACGCTGGCTCAATAGGCGGTGTGGTCGCGATATCTAGGGGAGAGGCCGATGTGGCAGGGATACATATTGTTGATGAGGAGACGATGAGCTACAACACACCCTTCCTAGAGAGATATGGCGTTAAGAACGCTGTTCTCATCAGAGGGTACTTGAGGGAGCAGGGGTTAATAGTACCTAAGGGCAACCCCCACGGGATAGGGGGTGTCGAGGATATTATAGATAGGGGCTTGAGGATCGTTAACAGGCCTAGAAACACCGGAACAAGGGTTCTGCTAGACCTCATGCTAAAGAGAATAGCAGCAAGCAGGGGGATAGGTTTTGAAAAGCTATCATCATCTATAAAGGGCTACTACTACGAGGTAAAAACACACACAGCAGTTGCAGCTGCAGTGGCCCAGGGCAGGGCGGACGTTGGCCTGGGTATAAGGGCTGCTGCCGAGATGTATGGCCTCGACTTCATAGGGCTTGGCTGGGAGAGCTACGACTTCCTAGTATCATCTAGAAGGCTTGAGAAAAAAGCCGTGAGGATCTTTTTGGAAGGGCTTAGGAGCAGTGATTTCAAAAAACAGATCTCAGCGATCCCTGGCTATATGGTTCCAAGCGATTTTGGAGAGATCGTGTGGAGCTCTCCGGGATAGCCCCTTATCCTCTTAACATGTGTTAGAGGGACAAGCCCCCTAACCCTCTCACCCCTTCTAAAGTTAACAACCAGGGTTACCCCGAGCGTTAGTGCTGCAGCTACACCGCTATATAGAGGCCCCCTCATAGAGATAGCTATAGGTACCTTTGCTCTCGCCAGCGCTATTATCATATCCGAGGAAGCCCTCCCGGTGGTTATAGCAACTGATCTTTCGAGGTTGAGGGAGCCCTTGATCCCAGCCCCTATTATTTTTAAAATAGATGAATGCCTACTGCTATCATGGGCTATTATTGCTTTTCTAGAACCAAGATCATATAGACCGCTCGTATGAGAAGCTATGCCCATGGTGACGGAGGATGTTTTGGCGTTGAATTCCGAGAATATCTCTATCAGATCCCTCCAATCTATAGAGAATTTAGAAGATACATAGACACCCTGCTCGGCCAATATCGAGCAGTCCTCTATATAGATCCTCTTTACCTCCACATCTCTGGCAAGCCTAACATAGATCCTCTTCCCCTTGCGATCTATATCCATGCCAGCTATATCGCTGAGAGACCCTATAAGACCATCCCTCACAAGACTACCTATCACAGCATACTCCACCCCAGAGGGCATTGTGAACAATGTCGTGTAGGGCTTGTCGTTAACATAGATATCAAACCTCTCATCAACAGCTATCGGTATATCGATATAGCTATCAACGCTAGCTTCGATCTCTTGGTAGCTGAACAAAGAGATCACCTAAAAAATATATAGGGGATAAAAAGCTATTCTCCCGGGATCTCCTCCCTCTTACCCAGGATCCTCTTTACATATAGTGGCATGTGCCTCTCAACCCACTCTATCGAGAGCATACCGTTGGTGAACATTGCCTTGAGCAGAGGTATATTGGTTGGATGGGTCACAGCGAATATGTGGGCAAGTGTGTAGAGTATGCTTAGGTAGAACCCTATATCGTGTAGTAGAAGCATTATTCTATGCTGATCTGGGGTCAGGTTTAGATATATTATCGCTGCACCGCTGCCCCCCAACATTATAAGGGCTATTATCAGCATCACGGTTAGGTAGGAGACAAGCACGTTATGCCTATCTAGATTCTCCTCAACATCCCTTGGCAAGGGCTTGCCCAACGCATAGTGGTTTGTAAGCGCTATAGCCTCTCTGATCTGCTGTCTCAGAGGCTTTCTAAGAGGGTCAAAGACCCTTATCTTCCTTGCAGCTACAAGATAGATCCCGTATGTTATTAGCAGTGCTCCCCACAGAGGGCCGATGAATCTATGTATGACTCGCGCAACCTGAGCACCAGCCGTTATAGCCTCTGTCTCCTGGTCGAGGCCAAAGAGGGGGGCTAGTGGAACGCCTATTGGGTGTATTATCCATGCGAAGGTTTCTATCCATAGAAGCACTATCCCTGTTAAAACTAGGAGGGTGAAGAACACAAGGTTTAGTGTGTGGGCTATCCTCGCCCCCATGCTCAGTATCTCTATCTCCTCTCTCTTCTCCTCCACTGGGGCCACCTACTCCCCTCCAGATCCTTTGGCCTGCTTCTCCTCCCTAGGCTTCTTAGATCCCTTGACCCTCTTGATCCTATCCCTACGCCATGCAGCAATGCCTAGCGCAAACACAGCTGCAGATATCAGCCCCACACCTGGGATGCTTATTGATCTGAGGAACTCTCTAACAGATTCTGTGCTAACCACAGCTCTCTCTGGGAACTGTTTCTTAAACACCTGGGATGCCTTGTCACTGGATAGAGCAAAGATCCACCTGACCCTGCCACCAACATAGCTATCAACATCCAAACCATAGACAGACTTGCCCTCCAACCTCATCTGGCTAGCAGTCTTGACAGCGTTATCCATAGATGTGAAGGTAAACACATTAGCAGGACACACCTCGACACATGCAGGCGCCTTGCCACTCTGGATCCTGTCGACACAGAAGGTGCACTTATAGTACTTACCATCAGAGCCCCTCTTAGGAACATCGTAGGGGCATGCGTCTGCACAATAGCCACAGCCTATACACTCACTAGCCTCGATAACCACAGCGCCCTCAGGGCTCACCTTTATGGCTCCCACGGGGCATGCTCTTGCGCAGGGAGCTGTTGCACAGTGGAGGCAGTTATAGGGCACTGGAACAATCTCTGCAGCATCGCTTATCTTCACAGTAGCCCCTTCAAAGCTGATGATCTTCTCCCTGGCTATCTCGTGGAAGAACACCACCTTCCACGCATCTGCCATAAGCGTTGGCGGGTTGGTGAACGTCGGGCTGAAGCTCGTCTGAGGCGGTGCTCTCCCGTTCCACTCCTGGCAGGCTACCTGGCATGCTCTGCAGCCTATGCAGTTATCTATGTTAACCAGAACAGCTATACCGCTGTCTTTGCTCGGGAACTCCATCTTAACCATGGCTCATCACCCTGCCCTCCTTACAAAACCTATCCAGGCCTTAGACTCCTGGATCGTTGTTATAACATCGCCAACATCGGGGTTAGCGATGTTTGCATGCGGGCCAGTGGTTCTCCCCTGGAAGCTGAAGGCCCATATTAGGTTGACAACGGGCATGTCTTTATTGTTAACACTTAGGTAGGCCTCGCCCTTTGTTACATATGCCCTGAGCCTCACAGTACCTCTTGCGGTTACTATCTCAACATAGTCTCCGGGATTTATCCCCAGCTTTGATGCCAGCTTCTCTGGGATATAGGCGAAGGGCTCTGGAACTAGCTGAGAGAGCAATGGCAGGTTCCTTGTCATAGCCCCGCTGTGGAACATCTCTGTGAGCCTGTTTGTTGTGAGCACCACAAGCTCGCCTCCAACCCCCTTAAGCTCGTCCGGGACTAGGGCTAGGCCTACAGGTTTTCCTAGTACAACGCTCGGCTGATCCCTTAGAACCCTAACGTTATGCGCATTGATCCATGCGAGGGATGGGTACTTCACAGCAATCTCAGGATCTGGGGACTCAGCGGGCTCGTTATGTATCGGGTAGGAGAAGTTATACCCAACATACCAGCCCTTCATCTCATCGATCACCTTTAGAACAGCTTCCTTCAAGCTGCCAGTCTGCTGATAATATGACCGCAGCTTCTGCCTGAACTCCTCATATTTAGGCTTATACTTAGCCCAGCTATCGCCTGGGAAGAATGGCCTCTTAAGAGCTGCCTTCATGCCAGCTGTCTGCTCATCCCAGTATAGGGTATCGTTGGCCCACAGGAACCTCATCCCTGTGAGAGAAACATACTCCCTGTAGGACACAGCTCTTATACCGCCTGCATCCTGGATCACGAAGCTCTTTTCAGGGAACTCGAGAGATCCTGTCCTTATGAACTTCGCTATGTTAGCACCTCCCCATAGATCTGAGATGCCGCTAAGCCTCCTCTTAAAGGTCCTGGGCACCCAGAAGTTGTGCCCCGGCAAGAACGCGGGTCTATACTCTCCCGTGTATTCATCTATCCACTCCCCAGTCTCTCCAGTCGCAACCCACTCCTTGCCAGCCGCTGTGAACCTATAGCTAGTCCCCAGAACAGCTACTAGGGAGTCGTAGTTATAGAGGAGCCTCACATTCTGGGGCCACGACCAGCCCCAGTTCTTATATATGCCGAAGGCCTTGCTGAAGAGACCATCTATCTCTCCCTCTTTCCTCAAGGTCGGGTCTCTCCTCATGGTTGTGAACTCATCCCCAACAGGGTTATACATACCATCGTAGATCAATGTTGAGTAGCTTATCTCCTTAGTAATGATCCTCGGGTTAACCTCTGCCTCTATAGGCCCTATGGGGGTAGCGTTACCAACGCCTCCCGTGTAGTCCCACGAAGCGCTTGGATCAAGCCTCCTCTCATAGAGATCTATTAGCTTATCCCCAACCCTGAACATAACCTTCTCAGATCTCTTTCCATACACCTGGCTTGGGAGAGCTATGGCTCCTGCCCTCTCGAGATATCTATAGAGCTTAGTAACGATCCAGTAGTCGGGGCGTGAGAGACCCTTAGGCTCGAGGGCCTTGAAGCTCCACTGTATAACCCTATTCCCATCAGTCCTAGTACCCTCCTTCTCAGCAAAAGCCGCTGCTGGGAGGAGCACGTCGGCAAACCATGCTGTCTCTGTCTCGAATATATCGCTCACCACAAGGAGATCCAGAGAGGCTAGGGCAGCCCAGATTATCTTAGCATTTGGATTGGTGACCGCTGGGTTCTCGCCAAACACCAGAGCCGCCCTGATCTCCTTGTTAAGAACTCTTCTCGGGAACGTGATCTCCGTGCTCCCCGTTCCGAAGTGGAAGTCACAGACAACAGTTCCGTTAACAGGATCATCTTCGGGATCTGTTCCACAGAACATGCCCCAGAGAAGCTCAAATCTTCTCCAGCCATAGAACTTGAAGACCTGGAGAACCTTGCTAAGATCCGCTTGCCCCTTCTTAGCGCTCGCCCGCAAAGCTGGGAAGGGGCTTAAAGCCCACTGGGGAACCTCCCAGTTCCACGCATCGGGCATCCCCTGGAGCTTCCAATCCTGGTAGAGCCTTACCTCAGCAACTCCTGTTGGGTGCCCGTGATATCCTGAGAGGGCTTCCATGCCGGAGCCCTGGACATCGTTGGCTCCTTGAACGTTGCTGTGTCCTCTGAATGGGTGTGCTCCTCCCCCTGGATAGCCAACGTTTCCTAGGAGGAGCTGCACAATAGCTGCAGCCCTAATAATACTGATCGTGGCGTTGGTATGCTGTGTAAAGCCCATAGCCCACTGAATAGTCCCATGCTTCCTATGATTGGTAACAACACCGCTCCTCTCAACATAGATCCTGGCAACGCTCCTCAAAAGATCAACAGGAACACCTGAGATCCTAGAAACCTCATCAGCATTATACTGAGAAACCAGATCCTTGAGCTCGTCGAGATCACCCTGAGTTATGTTCCACCTGCCCATAAGCCTCTTAAACTCGTCAAGCTGATCTATTGGTGGGTTTCTCTCGAAGAACGCATAGTGCAGGATATAGAGTAGTATCGCGGTATCAGATCCTGATCTGAACGGAACCCATATATCTGAAACCATGGCTGTCCTCGATAGCCTTGGATCGAGTGTTATGAATATAGTCCCCCTCTCCCTCTTACCCTTCCAGAAGTACCAGAAGGATAGAGGATGGTTCTCCGCAGGGCTTGAGAAGAAGAGAACAACATCAGCTAAAGCAACATCCTCTATGCTAGCAGTCTCAGCACCCCAGCCATAGGTGACGCCCAGAGCAGTTACTGTGGAGCTGTGGCACTTCCTATACTGTGAATCCATATTAGCTGTTCCTAGGAATACAGCTAGCTTTTTGGTTAGAAAGGCTTCCTCGTTAACCAGTATAGAGGATCCTATTATCTGGACTGGAACCTGGAATCCTATGTAATAATACCCATCCTTCTGCTTAGGACCCCAGGGCTGGCCCCCCACTGGTTGAAGGATATTTGAGAGCCTCTCAGCAATATATCTGAAAGCCTCGTCCCACGAGACGATCTTCCATTTAGGCGGGTACTTTTTAACAATGGAGACAAGCTCTTCCCAGCTCTTAGCACTTAGGATCTCGTCGACAGGGGGCTTCGGGCCCGTCCTGATCATTGGGTAGAGAACCCTGAGATCGTTCTCAACAAGCTGAAAAGCAGCATCCCCCTTGGGGCACAGAGCACCCCAGTTTATGTAAGAATCGGGGGAGCCGGCTGTCCAGATAACCTTATCGCCCACTGTGTAGAAATCGATGCTACAGCCCATGGCGCAGTATGGACATATAGCCGGGGTGACCTTAGCCTTTATAACATCTGTCTTACCACCGATCTCTCCTAAAGTCCACCTAGTCTTCCAGGACTTATAAGGAACAGGGGCCTGGGCCTCCGCCAAAGAGGCTGCTGAGAGGGCCAGGGCTGTAGATGCTATCGATGCCAGCTTTAGAAAGGCTCTCCTCGACCTATCTATACTGGAACCATTAGAACCATTGCTCACCCTATCACCCCGGCGGGCATGATGAGCAGTTCTCTGTCTGGGTCTTATCAGTGCCGCTTGAGAGCAGGATCGCTGCTGGCCTGCCCTTCTCTCTCTTGCCCATGAGCTTCTTGAGCGTGAGGCATGTATAATCCTCCGTCTCTTCGTATAGGCTTGTAAGCCCGTCGATGAACTCTGGGAGCAAAGAGTACTCGTTCATGAGGTGTCTCTTGAGCTCCTCAAATCTTTTTTGATACTCATCACTCATTTTAGGCACCTTCGCCTATCTATTATCTTAGCAAGCTTATAAATACATATGTGTATATAAATACATATGTATAACCGCGTATTAATACAATATATATTATTTATATTATATCTCTTTGTAGATCATGTCCAGCAGGGTCTCTGCTATGTACCTCTCAAACCTGTTCCTCGAGTCTTGGAGGGCATATGCTGCAAACATGTAGACGCCCTTGCCCAGATAGATCCTGAGCTCCTCATAAGGATCACCAGTCTCTATAGTCCACCACAAACTCCCCCTAAGCTTCTCTCTAGGCGCTGCAAAAAGATCTCTTGCCTCGAAGTCCCTAGCGATCTCTATATCTCCGTCTACAGGCCCTTCGGGGTAGGGTGCAGCTCTATCTATATCGCTTCTCCTGTTTATGTTAACAATAACCCTGGGATCGAAGCCGTGCTTCTTTATATCAACAAGGTATATCTTGGGGGCGCCTCTGTGGAGATCCGCGATCCTCGCCCTCCCAAGGCCTGTGAGCCTCTTGAGAACAGCTAGGGCGCTGCTCCTCACAGCCGCAACGATCGTGGTTTCTACAAGCCCGTTTGGAAGTATCGGCGATACTATGTCGAATCCATTTAGCTTTCTAACCATGAGATCCAGAAGATCTGCCGCTATGTAGGGCATATCGACAGGAACAGCGACAGCTATATCGCTTGCACACACCTCTAGAGCAGAGAATAGGCCTGATAGGGGGCCCACCAGTTCTCTCTTATCCTCTACAAAGACAGCTTCTCCCACAACTTTTCTATAGATCTCGGCCCTCTCTAGAGAGCCTGGGGCTATGATAACCTGGCTGGAGATGCTCCTCAGAGCCCCATAGATCCTCAGGATCATTGGGACCCCTTCTACAGGATATAGAGCTTTATCGACCCAGGATTCTCCGGGCACCTGGAACCTTCTCGACATCCCACCGCTCAGGATTATCCCACAGACCATAGAGGCTCCTCTATAGTAGGCGCTCTAGAAATTATAGAGATGAGGGCTCCTCAATAGCTCTCTAGCCACATTTATAGAGGGCTCCTATCAGGGGCTTTAAGCAGCTTGCAAGGCTCGAAGATGTTTTAAAAGACTCTATGGAGAGGATAACCCATAGGCCAGAAGCTGTGGAGGTCTCTCTACCCGAGGCTCTCTGGAGGTTCTTGGCAGAGGATATAGTGTCCAGGGTCGATGTACCTCCCTTCGATAGGGCTGTGGTGGATGGATACGCTGTTAGGAGTAGGGATACCTTTGGCGCCTCTCCCAGGAACCCTGTTATCCTGAGGGTAAAGGGGGTTGTGAGGGTTGGCTCGAAACCTGGTGAGCAGGTTAGGGAGGGAGAGGCACTCGAGATCCAGACCGGGGCTCCTCTGCCCGGGGGTGCTGATGCTGTTGTTATGTACGAGAACACCAAGAGGATCGGCGATCAATACGTTGAGATCTACTCCCCGGTTCCCCCTATGGGGAATGTTTCTAGAAGGGGTGAGGATGTGAGCGCTGGCGAGAAGATCCTCTCGAGGGGGAGGAGGCTAAGGCCATGGGATCTTGGTGTGATAGCCTCTCTAGGAATATCTAGGGTGAAGATCTACAGGCCTGTGGTGTCCCTAATATGCACCGGGAACGAGCTTGTAGAGGTTGAGGATTTCGATGAGAGAGAATATAGGGAGAGGGGGGTTGTGGTAAACAGCACGAGACACGCTATAGAGGGGCTTGTTAGGAGCACGGGGTTCGAGGTTATGTACATGGGTATTGTGAGGGATAGCGAGGACGAGATATATAGATCTATCTCTAGCGCTTTAGAGAAAAGCGATGCTGTAATAACCACTGGGGGTGTCTCAGTAGGATCTTCAGACAACACTGTAAAAGCCGTTGAGAAGCTAGATCCAGAGTACCTTGTACACGGAATAGCCATAAGGCCTGGGAGGCCAACAAGCATAGCCATAGTGAGGGGCAAGCCCATCATAATGCTAAGCGGCTTCCCAGTAGCCGCTGTAACGGGGTTCGAGGCGCTTGCAAGACCCATCCTGCTTAAAATTGTTGAGGGAGAGGAAGAGCCCAGGCCAACTGTAAAGGGGATCCTTACCAGAAGGATCTCGACCCCCGTAAACACTAGATCCTTTGTCAGGGTGAGGATCTATAGAGGAGAGGATGGAAGAACCTATATAGAACCCCTAGCACTCACAGGAAGCGGCATACTGAGCACACTGGTTAGAGGAAACGGGATACTAGTAATTCCAGAGAACAGAGAGGGATACGACGAGGGAGAGGAGGTTGAGGCAATACTGTTAAAAAGAATAGAGTAACAACCCCCTCAAGCCCCGCCCTTCAGAGTAGGGAAGGGGGTTGCATTGATCCAAGTTCCTATAGCTGCTCTGCAATACCATCCCAACGATTCTGCTATAGAAAGCGCTCGCTTTCAAGCTGGGATGCTTAAGCCTTGGGCTTAATAGCGGGCTTCGATCTAATATATTGTGGCTTGCAAGGATCGAGGGAAGAGTTGAGGAGCTCTCTAAAAAGATAGATGATCTCAAGTGGTTCTTCTATGTCACATTGGGCGTCACATGGGGGTCTTCTAATAGCGATACTGAGCATACTGATCCGCTAAGACCTCTTGATCTAGCGGTCTCTAGGAAAAGGAAGAAGACCCTACACCACTCACTAAGCCCTACCACGTGTTCTGCGCCATAATAGCTATCTGTTGTTTCCAACGTTTATGATCATCGATGGATCAAAGTAGATCTTTAGTTTCTTATTTTAAGGAGGCGAGTTTCTTTTTAACCATCTCTGACACGATTTTTCCGTCGGCCTTTCCTCTTAGGGTATCCATGATTCTCCCCATGATGTAGCCGTAGGCCTTATCCCCTCTTTTGATGATCTCCGCCTTATTTTTCTCTATGAATTCCTCTACTATTTTCTCGACCTCTTCTCTTGATAGGCTCCTAATACCCAGATCCTCTATTGCTTTTGAGGGGCTTAC
>FWWM01018215.1_pt1 | contig 10038 bp, 11 predicted proteins | sample 2228351 | NCBI WGS metagenome assembly FWWM01 (sample SAMEA103939774, study PRJEB20133) | metagenome
AGATCTGCGACGGGCTCGACAACGACTGCGACGGCCAGGCGGACGAGGACTTCCAGTACGGAGGCAAGACCGTCTATGTGGACCCGTTCGACCCGAAGAAGGGTCAGAACGCGTGCACGGGGGTCGGGGAATGTGGGAACACCCCGGGCCATGTGGAATGCGCGAGCCACACCCTGGCGACCTGCTCCACGAACGCGAACGGGAGCGAATCCAAGGCGTCCTCCGAGACGTGCAACAACCGTGACGACGACTGCGACGGGCAGACGGACGAGTCCCTGACGAACGTGCAGGACTCCACGTGCAAGAAGGCCGGGGTGTGCCTGACCGGGATCGACAAGCTCCAGGCGGTGTGCCAGGCCGGCGTGTGGCAGTGCAACTACAGCCAGGTCCCGTCTTACGAGCCGGGGGCCGAGAAGTCCTGCGACGCCCTCGACAACGACTGCAACGGACAGACGGACGAGGACTTCCTGTTCACGGACTGGGACGGGTCGAAGAAGGTCAAGGGCGAGGTGTGCGGGACCGGGCTATGCGCGGGTGGTCAGGTCGTGTGCCAGGCCGACAAGAAGGGGCTGCTGTGCTCCTCCGCGGGGCAGGCCGCGACCGAGACGTGCAACAACCGCGACGACGACTGCGACGGACTGACCGACGACGGCCTGACGAGCGTCCAGGAATCGGACTGCAAGAAGGTCGGGGTGTGCCTCGCCGGAATGAACAAGATCGCGGCCGTGTGCAACGCCGGGACGTGGTTCTGCGACTACGACCAGGTCCCGTCGTATGAGGCCGGCACCGAGAAGTCGTGCGACGCCCTCGACAACGACTGCGACGGGCAGACGGACGATGATTTTGAATATACTGATTGGGATGGTACAAAAAAGAAGAAAGGTGCCGAGTGCGGCACGGGATTGTGCGCGGGTGGCACCGTGGTCTGCAAGGCCGACCTGTCCGGGGTGAGGTGCTCGACCGCGAGCCTCGCGGCGCCCGAGACGTGCAACGGCGTGGACCAGAACTGCAACGGCCAGACAGACGAGGAGACCGACGCGCTGTGCTCGGACGGAAAGACCTGCACGGACGACCGTTGTCAGGGCGGCCAGTGCAAGAACACCCTCGTCCCGGGGAACTGCCTGATCGCGGGGACGTGCTACACGGAGGGGACGCCCAACCCCCAGAACCAGTGCCAGACCTGCCAGACGTCGCAGGCCACGGATGCCTGGTCGGACAAGGACGACGACACGATCTGCGACTACGATGGCAACGGCTGCACCCAGGGCGACTCCTGCCAGAACGGGGTCTGCAAGAAGGGCTCGCCGGTCGACTGTTCGGACCTGGACACTCAGTGCGTGACGGCCTACTGCGCGAGCACCGGCCCGACCTCCTTCGAGTGCCGGAAGACCGTGCACGACGGGCAGGCGTGCGACGACGGGGCGGCCTGCACGAAGCAGGACAAGTGCGTGGGCGAGACGTGCCAGGGGACCCTGTATTCCTGTGACGACAACGCCCCGTGCACCGTGGACACGTGCCTGGGGGACGGAGGGTGCTCGTACGGCGTGGCCAAGGACTACTGCGAGATCCCGGAGGGGTCGAAGAACTGCGTCCCGGCCAACACGATCAAGCCCGACAACGAGTGCCTGGCGTGCCTGCCGGCCCAGAGCCAGACCGCGTGGTCCCCTCAGCCCCAGGACACGGGGTGTGACGACGGGGATGCCTGCACGATCGGGGACCACTGCGACAGCGGGACGTGTGTGGGCACGGCGCTTGAGTGCGAGGCGTGGAACCCCACGTGCAGCGAGGGGGACTGCTACTGCGACGTGGGGCCGCCCGCGGTCCAGTGCGACGGCGCCGTTGCGGACACCTGTTCCTCCGGGACCTGCCAGTGCGGGGATTCCACTGCCTGCGACCCCAGTTCCAAGAACCCGACCTGCTCGGGCGGCCAGTGCAAGTGCGGGTCCTCCATCTGCGACGACCGCTCGGACCGCTGCACCGACGAGGCCTGCAAGTGCGGCACCGCCGACCCTTGCGAGGCCGGCGGGGTCTGCTGCAACGGGACCTGCTGCGGCACCGGCTACCAGTGCTGCCCCGACCAGAAGTGCAAGGCGTCGTGCTCACCCTGACCGCCGTCATTTCAAAACCCCCACCAGGGGTGGACCACGGTCCTCTGACGGAGGTACGACGCGTCCCCGGCGTGGATCAGCACAAGACCCGGCGCGCCAGGACCACAGACGCGCCCGACGTACTCGAGCCCCCGGAACGCGTCGCGCGCCACGGTTTCTCCAGCCTTGAGCTCGATCGGGAGAGGGGCCGCGCCCGCACCCCGGTCCACCAGGAGGTCCACCTCGTGACCCGCGGAATCTCTCCAGCAGTACAGGTCCGGGTCCTGGCCCGCATGGACCCGCCGCTTCCACAACTCCGGTGCGCGCTGGGCCTCGTCCAGGACCACCTTTCGCCCAAGGGCCCCCAGGAAGCCTCGCAGGTCGTCCAGGGCCGCCTGTCGAGTGTCGGGCGCCTCGAGCGACACGTGGCGATGGTCCGGAGAGACCGCCTTCACGAGCGTGGTCTTGCCCGACTGGCGCGGGCCGGTGACCGTAGCGCATTGCCAGAACTGCCGCTGCCAGGGACAGGCAGTAAAGCCCCAGTCCAGCACGGCTTCCAGGGCGCGAGGGATCATTCCTTGCCTCTTTCTGAACTTCCAGTGTTCAATCTGCATGACTCCGATCCAACGTGAAGGAAACAATACGCCGGTCGCCCCCGAAACCCTCTCTGCCTCCCCCGTGGTCCGGCGACTCGGCCGGGTGGCCCCGGGGACGCCACCCGGCCACGCTCGCGCGCGCTTGACCCCCTCACCGGCGCGGGACATACTCGCCTCGAGGTACGTCTTTCCGAAGAGCCTCGACGTCCTCGCGCCACCCGGAGGATGGCCAATGGCGCCCCTGGAGAAGATCCGGTCCGTTGTCGGCCAGATCGTGGCCCAGTTCCGCCCGAGGAAGGTCATCCTGTTCGGCTCGCACGCCCGAGGGAACCCGGACCCGGACAGCGACGTGGACCTGCTCGTCCTCCTCGACACCTCCGAGAACCCCTTGCGGGCCGCGGGTCGCATCTCGGCCGCGGTGGACCATCCCTTCCCTCTCGACATCCTGGTCATGACCCCACAACGGCTTGCCGAATACCTGGACGAAGGGGCATTTTTCTTCAGGCGGGTCCTCACGGAGGGCGTGGTGCTCTATGAAGAAGACAACGACCGAGTGGGTCGAGCGGGCGGAAGGAAACTGGAAGGTGCTGTGTCGCGAGACGGCGACGGATGACCCCGTGTGGAACGTGGTCTGTTTCCTCGCGCACCAGGCCGCCGAGATGTACCTGAAGGCCTTCCTCGACGAACACGACCTGCCGTTCGAGAAGACCCACGACTTGGTGGTCCTGCTCGACCGTGCGGGCGGTCGCATCGGGGAACTCGACTCTGCCCGTTCGGAACTCGCGTTCCTGAGTCCGCTGGCCGTAAGCGCACGTTACCCGGGCGCCCATGCGGACCGGGAAGTGGCGCACGACGCGGTCCGGATCGCTGCGCAAGTCAGGACCGTCCTCCGGAGAGTCCTGGGGATTCAGGACCATCTTCGGTGAGCGTCTCGTCGTGGAGTCGCGTCCACCCGTCGTCGCTCATCTGTCCGGAACGGTTCTGCCTTTGATCCCGTTTCCACTGATAGCGCCTCATGCAGGCCGAGTTGCGATTCCATGGGGGCGCGAACGTTGCTCCCGCCGGCGCGCCTGGAACCCCGTGCCGCGACCAGAAGTCGCAAGGCCGCCGCGACTGAAAGTCGCGGCTTTGTGGTCGCGTGGCCGGTCCATGGAGCAAGATCGCCGCCTTGATCCGCATCCGCGCTGAAACGGGCAACTCCGGTACAACCGAACTCACGGCGCATGCCCGGATCGACAGGGTCGTGGTCACGCCCCGAAGCGAGTGACCCGCGGCCCACGGGAGAGAGCGGGGATGCAACCTGCTCCGCCCGCAGGGTGATGGGGCCGGCACCCGTGGTATGATCAGCCTTGCCGGAAGGAGTCGGCGGTGGTGCGTTCCCGGGACTGGATGAGGCAGGCCGCGCGAGACCTCGATCACGCGCGGGAGTCCGTGACACCACGAGTGGGCCTGCTGCTCGGCCCAGCAGGCCGCGGAGAAGGCGGTCAAGGCCGTGCACGAGGCGAGACATGCCGAGGCCTGGGGGCAGTCGGTCAGCCGGCTCCTGAGGGCGCTCGGGGAAGAAGTGCCGGACAACCTCCTGGAAGGCGCAGCCTATCTGGACCAGTACTACATCCCGACGCGCTACCCGAACGGATTCGACCAGGGCGCGCCCATGGAGTACTACACCCGCACGCAGGCGGAACAGGCCATCGTTCATGCACAACGCATCATCGAGTACTGCGAGGGCCAGATCCCTTCAACGGGACGAGACGATCGCGAATCTTGAGACCCTCGCGGCCTCCCTCGCAGCGCGCCTGCCGGTGGATCGCATTTTCCTGTTCGGCTCCATCGCCCGCGGAGACCATGGGGCCCGCAGCGACGCCGACCTCCTGGTCGTCGTACCGGAGAGTTCTCAGCCCCAGGTTGATCGCGCGGCCCCGTTCATCCGGCACTTCGCCGATGCGCCGGTCCCGGTGGATGTGCTGGTGTGGACCTCGCGGGAATGGCGCGAACGCCTCGCCCGGTCGGACCGCTTCGCCGTGCGGATCGCCTCGGAGGGTACTGTCATCTGGCCAGTGCACGCCAGAGAAGGGACCTCATGACCGTCTGGCCCGGCCGGGTGCCACATCGCCGGCGTGGAGGGCATGATCACCTCACCGGAGCCGGGATCACTTCGCCTTTGCGGCGTCCCCGTTGGTCGATGACGTTCGACAAGCAACCTTCCGCAGGAGGTCCAGACCGGGGCCAACGATGAACCGCTCGACCTCTCCGGCGAGGTCCTCGTCGTAGGTGTGGACGGTCAGGTTCCGGTAGCGGATCATCTCGAAGGCCGCTTCCTCGTCCTCATCGTCCAGGAGCCCCAGGCGGAGGGCTGCTTGCAGGGCCTTGCGGGGCGAGGCGGCGTCCAGGCCCTCGGCGGTCGCGAGCGACTGGAGGAACTTCCACAGCGCCTCGAACGTGAACTCGAAGCGCTGGATGCGTGCGTCCCTCAGGATGGCGCGAGGAACGCCCTCCACCTCGAACGCGACCTCCTCGAGGCTGGACAGGGCTTGCCGAAAGACACGTGACCTCAGGCCGCCTTCTCGTGCCACGAGATTCCCTCCTCCAGAATCCGCCGGGTCAGGTCGGGCGAGACACGATTCATATCTACCAGGTCGAAATCCCGCAGGATGGGCACCTCGCTCTCCAGGTCGCAAACGATCCGCGCCGCCTTCGCCGCCGGAAGCGGTCCGGGTCCCAAGACCGCCAGGTCCACGTCCGACCAGACCCCGGCCGTTCCTCGCGCAAACGACCCGAACAGATGGACCTCCCAGTCCGATGGAGACAGGTGCCGAAACAGGACCGCCAGGATGGACTCGCGGATGCGCGATGGGATGGACGACGTCATCTCGACGGGGATCCTATCGGTTGCGACCGCCCGTGGCAACGATCCCTCACGCAAGGCACCCGGTACAACGGCACCAGCTCTGTTGGAAGGAGACAAGGATCATGGGACGACGGACCTGGATCGCGGCGGTCCATGCGACGGCGGGTGTGGCCCTCGCGGGATGCGAGGCCATCAGTGTCCCGCCCCCCGCCGGGACTGGATTCCGGAGAGCCAGACACGACGGTGGACCCAGGACCGGACGACGTGCCCGGCTCCGACCTTCCGGACGGGACCGCACCGGACCAGGGCATGGACGCCCCTCCGGCCTGCAAGACCCACGACGACTGCAAGGCGATATCCGGGCTCGGCCCGTGCATCGTGGGGCGATGCGACGCCCAGTCGGGGACCTGCTGGCGCGTGATGCTCGCGGACGGAGAGGATTGCGACCATGGCGACCGCGGACCGGTGCGCACCGGGCCTCATGCCTGGCCAGTAGGAGTGCAAGTGCGGGCTGCTGGTTGCGTGCAAGGCGGGCTCCTGCTGCGTCAAGGGCCAGTGCCAGCAAGGGCCCTGCCTGGTGATTCCGATGTGAGGACCGCGGGCGGGTGCCCCCGACGCCGGCCACGAGCAGGGTCTCGCGGTTCCAGGGCAGGAAAACGACCGGAACGTCACTTCCCGCGCTTGCGGCGCTCGTGACGCATCTTCTTGCGGAGTTTCCGGTACTTGTGCTTGCGCATCTTCTTGCGGCGCTTCTTGATCACGCTGCTCATCCGACTCTCCTCATGCCCGCTCGACCACCCCGATCGGCCAGGGTCCAGGGACGGCCCGGACACTACCCGCACGCCGCGGCGTTGTCAAGGGACGGCCTCGACCCGTTCCACGCCCGGGACCTGCTCGCGCAGGGTCTGCTCGATGCCGAGTTTCAGCGTGTAGATCGCGGAGGGACAGAAGGAACAGGCCCCCTTCAGGCGCAGATAGACCGTCTTCCCGTCCGCGGACACGTCCACCAGTTCGCAGTCCCCGCCGTCCCGCACCAGGAACGGTCGCACTCTCCCGATGACGTCCTCGATCGCCTTGCGGTGCGCATCGTCGCCCTTCGCCGCGGTGTCCGGAGCCGTGCTCATGCCGGATTCCTCCGAAAAAGCCGAGAAAGTCTATCAGAAGGCCGCCGCCAAGTCACACCCTCCCGCGCGAACCGCTTGAATCGGCTCGGAACAGCGCGATGATATCACGCAGGCTTCTCGTGGGCCTGAACCCCAGGTCCCGCTCGAACCGCGAGCCGTCGACCATGCACACGTAGCGGATGTAATCGAGTTCCGGCGGGGGGAACGAGGTCAATCTCAGGCGGAAGGCCGCCCGCAGCCACACCTCGAACAGAGGGCCTGGCAGGGGAACCACCGGCCGCCCGATCTCGCAGAGGAGCCGCCGCAGGGGCACCGCCTCCGGCCCCACCACATTGTACACGCCGCGCACCCCGGGCTTGAGCGACCGGATCAGGGCCTCGACCACGTCGTCCTCGTGGATCAACTGAACCATCGGGTCGTACCCCATCACCACGGGGATGCGCGGAAGCCTCAGGTAGTTGGACGGGGCGTTGTGGACGTGCCCCACGATGTGCACGGGCCTCAGGACCACGGTCTCGACGCCGGGGTGTTTCCAGAAGAACGTGTTGGCGTACATGTCCACGAGGATCAAGTCCCGGATGTCCCCGAAGCGCTCGGCCGCCATCAGGGGCGTGTCCTCGGTGATGAACTGCGTGTTGTCCGCCCGTGGACCATAGACGTTCGCGCTCGACAGCACGACGACCTTTGGGATGTGATATTTCAAGCAGTAGTCCAGGATCGCCCGCGTGCCCATCACGTTGAAGGAGTGATGCTCCTCCGCGTCCATCCGCGGGTCGTGCATGATCGCCATGTGGATCACGGCCCGCACCGGCTCCTTCGCGAACACGTCCTGGACCTTCTTGCGGCGGATGTCGATCTGGTAGTGCTTGATGTCCTTGGGGCGGCCCGGGAAGGGCCTGCGGTCCAGGCCGACGACTTCGCACTCCCGATGCAGTCGTCGCGCGAGGTTGCGGCCCAGTCGCCCGCAGATCCCCGTCAGGACCACGGCCCCCTCTGGATCGAATGGCATGGTCTCACCAGAACACGTGCCGCCGCTCGCGCAACCCCCGGTGGATCAGGGCCTGCAACGTGGACCGCACCGTCTTCACCTTCCGGTCCACGCGCTCGTCCTCCTCGTCCGGCTCGCCGCGGAACTCAATCGGCTCCCCGAAGTACAGGCGATACCGGACCGGCAGCGGGAACGGGACCGGCGTGATCGGGAACGAGGGTGTCCCGATCATCCGCGCCAGGCCCCTCGCGTTGTGGAACGACGGGGCCTGTTCCTCGCCGCCGATGATCGCGACCGGGACAATCGGGGCCCTCGTCTGCAGGGCCAGGCGCATGAACCCCTGCCCGAACTCCGCGAGTTTGTATCGTTCCGAGAACGTCTTGCTGATCCCGCGCACCCCCTCTGGGAAGACCGAGATGCACTCCCCGCGCTCCAGGAGCCGCACGCAGTTGTCCGGGGTCCCCACCACCTGTCCCGTCCGCGCCATGAAGTAACTGATGAAGGGCAGCGTGGGGACCCATTTCTCGACCATGCTGCGCACCATCCGAGGTTCATCCGCCTCGACCATCATCGCCGTGGCCAGGATCATCCCGTCCACTGGGATCTGCCCCGAGTGGTTCGCCACCAGGATCACGCGCCCCTTCGGGACCTTTTCGATCCCGAACACCTGTGTTCTGAAATAATATTTGTAAAATAGCAGGACGCAGGGCGCGACCGCCCGCACGTAGTCCGGGCTGTACCCGAACGGATCGAAACCGAGCTCATTGAGATTGTCCCTGGGAAGACGCTCCAGCCGCGCCATTTCCCTCTCGAGACCCAAGGCGCGGACCATCGCGTCCCAGAGCATCTCCCGTTCCCGAATCACCCGGGTCGGATTCTATCCCAACTCCCGTGAACGAACTACACTACCGGCGTGAGGACCTTCCCCACCGTGGGCGTAGGCGTGGGCGTGGGCGGAATCAGCGGCTCCAGGATGAACGGGGGCGGTCTGGTGGCCGCGTCTTACAAGGACCCGATCCGGACCATGGCCCTCCTCGTCTTCCTTCTCCTCCCGGCCCTTTTCGATGCGAGGGCTTCGACCCCAGACTCCCCCCTGTCCGTGAGCCTCCCGTCCGACGAACTCCCGCCCGCCCTCCTGGGCCCGACGCGCAGGCTCCTGGCGGCCCTCCGCGTCCACGAGGTGGTGTCCATCGAGGAGCGCATCGCATTCCTCGTGGCGCTGCGCCGCGAGGCCCTTGTTGCCGACCTGACACCGGTTGCCGCCGCCTTTGTGGCCCGGTTCCGCCACGAGAGCCCCACTCTGGACGCCGCAGACGCCATCCGGATCGCGTACAAGGCCGTGGACCTCGCCCCGGACTTCCCCCCGCTGTATTTCAACATCGCCGCGACCTACCGGACCCACGACCCCGCCTCGGTCGGGCCGATGGTCCGCGCGGTCCTGGACGGCTTGCGGGCCCTCGCGCGATACCCCAGGGGGCTCGTGACCCTGGCGGGGAAACTTGCCTTCAGAGCCTCCATGGCTCTGTCGGTCACCCTCGTCTTTCTCGCCGCGATGCTCCTGGTCCGGCACGTCCGGCGTCTTGCCCACGACCTGGGGGACCTCTTCCCCGCCGCGCCGTCGCGCACCTTCTCTGCCTCCGAGATCGCCCGATCCCGCCGCGCCCGCTTCATCACCGGGAGCGGGCTGGCCCGGGCCCTCCCGGTAGGCGTCGCCGGCCTGGCCCTGTTCCTCCCGATCGCGCTCGGGGTCGGGCTCGTCGGGACCGGCCTCCTGTGGCTGATCGTCATCGGCCCCTATTTGCGTCGCGGCGGGGAGACGGCCGTGGCAGCGTTTCCTTTCGCGTTCGCGGTTTTCTTGTGGCCGCTCGCGGTCCTCGCGGGCCTCCCCGTCTTTCTCGAGCGCACCGAGGGGCCCCTCTTGTGGCGCTGCGCCCACGAGTCATGCGGTCCCCGCGACATCGTGACCCTCGAAGCCATCGTGGACCGGGACGGCTCGGACCCGCAGGCCGCGGTCGCGCTGGCGCTGGCTCGCGTCCACCAGGCCCCCGCGGACCCGGCCGTACTCACCGCGGCCCTGCGCCGCCTCGACGCCGCGGCCGCGGACGAGACGGTCGCGCTGCTCCGGGCCGACATCTCCTTGCTGCTCGCGCTGGGCCAGTGCGAGGGGTCGTCGCCGGACCGGGACCGGCTCGCGGAGGCGCGCCCGGGGTTCGAGTCCGGGTTGACCTCGTCGCCCATGTCGCCCGAGGCGCTGCGGGGTCTGGCCATGGTCCAGGGCCTCCTCGGGGACCGTCCCGGCATGGAGGCGAGCCTGGCGCGGCTGGTCCAGGTCCTGCCCGACCGCGAACTCGGTAGTGTCATGCTGATCCGCACGACCACGGCCCGCGAAACCCCT
>FWWM01018227.1_pt1 | contig 10035 bp, 7 predicted proteins | sample 2228351 | NCBI WGS metagenome assembly FWWM01 (sample SAMEA103939774, study PRJEB20133) | metagenome
CAAAAACATGATTCCCTACGACACGCAGAAGCCGTTCGTGACCAGCGGCATTCGGGTGGGCACGCCAGCCGTAACTACACGCGGGATGCGCGAACCCGAGATGCGCGAAATTGCCCGCCTGATTGCGACCGCTTTGCGCCACTATCAGGACGAGGCGGTGCTGGAGCGCGTGCGCCACGAGCTGCGGGAGCTCACGGCACGGTTCCCGGTGCATTATTGAGGGTGCGGGCGCTCTGGTTTATTGCGCCTTGTCGGGGCTGATTCCCTGCTGCTGCAGGAGCGCCCTGAGCCGCTGGAGTTCGGCTTCGGCGCGTTCGGCACGCTGGTGTTCAACTTCGGCTCGCAAGCGTGCCCGCTCCGCCTCCTGCTGGGCTGCCTCGGCAGGGGTCGGTACGAGGTTTCCCTCCTTGTCATACATCCGAAGCCACGCCATCTGACGGCGCTGATATTCCCCTTCCCAGATGCCCAGCCATGCGTCCAGCACCTCGCTCCAGAGCCAGCCTTTTTCGTTCGGCTGCTTCGGCTCGTAGCGCCCGCGCACCAGCTCGAAGCCTGCCAGCTCGCGTGTGAGCGGGTCGTACCAGAAATACTCCTCCGTGCCGAACACCTGCTCGTAGAGCTGCTTCTTCTCGGTCTTATCGCGCTCGGCGGTGGTGGGCGACAGGAACTCGATAATCAAGTCGGGATAGCGCCCCCCTTCCTCCCACACCACCCACTTGTCGCGTGAGAGACCTCCCTCGACGCCTTTCACCACAAAGAAATCGGGTCCTCTGTAGATGGGGCGTTTCTCTATCACGCTCTGGGCTTGTTCCGTGCTGTAGTAGAGGAACATGTTGCCCCCCACGAAGAAGTCGTTCCGTTCGCGCCAGTAGTACAGGAGCGACTCGATAAGCAAATCCATTTGCATGCGGTGCCATCCTGTCTCCATCGGCGTATCGTCCTCCTCAGGGAGATTGGTGGGCGGCAGTTCCCACTCGGCGAGCATTGCGTCCGTTGCCTGATGGCGGGTTTTCTCTATCATGCTGGTTCACCTGCCTCACCGTGCATTAGAAGGATACCCTCACCTGCCTTGATTCGGTACACCCCCTCCTCCAGCCGACGTAGCGCGAACTGGTAATATTCGGGCACAATCTCAAAGCCCAGGTAGCGCCGTCCCATCTGCTTTGCCACCACAGCCACCTGTCCCGAACCCAGAAACGGGTCTAACACGAGGTCGCCCTCCACAGAGGAGTATTGCAGAATCTTTTCCACCAGCGCGGCGGGCAGCTTGGTGGGCGTTTTGACATCCCCATTCCAGTATTCGCGGGGGATGATCCACACATCTTCCATATCGGCATAGCGCTGGCTGCGTCCGGCGGCGTCGCGGGCGCTCGTGGGAAACCGGGCGTCGGGGTAAAAGCGGCGAAGCGCGTCGTCTTTGCACACATACAGGCAGTGATAGTGCGAGGTTACAAAGCGCCGCTTCGTATAGACGCCGAACTGATACTTCCAGATGATATGATTCACCACCTCGAAGCCGACCGCATCGAGCGCGTTCAAAATGTCGCGCAGGTTGTTCCAGCCCGAAAACACATACATACTGCCCGAACGCTTCAGCACCCGGTACGCCTCGCGCATCCATGAGAGGGTGAACTCATAGTACTCTTCAGCGGGGATTTCGTTGTAGCCTTCCAGCACGCGCTCCGGGGTGCGGTTGTAGTTGGCGCGTCGGGCGCGGAAATCAATCGCGAAGGGCGGGTCCGTTACAATCAGGTCCACCCACTCGTCGGGCATCAGGCGCATGCCTTCGCGACAGTCCATCAGATAGATGCGGTTGGGCTCAATTGCGGTACCCATCAGGAGGGATTATACCTGCTTCAGACGGTGCCGAGGAGAATTCCTTGCCTGTAAGCTCGCGTTCCAGTCGCTTGAGGCGCTTGAGATACTGTTCCTGCCGAACGCGGTAATAGCGCTGCGAAGCGTTTTTGCCTGCCTTGCAGTGGGAGCGGTGTCCCAGATAGTGCCCGAAGGCACAGGCAACCTTATCGCGTCCACGCCGCTTGCGAAGCTTTTTCGTGGCGATGGTGAGCACCTCCTCTGATTGTTATATACTGATATCCTTGTGTGAAAGTTCCCCCTCCCGCTCTGGGCGCACAAAGCTCATTTCTCGCTCTTCGCCTGGGAGGCTTGCGTTATCACAAGGGGGCAGATGAGGGCACGCTGGCTGTCGAACCCGAAATGGAACATATATTCGTGGCGCACTTCCTGACTAACCGAGTAGGGACGCGCGCCGGAGGGCAGCTCGGAGAGGCTCTCGCGGTAGCTCTGTTCGTCTTCGAAAACAATCGTTATCTCGCCGTTGCTGACGCGGTAGGTGTTCTGTTTCCAGTCGTCGAGAAAGAATGCCAGTTCCGTCGTGGCTTCTGGCGTATATAAGGCGTCCAGCTCGTCCAGAAGCCCTGGGGTCATCATCTGGGGTTTCGTCAGCCCCCATTCAAGAGCGTCCCAGAACAGGCGTTGCTGAGTAGCCGTGAGCTGTTCATACGCCAGGGGCTGTCGTTCCCGAGCAGCTTGTTTCTGGGAGGGCATAAGGTTCGCCCAGAATCGCAGAACAGGAATACCCTGTTGCAGAGGGGTAGGGTCAAATCGAAGCGCTATTAGTCCTCCTTGTTCTATGCGTGCCTGCTGAGAAGGGGTGAGCTGGTTTGCCAGCTCGGCATAGTCATCGAGGCTCAGTCCACCTTGCTGAAGCGCGCGTTGTTCAAAAGGTTCCAGCAGCCGCTCCGGTATTTCGCTGAGTCGCCAGCGCCATACGTCCAGATAGCGCACGCACAGGAAGCCCTCTTCGTAGCGAACCTCCACAGGTTCCGTCTGGACAAGATGCTGTGCCCACTCTGCCAGACTGTTTGCGGCGACGATGGGCGGTTGACGCATCGGCAAGCGAAACGACTCGGCAATCACAGGGATTTCGCAGTGCCCGGTGAGCCACTCCAGAGATTCCGCAAGGGTACAGACACCCCCATAGTAGGGGCATGGGGGCGGGGTATCGTTCGGCTTGCGCGCAATTGGCAGGTTCGGAATCTCCCCAACCACCTTGCCAGAGGTTGTGGGTGCCTGGGGGGTATCCAGTTGAAACTGGGCGGGGTGGACAAAATGTTCCTGCGGAGTGCGCGCTATCAAAAAAGCATAGAGTGTGCCTTGCTTGAGGTAAAAAAGGAAACCCACCGACTGGATGGGGACTTCCTGGATTTTTGGGGATTGTTGAGCGGCGAACCATGTAAGGACCTGCTGGGGCAGTTCCAGTGCGCTGCCGCGCTGGGGGTAAGTCGCGAGCAGAGGTAATCCTTGCCAGAAGCGATTCCACTGCTCGCGCCCGAAACGCGCCGTGAGCCATCCGACGAGGTAGGCGGGCAGCGACTCGGCGCAAGGGACGAGATTCGCACGCTGCTGTGCCAGAGCGGTGAGCGCATCCTGCCAGCCTGGGGGGCGGCTTCCTTCAATCTGAGCGCGTTGTGCCTCAATCTTGTCCAGCTGGGTTCGCAGGGCAACAAAGTCGGTGCTTGCCTGCTGCTGCCACTCACGCAGGGCTTGCTCCATGCGCTTGCGAGACTCCTGAAGTTCTCTGTTGCGCCGGGCATTCGGCGATGTCGTGGTGGGGCGAATCAGATAATATCCGCCTTTCTCTGGCTCCCTGTGCCATTCCAGCTCCAGCACACGCGCCGCAAGGTGAAGTATCTGCCAGGCGGGTTTTTCCGAGACGAAAAGCGTCAGCTTCTCCTGCTCTATCTCTTTGGCTACGCCCAGCCGAACATCGGTTTCCTGAGCGACCCGACGCACCAAATCTGCCAGCGTAAGGCGTGCAGAGCGTACGGTTATCGGTTTCCCCAGCTCCGGAACGGTCTGCAGGTTTACCGACTGCGCCCTGCCTGTCAAGACCCATACCAGGCCTATGATAGTGGCGAAGAGAACACGCATGGTCTCTCTGAGAGGAGGCTGGAGTGTTGAGGCTCCAGCCCCTTCAAGCGTCAATAGGGTCCGACGATACGAACTGCGTCGGCAATCACCACATACCCGGAAGGCGCAGTCGCGCGCAGGTACACATTGCCACCACCCTTGGGGAATTGGAACCGCCCAAGGTAGACCCAGCGCCCCCCGTTCGTTTGCTGATTCACCACGACAGCGGTTGTGCCCGACGCATGCGCAATCTCGTATCGTGCCTGTGTGCTGCGATTCGTGCCCTGACTCCACCATGCGTACACATCATACGCTCCGTCGATGGGCGCGTTTAGAAACCACCGCGCGTATGCAGTGGACGAGGGATTGGTGCTGGTCCAGTAATAGTTTGCTCCGTACTTGTCGGTAGCCATCGTGGCAAGAGTCCAGCTGCCCGAAACGGAGAACTGAGAACTGGTGTTGTCTATGACGATGTCCCATGGCACCACCTGAAGGGTGAAGCTCACTACAGGACCAAACCAGGTGATACCTTCTTGCACCAGCTGATAGCTTTCGGTGTAGGTTCCGTAGCTTCGGGGTCCCGTCAGAACGAACGAGAAGCTCCCCGTGCTGCCGGGGGCAGTCGTTGCGTCCACAGCGGTGGGGCGGTTGGCAGAAATCCAGTTGCCGGCGGTGTAGAAGGGGCTACTACGGTCGCGTGGGTTCGCCGTGCCCAGCCGTACCGGGTTGGTTCCGCTGGGGCTCCAGGTGACCCCACCTGTATTGTTGAAGCGCACCACTGCCACCAGCTGCTCACCCGGGCGAATGGTGCTGGGAAAAGTGGCACCTGCATAGCTGGCGTTGGGACCCGCCACAAGGCTCATATAGTAGTTCCAATCCCAATAGGGACCGGGGTCGGTATGAGTCGCGCCCGGAACTTCATTATGCCCGATGATATAGCTGCGTGTTTTAGGAATCCCATATTGATCGCAGATGTAGCGTGTCAGGTTCGCAGAGGAGCGGTACATCGCGGTGGTGAACCAGCGTGGATCGTTGACCCAGCCCTCATGTTCCAATCCGATAGACTGGGTGTTGTAGGTCCAGTTGCCCGCGTGCCAGGCGATGTCTTTATGGCGAACCATCTGGGTAATCTCCCCATCTGAGGAGCGAAGCACATAATGGGCGCTCACACGGGCACTGGGATTCTGGAACCATGAGATGGTGCCGCTGTAGCTCCCCTGAGTTACATGCACAATCACATACCGAATCGGGTAGGTACTGGGACGATTCGAGGCGGTGTAATTGCCCGAATATGCAGGAACCCATCGCGCGCCCGGGTAGTCGGGCTGTGCCAACGACACACTCAGCAGACTGACAACACCTATCAAACAGCCGATTCGCATCGTTTGACCTCCCTTGTTGAACCTCCGAGGGAATACGACAGGCTCGCTCGATTTCCTGTAGGTCTTTGCTAAGGCGGTCAAAAGTCTGGCTTACACGGTCGGTTCCTTAGAGCTCGCGTCCGCAACCAGCGCAACAGGTCGTCCACCAGCGTGTGCATAATCGGGATGTCAATCAGAGTCAGAACCGTGCCCATCAGCAGCCCGCCAATCACTGCGGTCGCCAGCGGCTGGTAGGCGTCGGTGCCCATCTTCGGGAAGAAAGCAACGGGCGCCAGCGCGGCAATGGTGACCATCACGGTCATCAAAATCGGGCGTAAGCGATCCACACAGCCCTGCACCACCGCCTCATCGCGCGGCACGCCCTGCGCCCGCAGCACCAGAATCAGGTCAATCATCAGAATCGCGGCGGTGATATCCATCCCCGTCAGCACAATGATGCCCAGCAACGACACCGTACTGAACGCCTGCTTCATCAGCCACAGAAAGATGAACACGCCCGACAGCTCCAGCGGCAGGCTGAAAATCATCTGCAACGGCTGCAGAAAGCCTCCAAACTGCGCCACCAGCACCAGATACATCAACAGCAGCGCCACCAGAAAACCCACCATCATCCGACGGAACGAGTCCATCATCTGGGTCATATCGCCGCGCACTTCCATGCCGTACTCGCGCGGGGGCCAGTTGACCTGCGCCATCGCTTTCATCATCACATCCATCGCCACATCCATCGAGGGGCGCGGTGGATGGGGCAGCTCAAACAGGATGGTGTCCGCCTGCCCGTCGCCATTCGTATCGAGGCGTGGCGGCTGATAGTCGCCTTTGCGGTAGTAGCCCATCAGGCTGACCACGCGGCGCAGCCCGTCGCGCTCGATCAGCGTCGGCGCGAGGGTATACTCCACCCGCGCCACCGCTTTCAACGGCACGCTCTCCCCGCGCGCGTTCACCAGCATCAATTGCTCGAGGTCAGCAGGATGCAGGCGCTGCGACTCTTCGTAGCGGATGAGGATGGTCGTCTGGCGTCGGTCCGCATGCTCCGGGAAGCGATAGAATTGCTGGGTATAGCCCCCTTTTAGCGCGTAGAGCGCCTGACGGGCGATCTCTTCGGGCGTGAAACCCATCTGCGCCGCTTTGGTCAGATCAATGCGCAGCCGCCACAGGGGACGGTTCATCGTCCACGAGGTGCCGGGCTGGAACAGGTCGGGAACCTGTGCCTTTGCAATCCGCAGACTCTCTTCTGCCAGACGGCTGGTCAGCTCAAAATCGGGTCCGTAGATGAGTATCTGGATAGGTGCGGCGGCGGTCGCCATCACATCCACACCCATCTCCTTAATCTGGAGCAGGCGGATACCAGGGATGGTGGCGGTCGCCTCCGCCTGAATCGCGTCGATAATCTGCCAGATGTCGCGCCTGCGCTCATCTTTGGAGGTGAGCGTTATCATGGCGGTCGCGGTGTTTTCACGCATGGAGGCGTAGCCTGTGAAGTACGCGCCCTCGTAGTAGCCCGGACCGCCCTCCGCGCCCACCTCCCACGACACGCGACGGATTTCAGGGTATTTCTCAATGATTTGTTGAAGCTGGCGCACGGCGCGCTCCGTCGCGGCATACGAAGTGCCCGGCTGCATCTCCAGTCGCAAGTAGGCTTGTCCGATATCGCCCAGCGGCATCATCTCACTGCCGATGAAGTAGTAGAACCCGAACCCGACCACCAGCGTTGCGAGAATGCGCATCATGTTCGCGAACCGATGGCGCAGGAGCCAGCGAATGAGACGCGCGTAGCCGCTCTCCAGCCTGTCCAGCCCGTGCTGGAACGGCTGAATGAGCCACCGCTCGATGCGCGTTGGTTGCTCGGAGATGCCATGCAGAAAGCGCGACGCCAGCGTCGCCGTGAGCGTCATCGAGACCAGAAACGACGCCAGCAGCCCGAAAATCAGCGGCCACACCAATCCGACAAACATCTGCTCCACGATGCCCCCCGCAAACAGCAAGGGAGTGAGCGCAATCACAATCATCAGGGTGCTGGCAGCCACCGAGCGGCGCACTTCCGTGATGCCATCCACCGTCGCCTGCATGGGGTCTTTGCCCATGCGCATATGGCGGCGCACCGCATGCAGGTCAATAATGGCATCGTCCACCAGCCGCCCGATGCCGAATAGGAGCCCGATCAGCGTGCTGGAGTTGAGGCTCATCTTCATCGGCACGAGCGCGAGAATCGCCATCGCCATCGAGGTCGGGATAGCGGTGAGCGCAATCAGCGTCATGCGCCACTCGCCCAGAAAGAGCCACACCACCAGCCCCGCCAGAATCACCGCCAGAAACAACTCTTCCCACAGGTTGCGCAGCAGCACCTCCACAAACTCGGCGTTATTGTAGGCGACGCGAAACTTCAAGCCGGGGTAGTCGCGCTCGATGGCTTCGAGCTCTTTCATCACCGCTTCGATCACGCGCGGCGAGCTTGCCCACGGATTCTGCAGCACATTCACCGCGATGGCTTCATCAACCTGCCACTTACCGCCCTGTTGCCACTGATGGAAATAGCCACTGCGCTTCTCGTCATAGGTGTCTATTACGCGGGCGACATCGCGGAGATACACCACCCGGTCGCCGACGGCTTTCAGAGGGTAGTTCGCGACCTCCTGTGCGCTGCGGGCGAGCGTATCGAGGCGTACAATCTCTTCATGGGCATCTGCCGTGAGCCGTCCTGCGGGCGCGGCGAGGTTGAACGCATCGACGGCGCGCTGCACATCCAGAATCGAGAGACCGTAGGCAGTGAGCTTGTTGCGGTCCACAATCACCTGAATCTGGCGCCGGTAGCCGCCGAACACCGAAACCGTGTAGATGTCGCCGCTGGTGCGCTTGATGCGGTCAGCAATCTCGTTTTCCAGCACCTCGCGCATGCGGGCGAGAGTCCAGCGCGAGTCGCCCGTTACGGCAAGGGTCAGCACAGGCAGGTTCAGCGGGTCAATTTGCAGCACCCACGAGGGCTGGGCGTTGGCGCCTTGCATCGGCAGGTCGTCCTGCGTGATGGTCATGAGCGCCTGAACCTCGGTGAGCTTTTTCTGCATATCCGTGCCGTAGGGGAACTCCAGCACCACGATGCTGTAGCCGTCCTGAGTTGTGCTGCGGATGTAGCGCACGCCTGCAATCGCGGTCATACGCTGCTCGATGGGCTTGGTATAGTAGGTCTCCATATCTTCGGCGCTTAAGCCGGGCACGCGCGTCACGATGCCGATCTGGGGGCTTTCGATATAGGGCATCATGCGACGCGGCAGATAGGCGACCACCGCCCAGATTGCCAACACAATCACGGCGGTATAAAACGCCAGCACCGCCGACGGATGCTTCACACTCCACTCTATCAGATTGAACCCGCGCTGACTCATGACAGTCCTCCTGTGGTATAATGAGGTGGGATGGCAACCTTGAAAATTGATTTGAGCGAAACCGACTGGCAGCGCCTGCGGTACCTTGCAGAGTGTCGGCAGGTCAGCCCTGAAGCACTGGCTCGCGAGATTGTTAGCCGCTGGCTGCAGCTTACCGAGGAAGACTGGCAGAAGCGCATGGAGCAGCTGCTCCAGGCGTTCCGTCGAGCTTCCCAGTACCAGCCTCCCGAAGACATCGAAGCCGAGATTACTGCGGCGTACGAAGAATATCGCCAGCGATGCGCGCCGTGATCGAGACGAATGTCTGGGTATCGGCGGTACTGAACCCTCACGGCGCGCCCGCTCTGGTTATGGAAGCCTTTCGGAAAGTGCAGTTCCTCGTGATGGTGAGCCAACCGCTTCTGGACGAACTCTGGCAGGTTCTGATGCGCCCACGATTGATGCGAAGAATGTCTTATCATCCAGACCTTGTGCAAGAACTGATAAACCTCTGCCGCGACCCGCACGATAACATGTTTCTGGAGACCGCCATCAAGGGTGGCGCGGAGTACCTTGTTACGCGCGACGACGATCTCAAACGCGACCCCGAGCTGCTCCAGAAAATGGCGGAGTTCGGCGTTCAGGTTGTGAGCGTGCAACAGTTCCTGAACCAGCTCGGCGCGGAATAGACTCCCCAGAGAATGGCTGTGCCTCCTCAATGCCCGTGCCCTCCGTGTGAAGGGGTCGATGGCTGGAACTGGGGCGGATTAATCTCGCTGGGTCCTCGCGCCGTCCACTCAGTGGGAAACACGGGGTCGCCCTCCACAAGGTTTGTGAACCCGAAGGTAATCACCTGATCGCCCGCTTTGAGTCCCTCCAGAATCTCGGCGCGTTCACCGTTGGAGAGTCCCACTTTCACGGAGCGTCGGCGTGCGATATAGTCAGCAGGTTGTTCTTTGGGAACCAGCTCCATCTTGCAAATGGGGCAGATTCCGGGTTCGTTTTGCTCTATCTGCGGGTGCATCGTGCAGTAGTAGGTGGTAGGCTGATGGGTATGGCGATGCACTTTTTCCACCACCCACACATAGGGGCGCTGATGTTCGTCGTACTGAAGAGCGCGCTGGGGCACGGTGAGTGCAGAACGGGAATCGCCGCGCAGTCCGATCCGCATTTCGGCATATTCGCCCACGCTGAGGCGCCCGTCGGAGTTGGGCAGGATGGCTTCCACAATCATCGTGCGGGTGTTCGGGTCAGCCTCGCGAAAGATGGCGCTCACGCGCGCCTTGTAGACCCGGTTCGGCTCGGCGTAGCGCCGTATCCAGACGGGGTATCCAACACGGATTCGAGTGGCGTCCTGCTCG
>FWWM01018232.1_pt1 | contig 10033 bp, 5 predicted proteins | sample 2228351 | NCBI WGS metagenome assembly FWWM01 (sample SAMEA103939774, study PRJEB20133) | metagenome
AAGAGATAAGAAGTATGGGAATGGAGATTATGAGGTGATAAAAAATAAAAAAGGAGATTGACAATGGTTAAAGTAATTTCTGTTTTTCTGTTTTTATTTACAACTTATTCATATGCCTCAATGCCTGTAGCGGTAACAATGACAGGATGTGTAATGGATGGGAGATTTACTACAGAGGGTACAGACTATGGCACCCATAAGGTTGAGCATCCTTATGTCATAAAGGTGATTGACAGGGACAGTAATAAACCTATAGAGCTGAAGGATTACAACGGCAAGAGAATCAGTATAAAGGGGTATCTCCACCCAAGTGATTTACTATTTACAGACAAAAACTCAATAAAGCTCATTGGTGATTGTGAACAGGGGCAAAAAAAGAAACTCACTATTGAAGAGCAAGAAAAACTTGCAAGAGAGATATTTCAACAATTAGCAAAGACTGATTCAGACAGAACCGATGTGGTTATCAAACTCTATCAAAGGGTTATTGATGAATGTCCTGACACTGAGAGGGCGCAGGAGGCATACTGGAGATTGTCAAATCTCTATCTTCAAGCCTATGAACAACCTCAATATGATAAGATTGTAACACTCCTTGAAGAGGCAATAAAGAGATACCCAAATACTCAAGCAACCCCACATTACAAGCAAAGACTGCTTCGTGCCTATGAGGAGACAAAGCAGTGGCAGAAGGCTGTAGACCTTTATGAAGAGGCTTTAAAGACAAACCCTGAGATACTCTCTGACCCTCAAAATACTGCAACAATGCTCAGTTATGCGGATGCCCTCATCGGAGCAGGACAAAAGGCAAAGGCAAGGGAGATACTACAAAGGGTAATCAGTTTTGGAGATAGGATTGAGAATTGGCTCCTTGAGATAGCAAGGGAGAAGTTAGAAGGGGTAAAGGAATAGAAAGGAATTGGTTAATCTTAGGGGTAAAATGAAAAGGTTAGTAGTAATTACATTTTCAATCTTTTTATGTTTGAGCATTCCTGTTAGTCTTTTAGCAGATACGCTTTCACCAGAAGAAAGGTCATTAATGTCACTACTTGATAAATACAGAGACAGCCTCAAAGATGTTGCTGACAGGATGAGTAAGGCAAAACCTGATGAGACGGTAAGGCTTGGTGCTGATGAAGAAAGGCTTATCACCGAGACATCCAGATTTTTTAATGAACTTCTGACTATGAAAAAAGGCACACAGGCATATCAAGGGTTAAGGGGGAAGGTTTCAAACTGGAACTCTGACTATCTTGGTATTGAAAGGGCTTTGATGATGGGAAGGGCGTTAATCGTTCAGAAGGTATTCAAAGAGACATTAATAGACTTTTACAATCAAAATCCTGAGGCTATCGGAACCATTTATGGTGAGATGGACATAGGCACATGGGTTAAGATGCAGACAAAGACCTTACAGTTTGACAAAGACATAGACTTTAGCACCCTTTCTTCAGATGATAACCTAAATATGAGACTAAGGGATTCCTTCAGGGACAACCTTCAGAAGATAGCAGGTGTAACAGATGAGAGGATAATGATAAACATGGATGCCCTAATAACACCACATGGAAGGGCGTCATCAGAGGTCTTTATCGGCGAATGGGGTAAGACCTTTGCAGAGATGGATTTACTTCAAAGGGGCAAATGGAAACTCATAATGCTCAAGCTGCAAGATGGAAGTACAGTGACTCCTGATGAAGCAAAGAGATTGAGAGAGCAAGGGAAAACCATCAAGGTAGTTGATATTGTTACAAGAGAGATGCCTGGCACACAGTTGTTCTGGTGGAGGGCCTTTATGGAAGGTAAGGACTTTGATCCTCCTAAGGTAACAATGCAGACAGAGCCGATGCTCAGCCTTGAGATGTCAAGACACCTAATAGCAGACATAGAGAGAGGGAACTTCACTGGCGTTGATAAATTACTAAAGATGATGAAGTATGTAGAACGTTCATATTTCTATAACAAAAAGGCGACTGCAGCATATAGTAACGAGTGGAATCCCTTTACTGACAATGACAACATCCTTGGAGAATTTGCCACAGAATTAACAAAGGCAAAGCAGGCAAAGAACTCTACATTAGAAATGGCTAAGGTTATGGAAAAGTATAAAGAGCAACTTGGGCTGGAAGGGCTTATTAAAGGAGACAAATCAGCCTCTGACGAAGCAATTAATCAACTATTAAAAAGGGCAAAAAGTTCAATAATAAAGAATTCAGAGGTAGCCCTTGCATTGAGATTAAGACACATAGCAGCCATAAAAGATGAGAAGAGCAGGAATAGGGATTTAGACCACATGCTTGAACAGATGAGCCATGAGTTAGAGGTATATAGAGAGCATGTAGGCAATTACCCTGAAGGTAGAATTAGAGACATAATCTGGCTTGCAAGAAAGCTCCGAGAAGGAGATAAGTGGAGTGCTGATGTAGTAAGGCAGACAATGGATGACCTGATAAAAGAACTAAGCACTGAGAATTACCAGATAGAAAAAGGCATTATTGAATACATCTTCTCGCCTGATGATGCAAGACAGCTTCGTCTATACCTCAGAGAGCAGATGAAATGGACCGAGGAGAGGATTAACAAATTTATTGAAGATTTGAGAAAGAAATATCCATCCCTTGCAAGGGGCTATGACAGATTAAGGAGTGATTACGAAAATATCGGTAAGGAACTCCCAACCTTCAAAAAGATACATGACAGGATAGTAGCACTTAATGAAGAATGGTCAAATACCATTGAAGGAAGCACCTTTATTAAGAGTCTGGACTTTGCAGACAATTTAATTACATTTTTAGATGCAGGCTTGAGTGAGGAAAATTTAGGTAAGGCATTCTTTAAAATGGGAGAGGCATATCTTAAGGTGAAAGCAACAGGTGCACTGCCAAGTCTTCAGATAGCAGAGGGTATAATGACGGCATACCAGGAAGGAGACAGTGGACCAGCAATAAAGGCCTTTGCCTTTTATTATTTTCCTACTATTGGAGTCTTTTGGGGATTAGGAGAAAAACTACAGAGGTTTGATGTATTTGTCAGAGACCAGGAGTTTTTATCCCATTTAGATGACATCCGTTCAATAATGCTCTTTGACCCTAAGACAGGCCATATCACAGGCATAAAAACAGGCAAATACGAGGATGTATTTGAATTTCAATACTCACCAAATCAGGAACAAAGGGCAAATAACTTTGCTGACTTTTTCATGAAGTCTGACAACCTCCTTAGTCCTAATGACTTGCCAAAGTTTCGTTTCTGGTTAAGTCTCATACCAAGAGACGCATCAAGATACGGATATGGAAGCGATACAGTCAAAAAGGGCGATGAATTATTAAGTAGTGCTGGCAAGACATGGATTGGTGAGAAACTCGGTCTTGGAGCTATGGACATATCAGGCAAAAAGGCAAAATATGCAAGGTTAAAGAAATATTTTGGTCACAATGAAGACCTATTGACAGCAGTATTAATACTTGAAAATGCTAATGAGGCACCAAGATTTACAGAACTTGCAGGGGTAAAGCTTGCAAAAAAGAGGGATGAATTTCTTCAGAGGCTTGAGGACAACATAGAAAGGGAGATGTGGAAGTCCCTCTTTTATCTCCTTGAGGCATCAGCCACACCTCCAGAAGATTTAAAGAGATTAATAGAGCAACTTACAAAAATAGAATTTGAAATAAAGCTCGGTGATACAGCCCTCACAGACATAAGAGGTTATAAGGGTGGCTTACTATCAACAATTGAGAAAGAGATAAAGGCTCAACTAAGTAAAGATTATTACGGAAAATTTATCTACGAAGACTACTACAAGATCTACAGTCAGATAAGAAAGATACAAAGTGAAATAATCCTCCTTTGGACACAGAAATATGATATTGATTGGCAGAAAATAACCGATTCACCACTAAAGGAGATACTCTGTGGCTCAAAAACCTGTGCCCCTCGTTTAACTCTTGACAAAGAGAAGGATTTAGAGAATGCACAAAAATCTCTAAATGCCCATCTATTGAGAGGGAGGACTGTTGACAATGACTTGTATAATGCCCTTGGACACAGCCCAAAGGATGCAGATGAAAGGGAACATAGAAGGAAACTTGCCCAACTTGCCTTTGAGGCAGAACATCTCCTTGATGACTGTAAGGATAGGGAAATAGAAAACTGCGAACAAGAGATAATTGATGCTTATACAAAAAGGACAAAGGCATATAGAGAATATTTAAGCAGTTTAAAAAAGCCAATCTGCACCTATGAATACTCCGACTGGTCACCCTGCGATGAAAAGACAGGCAGGCAGACAAGAAGGCTTTTAGCAAAGACACCTGATAATTGCATAGAGAAAGAAAAGCCTATTATTGAGCAAACATGCCAGATTGATACCGAGAAAGAAACACAACGGGCTGAGAGAGAAAGGTTAGAGCAAGAGAAGCGTGAAAAAGAGAGATTAGAGAAAGAGCGGGCTGAAAGGGAAAGATTAGAAAGAGAAAGGGCTGAAAGGGAAAGGCTGGTACAAGAGAAAAAGAAACAGGAAGAGGAGAGAAAAAGATTAGAAGAAGAAAAGAAAAAAGAACCTCCAACATGCACTTATGAGTATTCAGAGTGGGGTGAGTGTGTGAGGGCGACAAAGAAGCAGACGAGGACAGTAATAGCCAAAAAGCCAGAGGGCTGTATAGAGAGGCAAAAGCCTGAAATTGAGCGAGGATGCACACCACCTCCAACAGAGAAGGAAAAGAGAAAAGCTTTCCTTGATTGTCTTTGTAGATATTGTGGTGGATCTTTAGGAGGGCACTATGCTATTGATGGCGAATGTGCCGGAGGTTGTGCATGCTGGGGTCCTTTATCTGGTTGGTGTACACCTATTCCCTATAATTCAGATGCTATCAAAGACTGCTACTCTTCTGCTTATGGAGTAAAAGAACCCGATGCAGAGCAACTCAAGAAAGCTAATGAATTTGTTAGAAACGAGATACGAAAAACAATGAAACCATTGAAGGTGAGATTAAATTACGATAAATGTCCTATTCATATACAGCTTGGAGATATTGTAAATCTTTCTGCTGTTATTGAAGGAGGTATTCCTCCCTATAAAGTTTCTTGGTCAGGCAATGGCGATGCAAAAGATAACCAGTTTACATTTATAAACTCAAGACAACCAGGGACACATCCCATATCAATAACTGTTAATGACGATTTTGGAAATACATCTTCAATCAACTGCTCAATTGTTGTTGAGGCTGTTAATATTGAAATTATAAAGACACTTCCCGCCCCAAATATTATACCAGTAGGTGGAAAAGCATCTTTCAAGGCAATAGTCAAATCAGGAGTTGGTTCTGCCTCTGGACAGTTCAAATATCTATGGCAGCCACATCCTGAGGTTCAGTTTGGAGATGATAAAAACCCGCTTTTTGAGACAACTTCTCCCGAGACCACTGCTATCTACAAAAGGACTGGAAAATTTCCTATGTGGGTGCAGGTTCTGAAAAAAATTGGTGACTCATACCAGACAGTCGGGGAGTCCAATCAAATCATGATTGAAGTTGTCTCACCTAAGATAAAACTCACAGCTGACAAAACCAATCCATTAGTTGGTGAAAAGGTTATTATTTCAGTTGAGGAAGAGCCAAAAATATCCGATGACGCTATCACATTCTGGTGGGAGATAAGGGGAAATGCAGATAACCCAGGACCTGAGCCAAACATTCCGAATAATAGAAAATACTCCTTTAAGCCAAAAGATGAAAAACCTGTAAAAGTTATTGCTCATGCAAAATCCAGATATGATGGAAGTGATTTAGGTTCATCAGAGATAACCATTTCACCCAAATCCTATACTGTTCAAATCAGTGAGCCACGATATCTTGGTCCAAAGCCGATGATCTGGAAATGTGACACCCAGCTTGGAGGGCATTGTCCCGGGCTTGTAGAGGTAAGTGATACCCAGTTTGCTGTGCATAGAGACATTTTCATGAAAGCTATAGTTACACCAACTCCTGACTCACCAAGATATAAATGGACAGTTGAACCAGCAGGAAGCTGTGGATTTCCAGGAGCAGGAAGTGAAATAAAAATTAACTGCAGTAACACCGGCACATACACAGTAAAGGTTGAGGTAACAAATGCAGAGGGCATTAAACTTGGTGAGGCAACAAGAAGTGTAAGCATCACAATCTCACAGGAACAGATAGATAATTCAAAAAAATCAAAGGAGGCCTACGATAAACTTCAGAAGGCAAAGCAACTGGTAAAGGAGGGCAAGATAGACGAGGCAGTTAGTATTGCTCAAGAGGTTTCAAAGATAGATAAGACATTAGCACAACCAGTTATGAACGAGATTGCAAATGTTGCAAAGAACAACGGCTGGGATGCACTAAGCAAAGGAGACTACAAAACAGCCATAAAGAGGCTTGAACAGGCAGTAAGCCTCAATCCCAATGATGCAGATGCACAGAAGAAACTAAAGGAAGCAAAGGACTATCAGGCAAAGATGCCAATGGTAGAGGCAAAGCTAAAGGAGTTTGATGCCTTGATAGAACAAAAAAGGATTGTGTCATCCTATCAAAAACTTCTTGAGATACAGGATATTCTCAGAACAATGACATTAGGACAGTCCTCAAACAATCCAGTAATAATCAAGATGAATGATGAATACAACAAACTCAACAAATGGTATAACGAATTAGTGCAAAAGACAAATGCAGAGTGGACAAGACTATTTCAAGAGAAAGAATGGGAGAAGGCAGAGCAGTTGCTCACAGAGGTATTGAAATATGAACATACAGAGGCGAATAAGAAAAACTATGAATCATCCCTGCAGATGGTAAGGCGAGAGTTATCAGAAAAGAGACAGGCACAGCAGTATTATGAGCAGGCAAAGGCAAACAACGAAAAGGGTATGCCGGCAGATGTTAAGGGTATTGACGATGTAATCCGGGAATTAAAAAACAGACAGAACAAGTTTAAACCAACAGAGAAGACCCATCAAGACATCCAAAATCTGATAGCAGAAATGGATAAGAGAAATAAGGCGGTATCAGCAAAAAATTATGCAATGAATTTGTTTACAGCTGGAGATGATTTTCTAAAAACATATCTTTATTCACGGGCTGCTGATGCTTATTTTGAGGGCCTTAAGGCAATCAGAGATAATGGAGATATTAATGACCCAATTTATGCCAGATATTACAACAAATATCAGGATTGCATTGCTAAAGACAAAAGGAACTTCTTCCAGGGGTAAGAAGTGCAGCAATGGATGAGAAACCATTACAAATAGAAACCATTGAAAACGCATTAAGAGATGCGCTGGAGATGGTAGAGCTACAACCAAATAATACAGATTCTCAGATATACAAAGCACGGCTCGAACAAAAATTAAAAAATGCCAGGAAAGCCCAGGAGAACAAATCCATTGCAGATAATTTATGGATTGAAGGCGATGGTTTATACAAAGAAAGAAAATATTCTGAAGCACTGAATAAACTCAAGGAAAGTCTGAAGTTATGGTCAAACTCTGAAAGAGAAAACTATGTCAAAAATTTGGAAAAAGTACTTTCCAAAAATAAGGAAACAGCAATGAAACTGCGAGCAGAGGGTGAGAAATTACAGAACCAGAATAAATTTAGAGAGGCGATATCAAAATATCGCGAAAGCCTGAAATACTGGCCAGATTCTGCACTTGAGGAGCATATAAGAAAGATTGAAGACAAGATTTCTATGAAAGGTAGAGCTGATGAATTATGGAAAGAAGGAACTGATCTGTTCAATCAGAACAGACCTTCAAAGGCTTTAGATAAATTCAAAGAAAGCATAACATACTGGACAAATAATGAAAGAGCTAATTATGTAAAAGAACTTGAAAGTAGAAAAAAACAGGCTCAGAAATTAAGAGATGAAGGCGCTGCATTTCAAAATCAGAAGAGGTACTCTGAAGCAATCTCAAAATATCGTGAAAGTCTCAAATTCTGGCCTGATCCTGCTCTTGAAGAGCATATAACAAAAATTGAAGCCATAATTTCAGGCACAACGACTGTAACTGAAACAGACTCAGGAACAGCTAAAGAAGACATTAATTATGTAAGAGGTTTTGAGGGTAAATGGGATACAAACTGGGGATTGCTGGAATTTCATGTCGATGGCATAAAAGTATATGGTAATTACACTCATGATAAAGGAAGAATTGAGGCAACCCTGTCTTCTGACAAAAAGACTATGAATGGTATGTGGCTCGAAGCTCCAAGTTATAGTCCACCCCGTGACGCCGGACGTGTTACTTTTACATTATCGCCTGATGGGAATTCAATTACAGGCAAATGGGGGTATGGAGATAGTCTCAATGGAGGAGAATGGACAGGTAAAAGGATTAAAGAAAAGTTAGATGATGTAATTAATAAACCAGACAAGGATACAAATATTATTTTTAATCTTTCTGGAAAGTGGGTTGCAAAATGTAAAGGAAGCGACAATTATAACGTTAATATAAGACATAATGGCTCAAGTTTTGAAGCAGATGTAGATGTTGATAAATACAAAGGGACAATAAATGGAAGAAAAATAAGCGGTAAATCTCTTGACAATATTGATACAATCAGTGGAGAGATTGTCTCTAATAATGAAATCCATGTTATTCTTACAGGATATATTGGCAATTCCACCATAAGCAATGATTGCACATTGACAAGAAAAATGCAGTAGAAATAATACAGACATTGCTGAAAAAATTTATTTATTTAAATTGAGGTTATTTCGTCTTGTTAAATATATAATTCCAAGTGAAGAAATCGCACCTGCTGAATCCATAAACCAATCATATATTGATCCTGTCCTTTTTAACATAAAAGCCTGTATGATCTCATCAAGCATTCCATAACAAACCGAAATTAAACCTGCATATAAAAGATATTCCGGTTTAATTATTTTGTTTTCACCCCTGAATGCTCTGAAAAGAAGAAATGAAAGAAACGCATAATTAAAGAAGTGCATCAGTTTTCTAATAAACTTATGAATATTTTCCACAAAAACGGTATCAGCGTTAGGGAATAAAAACTGTATGATAGGATATAAAAAATAAGAGGTATTTTCAGAAGTCAGAGCTTTATTCCAGGGGAAAATTATAATCATCCATATAATTGGTGGTAGCCAGTAATTCATGAATTTTTTCATATTGTCATATTGTACTTGAGCTAAAATTTATTATAAATAATGCAGACGTCAGGGGAAACCCCTTTTAATCGCAGGTTTTTACATGTTATAAGGCCAGAATTTATATGAATACAGAGCAAGCTGTAATCTGTCAGAAACCCCTAATTTTCTGTAAATCCTGTTACAATGTGATTTTACTGTTTGCTCGCTAATATTGAGTTTTTGAGCAATTTCTTTATTTCTGTAACCTCTACAAATATGAAATACAATTTCTCTTTCTCTTTTTGCTAAAGTTATTTGTTTGCTTTGTTCTTTCATCGCAGAAAACAATTTTAACAGTGTGTGTCTATCTATCCATAATTCTCCATCTTCCAATGATTTTATAGCTTTCTTGAGAAGATTAATATCTGTTCCTGTAGGTAAAATTCCAACAATTCCTCTTGAAATTAGTTCTTTCATATTTCTGTCGGATAAAAACCACATATCTTTATCTCCAATAAGAAGGAGCTTGGGACTTTCATTTGCTATCAACTCTTCAGGGAATCCTGGAATATAGTTATATTTTAAATTCAAATCAGCAATTATCAAATCAGGGTTGAGTTTCAGAATTTCCTTTAAATCTGACATTGAATCATTGATAGTATGGAATATACCAACCACAATGGAATCTGTCTCTTCCTCAATAAGCTGTTTTAAACCTTCACTAAATAGAAAGTTAGAAAACCCAACCGCAATCCTTAAACCCATTTAGATATTGAAACTCCCTTGTTATTAATTTTTATAAATTTAATTTTGTATCTTTAACAATGAGTAACTAACCAATCATATTCACTAATTTACACATAGCCTTTATATATTCAATATTTCCTGATATACTTTTTCAAATTGTACAACATTATTTATT
>FWWM01018235.1_pt1 | contig 10031 bp, 10 predicted proteins | sample 2228351 | NCBI WGS metagenome assembly FWWM01 (sample SAMEA103939774, study PRJEB20133) | metagenome
CGATAGATTCACGCCTCAATGGTTTCCCTTATAGAAGGATCGCCCCCTATGAGATTTTTCTCGACAACCTAATGTTTTTCGTTGTTGTGAGTCCGCTGATAAAAGTCAGAGCAAGGCCCCGCCTGACCTATTGCCTATAACTTTTCTGCCTCCCCAGATGATACATCGCCCCAAGTCCTGCCAGCGCCATGAGATGAACATATGTCAGTAACCCATAAGTTCCAATCAATTTTATAACAAAATAAGAAGGTTTCACTCATATCTGAGAGGTTCGACAGGGTTAAGTCTTGCGGCTTGGAGGGCAGGATAGATCGTTGCAATAAGGCTTATGATAATTGCCGATAAGGACACAACAACAAAGTCAAAGAGCTTGACCTTGACAGGAAGATGACTGAGATAATAGATATCAGCAGGAATCTTTATGACCTGATAAGTATTAAGAATATAGGACAGGCCAAGTCCTCCAGCAATCCCTATAACCGTTCCGATAAGCCCTATCAGGAACCCCTGAAGCATAAAGACCTTCATTATGCCCCTCTTTGTTGCGCCCATGGCCTTTAGTATAGCTATCTCCCTCTCCTTCTCGATTACATTCATTATCAGATTGCTCACAATATTGAAGGATGCAACGAGTATAATCAAAACAAGTATAATGAACATAGCGAATTTCTCGAGCTTCAATGCCGAGAAGAGGTTCCTGTTCATCTGCATCCAATCCTTTGCAAAATAAGGATAACCAAGACCTTTCTGTACCCTTTCCCTTACCTCTGGGGCCCTGTAAGGGTCCTTCAATCTTACCTCAATCCCTGTGATTGCCCTTCCCATATCAAAGAAATCCTGAGTCGCCTTTAGATTGGTCATTACGAGATTTGAGTCGAACTCAAACATGCCCATCTCAAAGATCCCCACAACCTTGAAGGTCCTTATACGAGGTATCATTCCGAGAGGACCAATCTCTGTCATCGGAGACAGTATGTTTACCTTATCGTTAATGAACAGACCAAGCCGACCTGACAACTCTTTCCCTATGATAATGCCAGGGATATCGCTATCTTCTATTAGTCTATCCATTGAACCCTCTTTAATGTGAGCTGCTATCTCTGTTGTCTTTGCTTCAAGCACAGGGTCTATGCCCCTTATATAGACACCCTGACCCTTGTCTCCTGATGATACCATCACCTGCCCCAGCACAAAGGGAGCTGCCGATAAGATATCCTGATCAGTCTTCAACTTATTTATAACTAAATCTTGCTCCTCAATTATACCTTTATAATTGAGAACAACAAGGTGAGCATTGGCACCAAGGATCTTCTTCTGAAGGTCCTCATGAAAACCGCTCATAACCGATAGTACCACAAGAAGGGCCATAACTCCCAGGGCAACACCACCAATTGAGATAGCGGTATTAAAAGAGATACCTTTGTGTCTCTTCTTTGACCTGAGATATCGTAAGGCTATAAAAAAATAATAGGGGAATGTAAGACTTCTCTTCACTGTTCTGGTTTCATCTGGGGAAACAATATAACGTCCCTTATTGAGGGAGAATTTGTTAAGAGCATGATAAGCCTATCTATTCCAATACCCTCTCCAGCAGATGGCGGCATCCCATACTCAAGGGCCCTGACAAAATCTTCATCCATCCACTGGGCCTCCTCATCTCCCTTCTGTCTCGCCTCAACCTGCTGGAGGAATCTCTCCCTCTGATCAACGGGATCGTTCAGTTCTGAGAAGGCATTGGCAATCTCCCTGGCTGCTATGAATAATTCAAATCTCTCAACCAACTCTCGCTCATCTTTCTTTCTCTTTGCCAGAGGGGATAGCTCAATAGGATAGTCTATAATAAAGGTTGGCTGAATAAGATAAGGTTCAACCTTTTCCTTAAATATCTCGTCAAGGACCTTTCCATGGGATGCACCCTTTTTAATCTCTATGCCTTCATTAATTGCATATTTTACCGCTTCATCAGGGTTTTTCAAGGCCTGTTCAGGAACCCCATAATCTCTCATTACTTCAAGCATCGGTATCCTTGGCCACGGTGGTGTCAGGTCAATAATATCGTCTCCAAAGGGTAGCTTAAGGGTCTTCATGACCCTGGCGGTAACGGTTGTTAAAAGCTCTTCCGTAAAGGACATTAAGAAATTATAGTCCTTGTATGCCATATAAAATTCAAGCATTGTAAATTCCGGGTTATGTTTTGTTGAAAGGCCTTCGTTTCTGAAATTTTTATTTAATTCATATACCTTTTCATAACCACCAACGAGGAGCCTCTTAAGATAAAGTTCAGGTGCTATCCTCAGATAAAGGTCTATACCGAGGGCATTATGATGGGTCTTAAAGGGTCTTGCTGCAGCTCCGCCTGGTATCTGATGCATCATTGGTGTCTCAACCTCAATAAACCCGTGACTCTCAAGAAAGTCTCGTATTGCCTTAATGACCTGGCTTCTTATTTCAAAGGTCTTTCTTACCTGTGGATTCACAATAAGATCCAGATACCTTTGCCTGTATCTTATCTCCACATCCCTGAGACCGTGCCATTTTTCGGGGAGCGGCCTGAGAGATTTTGTCAGGAGCGTAAAATCATGGATCTCAACAGTAAGTTCCTGCGTCTTTGTCCTGAAAAGCCTACCCTTGACCCCTAATATATCTCCAATATCGAGTTTCTTGAATAGACCGTACTTTTCACCAAGGATATCTTTTCTGAAATAAACCTGAAGTCTGCCCGATGAATCCTGAATATGCCCGAAACTGGCCTTTCCAAAATCACGTCTTGCAATTAGTCTTCCCGCTATGGCACAGAAGAGGGGATTAGAATCAAGGTCTTCAGATGTCCTTTCATGACAGTCATTTATGATCTCGGCCACAGTATGGGTAATCTCAAAAGGACCTCCAAAAGGTTCAATCCCTGCAGACCTTAATTCATCAAGTTTCTTGAATCTCTGCTGTATCTGTTCGTTTATCTCATCCATAAATGAGAGATTATAAGCCCTTCCATGGTCTTAAGTCAAACCGTACTCTTTCCACCTTGAATCAACAAGCCTCTTTATCTCCTCGGTCATGAATATCTCGTCAGGCCATTCCCTCATCATTCCCTCTTCCCTCGTCTTCCGTGTTGCGTCGATCCCCATCTTAGCACCATACCTCGGAAAATTGGCAGCGTGGTCAAGGTCATCAAGGGGTCCCTCCGATATCACAACATCCCTCTTCCAGTCAACATTATTGAGGACCCTCCAGGCAGTATAAGAAAGGTCATGCACATCCACATCATCGTCAACCACTATAAGAAGCTTTGAGAACATCATCTGCCCCTTACCCCAGAGGCCATGAATAATCTTCTTTGCATGACCAGGATAAGACTTTTTAATGGATATTATTGCAGCATTGTGAAAAACCCCTTCCATGGGTAAGTTCATGTCTTTTATCTCGGGAAAATCGAGCCTTAAAAGCGGTAGGAATATCCGTTCTGTTGCCTTCCCCATATAACAGTCTTCCATTGGAGGCTTTCCCACTATGGTGGCAGGATATATCATGTCCCTGCGATGAGTTATACAGGTCACATGAAATACGGGGTAGTAATCCACGGCAGAATAAAATCCTGTATGGTCTCCAAAGGGACCTTCAAGCCTTAACTCGCCTGGTTCAAGATAGCCTTCAATGACCAGTTCACTATTTGCAGGTACCTCCAGATCAGAGGTTATACACCTTACCATATCAACAGGCTCTCTCATCAAAAAACCTGCAAAGAGCATCTCATCAATAGATTCTGGTAGCGGAGCGCTGGCTGAATAAATAACAGCAGGGGGGCCACCTACAGCAATCGCCGCTGGCATCCTTTTACCTAACTTCTTATATTTCTCATAATGCCTTGCACCGTCTTTATGAAGATGCCAGTGCATACCTGTTGTGACCTTATCATAGATATGAATCCTGTACATGCCACAATTCTGCCTGCCTGTCTCAGGGTCTTTTGTAAAGACCATTGGCAAGGTGATGAATCTTCCCTCATCAGTGGGCTGACCATCTCCAGGCCAGCATTTAAGTACCGGGAATTTGCTCAGGTCAGGGGTATTCCTTTCTATCACCTCCTGACAGGGGGCATCCTTTACCCTCCTCGGGAGCCATCGGGAAAATTCAAATAAACGTGGAAGCATTTGAAGCTTCTCTTTCACTGTCCTTGGCGGTGCCTGATTAAGAAGCTCTTCGATTCTTTTTGCAATATCATTAAGGTCTCTGACGCCAAGGGCCAGGGACATCCTCTCAAAAGAGCCAAAGAGGTTAGTCGCCACAGGATAAGATGAACCCTTAACCTTTTCAAAGAATAAAGCAAAACCACCATTGGGGCTCTTACACATCCTGTCCGTAATCTCGGTAATCTCCAGTATCGGGTCCACCTCCACCTTAACTCTCTTAAGAAGCCCCTTTTCTTCAAGAAGGGATATGAATTCTCTCAGGTCTTTAAATGACATATCTGAATCACCCCGTTATTATCACACCTATGCTGTCACCAACCGTTATATTATACTCCCTTGCAGCATCTCCCCTGTAAACAAAGAGTTCAAGATGGTTCATGCTGTTCAAAAGAGCATATAGCCCTTTATCCTCTGCCTGGGCATAGTAATCCTTCATATCTATCTGCCTGCCCTTCATAACTATCCTCACCTTATTTTTAATATCTCCCTGTCCGACAATTGAAGTAAGATCAGAATGTCTTATATTTGATATAGCATTGCCAAAATGGTCTATGTAAATAATCTCACCCTCGATTGTATTCTTTGTAGGCATCGTGGGCAAAGGGAGATGGATCTTCATATAATCCGATATGGGTTCTCCAAAATTGGCTGTGCTTATCCTTTTTGAAAGCCATGCTGCCACAGGTGCGAAGATATCACGACCGTGAAAGGTCATACTCCTGTCAGGCATGAAATAGTGCTCCGCTGTCAGATGTATCACCTCAAGCCTATCAGACTCGTTATATATCATGCTGAAGACACCGTTATCAGGACCAACAAAGTAATAGTCTTCAGTTACAACCAATATGGGCCTCCTCATTGAACCAACGCCTGGATCAATAACAACAACGTGTATAGTCCCTGATGGAAAGTGGCGATAACTCATCCCGATTGTCAGGGTTGCCTCCCTGATATTGTACTTCTCAATACCATGAGATATATCAACAATGTTCACCTCTGGATTGATGCCCAGTATAACTCCCTTCATGATTCCGCTAAGGGGGTCGCAATAACCAAAATCGGTTGTAAGGGTTATTATAGGTCTGTGCATATAATGCCTCCTATTAAATCCCTGATGCTATTAACATTATTTTCTAAGAGATAGTCTGCAATCCCGGATATTATATCCATTGTAACAGTTGGTTTAACAAAATTTGCTGTACCAACTGCAACAGCCGTTGCGCCGGCAAGAATAAATTCAATTGCATCCTCGAAGCTCATTATCCCGCCCATACCGATTATGGGGATACGCACCGCCTTAAATGCCTCATAAACCATCCTCACTGCTACAGGTCTTATGGCAGGTCCTGAAAGCCCACCTCTGATATTAGCAAGTTTTGGTCTTCTCGTCCTTATATCTATTGCCATACCTGTAATAGTGTTTATCAAAGAGATTGCATCTGCCCCTGCCTCCTCAGAAACCTTTGCCATTATAGTTATGTCAGTAACATTAGGAGAGAGTTTTACAATCAGAGGCAGTTTTGTTACCTTTCTAACGGCATGTACTACCTTGAACGTTGTAGCCGGATCAGTGCCAAAGATGGACCATCCAGCCTCTTTATTCGGGCAGGAAATGTTCATTTCAAGACCATGAAGACCTCCAACATCATTTAAAGCCTTTGCTGCGTCAACATATTCATCAATAGAATCACCAAAAAAATTTGCTATGATAGCGGTATCAAACTGCCTGAGAAAGGGCATTTTTTCCCTTACAAAACCCTCTATCCCGATATTCTGAAGACCTATGGAGTTCAACATACCTGATGGTGTCTCAACAATTCGCGGCGGTGGATTACCTTCTCTTGGCTTCAAGGAAAGACCCTTAACAACAACCGCACCAAGCCTGTTCAGGTCAATGAATTCTGCATATTCCTCACCGTAACCAAAAGTACCTGACGCAGTCATGACCGGATTCTTCAGCCTCAATGACCCTATATTTACCGAGAGGTCTACCATATAATCTCATCCGACCTGAAGACAGGCCCTTCCTTGCACACCCTCTTATAGCCCTCTGTGGTCTTTATGACACAGCCAAAGCATGCACCTATACCACAGGCCATCCTCTCCTCAACTGATAAATAGGCAACATAACCTCTCTCCCTCGCCACAGTTGAGACAGTCCTGAGCATACCTGATGGACCACAGGCATAAATTGTAATATCTCCACCGATGGTAGATAGATACCTTTTAAGGCTCTCTGTTATTAGCCCCTTCTCACCAGCAGATCCGTCTTCGGTGCTTATAAAAACCTTCTCTGAAAGATTTTTGATCTCATCAAGGAATAATAATTCCCCTGAACTTCTTGCACCATAAAATACAACAGGCTTATTCAGTGTTTCAATCAATGAATAGAGAGAAGCTATCCCGATGCCCCCGGCAACAATGATGGCTGAATTCTCAGGTGAGGGATAGGAATTACCAAGGGGTCCCAGAAGTTCGACAAGAGCACCTCTACCTAAACTGCCAAGAATCGATGTGCCCTTTCCCACAATCTTATAAAGTATCTGGATGTCGCCATTTATAGACCTCCTGAAATGACTGAAGGGCCTTTTTAACAATAAGAAGTCAGAGGACAGGCCGAGCATATAAAATTGACCTGGCAAGGGCATATCAATTGAATATTCAGGTGAGAGGGTCAACAGTTTGAATTGAGCATAAATAGACTGATTATCAACTATCTCTGCCTTTATATACCTACTCAAAGCCTATCTCTAAGATCTCGTATTCTATTGTCCTTGCCGGTGCCTTAATTGTGACAACATCACCAACCTCTTTTCCAAGAAGTGCCCTGCCAACAGGAGAGGTTATGGATATCTTTCCGCTCTTAACATCCGTTTCATCAGGACCTACAAGATAGAAAAGATATTCTTCATCTGCTTCGACATCAAGGACACGAACCTTTGCCCCGAAGGCTACCTTTGACTGGTTTATCCTTGAAGGGTCAATCACCTCTGCCATGGCAAGTTTTGCTTGAAGCTCCTGTATCCTCCCCTCAATAAAGGACTGCCTCTCCTTTGCAGCGTGGTATTCAGCATTTTCAGATAGGTCTCCATGGGCACGGGCCTCTGCAATAGCCTGGATATTCTTCGGCCTCTCAATCTTAAGCAGCCTCTCCAGTTCTTCCTGTAATCTTCTGTAACCCTCTGGAGTTATAGGTATGCGTTGCTGCATTAACTAATATCCTCCTTTTTTAATTATTTAATCTACCATAAATAAAAGGCTGAAGGCTATAGCCCACCCCTGCATTTACTTTCTCGAAAGTGAGTGCGGGGTTAAAATTTTTTATTACTTATGTTACTATTGAAAATCTCAATTAGATTAAGGAGGTAGTTGATGTCAATTGAGGACAGGTTAAAGGAACTCGGTATAACACTACCGAAGTCGCCTGAGCCTCTGGGCGCATACATGCCCTGTGTGAGATCAGGCAATCTCCTCTTTTTGAGTGGCATACTTCCATTGAGGGACGGGAAATTACTGAAAAAAGGGAGGGTAGGAGAATCACTGACCGCTGACGAGGCACGGGAGGAGGCGAGGCAGGTCATTATCAATGCCATCAGCATTTTAAAGGCATCAACAGGAGACCTCGACAATATATCAAGGTGTATAAAGTTGAGCGGCTATATTGCATCATCGCCTGATTTTGTTGACCAACCATATGTCTTGAATGGAGCATCTGAACTTATATATGAGATATTCGGTGAAAAGGGAAGGCATGCAAGGGTTGCCATTGGTGTTAATATTCTTCCCTTAAATTCGCCCATTGAGATAGATTTTATCTTTGAGGTCCTTTCATAAGATGAAGGCTATTCTGGTAGGATGCTGTGGTTTTCCCTGTAACAAAAAGGAATACTTCCAGATATTCAGAGCGGTAGAATTACAATCCACATTTTACGAACTACCCTCAATCAATACAGCCAGGAATAGGGATTAACCTTTCTTAACCCTTTTTATCTCGGCTCCAAGGGCCCTCAATTTCTCCTCTATCCTCTCATATCCCCTGTCAAGATGATAGAGCCTGTGAATAACCGTCTCCCCCTCAGCAGCGAGGCCTGCAATAATAAGAGATGCGCTTGCCCTGAGGTCTGTTGCCATTACATCAGCTCCCTTTAATTTCCTTACACCCCTGACAGTAGCAACACTGCCTTCGATATCGATATCTGCGCCCATTCGTCTCAATTCAGCCACATGCATAAACCTGTTTTCAAAGACTGTCTCTCGTATTATACTCGTCCCATCAGCCAGACACATCAGGGCCATAAACTGGGCCTGCATATCCGTAGGAAAACCAGGATAGGGCATTGTCTTGATATCCCTGGCGTGAATCTTCTTTGGCCCCCTGACCCTGAGCCAGTCATCTCCCTCCTCAATCTCCATGCCCGTCTCTTTTAACTTCATTATAAGGGCCTCGTTATGTTTGGGCCTGCAACCCTTTATCAATACATCCCCACCGGTGACCCCTGCCATTGTCATAAAGGTGCCTGTCTCAACCCTGTCAGGGATAATTGTATGGTTCATCGTAGATAATTCCTTCCCCCCTTCAATTAAGACCCTGCTACTTCCAGCGCCTTCAATCCTCGCACCCATCGATATAAGGGCATCAGCAAGGTCAACCACCTCTGGTTCCCTTGCAGCATTTTCTATAACTGTAGTGCCCCTTGCCACGGTAGCAGCCATCATAAGGTTTTCCGTTCCTGTAACAGTGGGCATATCGAGATATATCTCTGTACCCTTAAGTCCCTTAGAGCTTGCAATAACATAACCACCATCGAGCTCAATCTTAACTCCCATCTTAGAAAGGCCAGAGAGGTGGAGATTTATCGGCCTTGCGCCTATGGCACAGCCGCCTGGCAAAGAGACCTTTGCCTTACCATACCTCGCCACAAGTGGACCGAGGACGAGGACAGAGGCCCTCATCGTTTTGACAAGCTCGTAAGGGGCTGTTTGATTAATAATGTTAGAGGAATCGATCATGACCTGCCCTGAGTCAAAACAAAATTCAGCCCCGAGATTAGCCAGAAGTCTCCCCATTGTAATGACATCAACTAGTCCGGGGACATTCCTGATTACATTCTTCCCTGCCGTAAGTAAGGTAGCTGCCATGACAGGCAGGGCAGCATTCTTTGCCCCGCTGATCTCCACCTCACCTTTGAGTCTGACACCACCTGTTATAATCAACCTGTCCATAGTTTAAGCAGTAACAGTTGTCGGAAAAGGTCATCAGCTAAAGATTCGTGTAGCCCTCCTGACCCTCTATTAATTATAATTCAATTCCGCATGATTTTTAACTCATCCTCTACAGTTTTTACCATAACTTCTTCACTGAGCCGATACTCCCATAGCCCCTTTCCCACACACCGCCTCTCAATGGGAAGGCCATTAAACCTTAATTCACAGATGGCTGTTGAAGTGGCACAGACAAGGGCCTTTCTTGTAATCTCCCGGGTGTTATGCCACCTGCCATCACTCAGAACACCAAGCACCCATTTTTACAGCATTATCTGAACGGACGCAGTGAACCTGGGGCAGATAATTTGAAGAAAATAGCAATCCAATTTGATGTCAACCTCAACTGGCTACTTACGGGCGAGGGGGAGATGTTTACTGAAAAGGGGAAAAGGGTTATTAACATTAAGGATATCCCGAAGGAGCAGATGAAGGGATGGCTTGATGAGTTCTGGGAGAGGGCGAATGAGGAAGAGAGGGTATGGTTAACTGAAAATAGATTTGCGAAAAAACTTTTGAAAAGATTTCCTTTAATTTCAAGGACTTAAGTAAAACCATATATCAAATGGATAGATTTTTGAA
>FWWM01018241.1_pt1 | contig 10028 bp, 7 predicted proteins | sample 2228351 | NCBI WGS metagenome assembly FWWM01 (sample SAMEA103939774, study PRJEB20133) | metagenome
GTCGAAAAGATGTAAAATGTAAAAGAAGATGCCTTTAAATGAAAATGAGGTGATAAATTAAAGGAAACGAGGTATTTTTGAAATCAAAGAGAGATTAGGATTTAGGTCCTTAAGATTTGAAAGGGGTTAAGATGGTGACAATGAAGAAGATGGTGACAATGAGGATGAATTAAATGAAAGAGAGTTTTGTTTATAGGGTTGTTGAATATAATGGGGAGATTCAGAATTTTCAAATAAGATTTGTGTGAAGGAATGTAAAGGCACATCTGCCTTTTATAAGGACGCAGATTCAGATGGATACGGATGAGAGGAGATAAAAATGGAGATAAAAATATCGTATGAAGATATGCTTTCGACAAAGTAAAATTAAATAGATATTATTGAATAGATATTATTGAAATAGATATTATTGAAAAAGTAATATGTTCTTGCGTGCGTCTAACACTTTTTTCATATGAAAGCATGGTTGCTTGAAAAGTTCGGGTATGATGGTATAAGCTTCAAGGATGTTAGTAAACCGAATATCTCAAGAGATGGAGAGGTTCTGGTCAGAGTTCTTGCTTGTGGTATATGCTACCGGGACATAATAGATATAGAGGGCGGGTTCAAGTATACAGGTCTACCTACTGTTCCGGGACACGAAATATGCGGAGTTGTTGAGGAAGTCATATCTTATGATGCTCAAGTGCCGTTCTCAAAAGGAGATTTTGTTATATCAAGACACGGTGAATACTGCGGGAGATGTGAGTTCTGCCTTTCCGGAAGAGATAACTTATGCTTGAAAGGAAATAAGTTCGTTCACTCTATGTGGGGAGGATATGCTGAGTATGTGAGGGCACATTGGTCTGCTTTTGAGAAAGTTCCTCCAAGTCTCGTTGAGAAACTCTCACCAGCTGAGCTATCTATAATTTTCTGTGCTATTGGTACCGCTTACCGAGCTATTGTATCTCGGGGAGCGGTGGAGTTGGTGTTCATGCTATCCAAATAGCAAAGTCCGTTTCCGCCCATGTTATAGCTGTAACTACATCGGAAAATAAGGTAGAAAAGCTCAAAGAGATTGGAGCAGACAATGTTATAGTCTCAAAAGATATGCGCTTTAATGTAGATGTTATGAATATAACGGAAGGAAGGGGAGTTGATGTTGTGATAGAAAATACCGGTTCAGTTGGACTTGAAGGAGCAATAAGGAGTTTGAAATTCGGGGGAATACTCGTCCTCGTCGGAAATATAAAGGTTGATAGATATTCTCTTAACCCAGGAATGGTGATAACCCGTGAACTGAAGATCAGCGGAACTGTTGGAATATCATCTTTGGAGCTCAGGAAGCTGTTCAATCTTCTCTCCCAGCATAAGGTAAAACCGGTGATATTTGATACCTTCAAACTCTCCCAGATGCTCTCCGCTCATAAGCTCATAAAAGAAAAAGGAACTTTCGGAAGATTGGTCCTTCTGACATGAACTAAATACCATGATTGCGATCAATGATGATGATCCATCATTTCACGATCCGGCATACTTCCGAACATTTTCCCTTTTAGACTCTCCTTTACTTTTTCCTTAGCTTGGCATATATCTGCATTTTTGATTTGGACATTTGTATCATGGTGCTTCACGATCACATCTGCGGAGCAGACGCAACCCGGATTGAACGATGCTTTGACCTTCATGACTTCTCCACCCGCTACCACATCAGCCTCTACTTCACCGCCTACAGGTCTTGCGCACCCCTTTTCAAGAGCAAGATTCTTTACGTTTATATCAATTTTGGTTCCTTTCTCATTCACTATTTTCATCATTCCATTGAGAATGAATAATTTGGATAATTCAGATATTTCTTTTGTTATAGTGAGGCTGTGCGAGTATGATTTTATAACTTTATCATCGACCCGAAGTTCTCGTGTTACGCTGAGTGAGAATGTTTTTTCACCATCTACTTTTGAACGCGAAACAGACTTGAACCTATAAGCTTCTATACTAAAAGATGTAGATCCACTACTGAAATCAACACTTATATCACCCTCCCTGCTTACCGCTTTTCTCTCCTGAGATTTATCATGGGAACGTGTGTGCGATAAGTTCACAGTTGCTTGATTACCATTGCTATCTGAAATAGAAAGATTCTGAACGGTAACGATTACAGACTTTATATCAACGCCGCTCTGATCTTCTTTCCCATCTAAAGCAATTTTCATTGTACCGTTGTTTACTTGAAATTCTGTATCTCCTAATTTTAGGGTAATGCTACCAATACTTCTTGTAAGATCCAATTTCAATGCTCTATCTTGACTGATAGATATTGTTACGCTATCGGTCAATGTTCCCGAGAATGAAACATTTTCTTCTGTGTCTTCAATCGTAGTCTGTTTTAATCCTCGCGAGATATCAATGATTTGAACACCGCCCGAATCGGTATCCCGTGAAGCGAAACTGAATATATTGCCCGTTACAAATTCAACATATTTATTTTCACTTTTTGCAAATTTTAGTTTGTTCGGAACTATTGTAAAAGATATATAATTAGCAAAGTCCGCTAAAAGATTGATATATAATGTGCCTGAAACTGAATACTCTTCTGTGCTACATCCTTTGAAGTAGATCTCACAGTCCACTTTTGTTGTTTCCTGTTCTTCGACAGAACAAAACCCTAATTGTGCTTCTCCCCGCTGTATACATCCGATAACCCACTGCCGGTTTATAAGCCGGTTTATAACTTCTACGAGTATTTCTGCGTATTTATCTAATTTCTTGTCAACTTCCTTCAATGACCTTCCCAGATTTTCAAGTTTTTCAAGCTCCTCCTGGGGTATATATAACGTGAGTGCATCCGAAAAACTGATATCATGCTCTATTACATCATTGATTTTTTGTTCAGCAGGAAACATATGATCATCAATGGTAGTTTGAGCATCTGTATTTTCATCCCCATTGCTTCTTTGATAACTCATGGGATTAGTGCGAGATGTCTTCATGCTTGATATAGGGAACAACTCGTATTTTGAAGTGCCTAATAATTTCTTCAGAGAGAACCAGCGTACCCATCCGATCTTAGACATCTGTTCTCTTATGCCTTCTCCCCTGTGTTTCTCATACATTCCTCCTCCCATATGCATGTATGGTGCACGGGAGGTTATGATTGATACTTCCTGGTCCGATAACTCTATCAAATTGGGGTTAAGATCTGTTTCCGTAAGAAGTGCTATCTCTCCCGCTGATTCTTCGGTAGCCGATAACACATCCTGCTGTTCGTCTGAGGGAAGGTCGGAGAGCAAAACCGTTTTAGTACCTACCCCCGTCTTACAGGAGTAAGTCAATATTGCTATGATTGAAATAACAGCTCCTGCTGCAACTACAGCTACAAAACCTCCTTTGCCAATTCCTTTAATCCTCTTAATCCTTTTGATCCCCCTTGCCATTTCCATATACACCTCCTTTTTCCATTCCATTAGTTTCAAATTTAATGAAAAAATTAAAAATTGAAAAACACAAAAAAATTTGACAAAATAAGGTGGGTAAAAGGGAAAAATTTATATTTCTGCTTTATTTTTATTTTAAATTTATGGCTGTGTGGAGAGAAGAGAATATTATATTTTCTGGCTCAGGTAGTATATCTGACAGGGGGGGCGTATCTCTCGAGGGAAAAAAAGTTTTCATAAAGACTTTCGGATGTCAGATGAATGAGAAGGACTCGGAGAGGATAATCGCTCTTTTGGGCATGGATTTGGCTCAATCTCCTTATGAGGCAGATCTTATAATACTCAACACTTGTGCGGTGAGGGAAAAACCTGAACACAAGGTATATTCTGAAGTTGGAAAATTCATCAGGTTGAGGGATAAGGAGAAAAAGAACTTAAAGGTAGGGATAGTAGGTTGTGTTGCTCAGCTCAAAGGTAGTGAACTTTTAAGGAGAACAGGTGTGGATTTTGTCTTGGGCACTCAGGCTATCCACAGAATAGGAGATGTGGTTAAACTCGTATTTAGTGGAAACCGTATTGTGGACACAACTTTGACCCCGAATATCAAAGATAGATTTGAAAGCCCAATTCCTGAAAAGTTTTATGACGGTTCTCGGGTCAAGGCATATGTAACGATACAGGAAGGATGCAATCAATTCTGCACTTTCTGTGTTGTCCCTATAACACGCGGAAGGGAGGTGACCCGTCCTTCCCAGGACATAATAAGAGAGATTGTAGAGCTCGTCTCCTCCGGCGTGAGAGAAGTAACTTTGATCGGGCAGAACGTCAATGGTTATGGATGGAACAATCCGGAAGAACTTTCTTTCGCCCAACTCCTGAGGGAAATAAATAAGATAGACGGTCTTGAAAGGATTCGTTTCACAACTTCAAACCCAAGATATATGAGCGATGAGCTCATAGAAGCTATGGCTGAATGTGAGAAAGCCTGCGAGCATCTTCACCTTCCCGTCCAATCTGGTTCAGACAAGATATTGAAGAAGATGGCAAGAAGATATACCGTAGAGCAATATATTGAAATAATTGAGAAGGTGAGGGAAGCAATACCTGGCATAGCCATAACAACCGATATAATAGTTGGCTTTCCTGGAGAAACTGAAGAAGATTTTCAAGCAACCGTTGATCTTATAAAGCTTGTCAGATTTGATGACATATTCTCATTTAAGTTTTCTCCAAGACCCGGCACAGCAGCAGCAAGAATGCCAGACCAAATACCAGAAGAGGAGAAGGCAAAACGTCTTTCGTATCTCCAAAAAATACAAGATGAGATAACAACTCAGATTATGTCCCAGTATGTTGGAATGATTGAGGAGGTTCTCGTAGAAGGACCTGCTGAGAGAAATCCACAAAAAGATTCTACCGGAAGAACAAGAACAGGTAAACCGGTCAATTTTGAAGGACATCCGCCCCCCGGTTCTCTCGTGTATGTGAAAATAAAGGAAAGTTTCAGAAACTCCCTCAGAGGCGAGATAGTAGACAAGAACTAAAAATTAAAGTGAGCAGGAACTAAAAATTAAAGTGAGCAAGAACTAAAAATTAAACCGTAACTCTGCAAATTTTAAGTATAGGATTATCGATTATCTTGATATTCCATTAAATAAAATCCATTAAATAAAATCCCCGAAAAGATCAGAAAAAATCTCTTCCCATCTTGGCAAAATCTCTGTTTTGTGTTATTACTTAAGCAGCATAAGGAGGTAAAAGGAAAGATTACCTGTTAAGAGAGCATACATATTCAAAATGCCAAATGGGTGACATTCAGAGGTCTCAAAGACAACAAGAAAAATTGTCAAAAAATTGAGTGATTTACATATCACTTAAATTAGGCGGAGTTACGGATTAAATGGACAAGAAATAGAAATAAAAATAAAAAAGGAAAAAACTAAAAATTAAGAACTAACACAAAAAGAAATAAAATCAAGTTCGCCAGAAAAAAATGAATAAGTTAGGTTGGAAATTGAAGTTATGATTTGCATTTTTTTACTCTCCACCTTATCATATTACCTTGGTGCGGAGTTCAGAAATTCAGTAAGTTATTTTTCTGGAAATTCCCGAAGCTTTTTTCGTGTCCAAGACCATATACTTTTTCCCTTATATGAAGGTTTTTACATAAAAAGTGGCTTCAATCTTATGAATTCTGTTTTATTTGTATTTATGTCATCCGAAAATGATGAAAATGGACTGAAGGTAATTGCCGAACCTTTTTTCTCACAGCCAGAGAAAAAGTTGTATCTTCATAGGTTTTTTTCCGGTTTCAGGTATGGCATTTTGGGATTGTATGGAGGTAGAGAAACCGTCAAGCTTGGACCTGGAATACATAATTCACTTCTCCTATCTCATAACATATCGCCACAGGATTTTGTTGCGCTTGAGCTAAAAGATATCTCTTTGCCGTGTCCATTTGGTTTCTGTCTCGGTAAGCTTACTGCATTCGCATCTATTTTATTCGTTAATGACGAATCTCAAAAATTCCCTAACCCGAATTTCTTCCTGACAAGATTAGATTGGAAAATATCTTTTCTTCAACTCGGAGCACAAAGGATAATTGCTTTCGATGGGAGGGGTGGATTTTTCCCGAAGACCTTCCAAGATTTTTTAGACCTCCTTACTGCACGAGTTGAAAATGCAATAGGTATCTGTGAAAAAAAGGAGGATGAAAAAGAGAGACAAGAGTGTATTAATTACTGGAGTGCAAGGGATACAAATCAGGCTGCGGGAGTTTTCGGAATAGTTTCTTTTGATAATATGCTCAGAACACTTGGATTTTACCCTGATCAGTTTCTCTTTTCTGAACTTGAGGGATATTTTGAATATGCGGGTGATGATATAATCGCTTGTTGGCAGGTTGAGGATAGGGATTTTACAGATTGCTTCCCAATTCCGTTTGGACTTACAGATGTGGCTTGGGTTGTTGGTATGAGAGGCAAATCTGATCAAATCTCCTTCATATTGGAGTACACATGGACGAATAAGATAAGGAAGTTTTATGCTCATGGGAATTACCCCCTTGTTGTCCGGAAGCTTTATACGGGAGCCCATACAGGACCCCTTTCCGATGACATATGGTTAAAAGTTGTGTGGTCACCCGGCGGAATAATTTTTATCGATGAAATCAACTTGGCAGGGCGATTCCACTTTACAAGGAGATGGGCACAATACGAAAAACAAGAAAAAATATTTGAGTTCGGACCTCAAATTACATTTGATTTTGACGACAAGATGAGAACTTTTGGTTTCTCTTTCAATCTGATACTTTCTGAAAATCCAGATGAATATAAAGACCCTTTTTCTCCCTACCTCAGAGAGGGAAAATTCACCGACATTCTCATATCAGTTTTCTTTTCATCCCGCTTCTGATAGCTTTTATGCATACTATTTTAACTTTTTATAATAATTTTCCTTAATATGTTACCCTCATCATAACATTCATTTTCTTGGAAATTCCATTTTCTTGAAAATTCCATATTGCTTCCATGATAAAAAAATTTTTGTTCTATGGATATCCTAACATCGCTTTTTCCCATCTTCATAATATTCCTTATCTTTTACTTTATTGTCATCAGACCTCAAACACGTGCAGAAGCAAGGAAGCGTGAGTTCATAAAAAAACTTAAAAAGGGAGATGTAATACTTCTTTCAAGCGGAATAGTAGGGAAGGTCCATGAAGTAGAGGATAGAACACTCATCGTTGAGATTTCAAAAGATGTTAAGGTGAAGGTGTTAAAGGATGTAGTTCAGGGGCCTTATTCAGAACCTCAACCACAGCAGAAAGTAGGGCATACCAAAGATGCTCAGGGAAAGAAAGAAAGAGAGGAGACAGTTGGAAGGGAAGGAGAGAAGGAGAGGGAGAAAGAAAGAGAAAAAGAGAAAGAAAAAAAATAGCCAGAAGCCAAAAGAGAAAAAATTTATTCTCTCTATTTTTCAGAAATTGATTGCGTCATATAAATGACGTGAATGAAATGTCGTAAATAAAAAAGAGAAAAATAATGAAAAAATTAAAAATTTGATTTGAGAAAGAGCAATGGTGAGAAGAAAAATAGAAGAGAAAAAAACAACAATAATAAAAAGGAGTAGCAATTCAGAGAAATTCTACTTTTATTCTGATGTTATTGCGAAAATTTTGTTTCATGTGAGAAAGTTTTCAGATGAAAAACACGGTGGAGTTTCAGGTGCGGTCATAGCATCAGAGCTTGGCATCAGCAGGGCATACGTATCTAAGGTGGTGAAAAAACTCGGAAAGCTTGGATACAAATTTGAAGTAAGAAAAAAATACAGGTTGCTCGAGTCTCCAGATATACCTTTTCCGTGGGAACTTGGGAGAAAGGATGTTATTTTGTGTGATAAGGTAAGTAGCACCCAAGACGTAATGAAAAATTTTATTTCATCTGGGAAGATAGATAGGGAAGGAACATGGGTTATAGCTCTTTCGCAGACAGCGGGTAGGGGAAGGATGGGCAGAAGATGGGAATCTCCACCTGGGAACTTCTATGGTTCTTGTCTTTTGACTCCTTCATTACCGATAAAAGAGATCGTGAAAGTATCATTGGTCGGAGGGCTTGCTGTTTTCAGGACGATAAGGCATGATTTCGGATGTGATGTGAAGATAAAGTGGCCGAACGATGTTTTTTTTATTGCTGATGAGCGGAAAAAAATCTCCGGTGCTCTCGCAGAAGCTTTTGGAGAACCTGATAATGTGAACTATATAATACTCGGAATTGGCGTCAACTTGAATTCAAGTCCCTTAGATATATCAATATCGCTACGTGATATTCTCGGGAAGGATATATCACTCATTGAATTTACTTCAAAGTTCCTTGATAACTTTGATTCTGTCTGGAAAGATTTTAGAAATGGAAAATGGATGACACTGAAAAATGAGATAGAGAATAACATGTGGAAAGGGAGAGTTAAAGTAATTTTTGGAGATGGTGAGAGGAAAAGAGAGATTGAGGGAGTGTGCTCAGGAGTAGCAGTGGATGGTTCTCTCATCCTTCAGCTACCAGATGGTAGATTAGAAAATATCTACTACGGAGATGTTTTAATTGAATCCAACCCTACTACCAGAGTTTCCCTTCACCCCTGAGGAACTTTTCTATCTCTTCATATACCTGTTCGTCCACCATTTGTTTTGGGGGATGTTTCATCGTAAATGCGGATACAGTATAAATTGGTCCTGCGATCCCTTCTTCAAGTGCAACTTTTGCAAATCTTATAGCATCCATCACAACTGCTGCTGAATTTGGTGAATCTTCAACTTTTAGTTTTGCATCAATCTCAATTTTCGCTCCACCGAACGCTACCCCCTCAACCCTGATATAACATATTTTCGTGTCATTGAGGAATTGCACATAGTCGGAGGGTCCTATATGGATTTTATCTGGTGGTATTTCATAGTTGAGAATTGATGTTACCGCCTCTGTTTTTGAAATCTTTTTTGTTTTGAGTCTTGAATGGTCAAGCATGTTCAGGAAGTCGGTATTCCCCCCGAAGTTAAGTTGATAGCTTTTTTCCATAATTACACCTCTCATTCTGAAAAGGTTCGCAACTGCCCTGTGCAATATTGTTGCTCCAAGCTGAGATTTTATATCATCCCCTATTGCTGGTATTCCCGCCGTTCTAAATCTTTCGGACCATCTTTCATCTGATACTATAAAGACAGGCATGCAGTTTATAAACGCTACCCCAGATTCAAGACAAGCGTTCGCATAGAAACGTGCAGCTTCCTCGGAGCCAACCGGAAGGAAATTCACAAGTATTTCAGCACCCGTTTCTTTCAGAACTCGAGCTACATCAACGGGTTTTTCATCTGCGGGAACGAATGTCCTATCTTCCGGGTAATTTCTCATATGAGGAGCTACTCCATCAAGTATGGGGCCCATCATCACTTCTACATCTCCATTGACTATTTCTCTATCAAATATTATCGTGCAGTTCGGTTTCTGAAAAATCGCCTCCCGCAGCGGTTTGCCTACTTTCCTCTTATCTATATCAAATGCCGCAACTACTTCTATATGCTCAGGCCTCCACCCCTTTATTTCTCCGTGAATCAGTCCTGTTGCATTTTTATTTTTTGTATAGTATGATATACCCTGAACAAGCGCACTAGCACAGTTCCCTACGCCAACTATCGCAATCTTTATTTTACCCTTGCTAACACCCTCCTCTCTTTTTCCCTCTCTTTTCTCCTCCCTTTTTTCACTATTTTTCTCTATTTTCCCTTTTGCTTTTACTTTATTATTCTCCTTATTATTGTTATTATTATTGTTATTATTTATCCACATAAATTTCTACCCCTTAATATCACTTTATTTGCTTTCTTTTATTTGCTTAATAATCCTCTCTAAATTTTGTACAAAAACCTTAAAACTTCAAAATTGCAAAAATCATATTTATGTATAGAAATTTCAAAAAAATAGCAAAATCGGGAAAATCATAAAAATAGTAGGGGATAAAAATTAGTTAAGGAGGTAATATTGTCCTGTCGCAAAGATATTGTCACTTGGGAAGGTCTCACATGAGATTTCAATTTCCTTCATTTCTTGTCCTACTTGCAAAAGA
>FWWM01018242.1_pt1 | contig 10027 bp, 8 predicted proteins | sample 2228351 | NCBI WGS metagenome assembly FWWM01 (sample SAMEA103939774, study PRJEB20133) | metagenome
ACTTTTAATAATCTCTTCATATTCATCACTGCTTTTGAGATTTGAGTCAGCGATTCCGGAGACATTCTTTAAACATTTCTTAAAAACACTGCCACTTCTCATTATAATAAAATTGTCTACATTTTATGTTTTTGGGGTTTACAGGGGTATATGGAGATACTACGGAATCAATGACTTCATCAAATTAACCCAAGCAATTGTAACTGGCTCTGTCATCTATATTACAATAATTGCCCTCATCTATCGCCTTGAGGGATTTTCACGCTCAGCCTTGATTATTGATCTGTTGCTCACCATCATATTATTGAATGGCGCACGCTTATCATTCAGGATAATTGATAGATTGTTAAGACAGCAGAAAACATCCGGGAAGAGGGTCTTAATCTACGGCGCTGGCGATGGCGGTGAGTTAATATTGAGAGAAATCTTTAATAATAAAGAACTTGGTCTATCTCCGGTGGGATTTATTGATGATGATGTGACAAAAATGGGCAGGAAGATTCATGGCATTCCTGTCCTGGGCGATTATAGTTCATTGTATAAGATTATCAATCATCACAATATTGAGGAGATTATTATCTCCACCATAAAAATAACAAACGTGCGGATGTCAAACCTCACAAAATTCTGTAAGGAAAATAACATTCGCATAAGAAAACTTGCAATCAAACTTGAGGACTAAATATCCGGATGAATGGTTCTTATAAATGATTCGTCCCCTGCAAGTCCTTTGTTTCCGGTGAGATAAAAAATTGCATGAAGGTACTCATGGACAAGGACTTCGTAATCAGTTGCAATTACAATGTTCATCGCCGGTTCATATACCCCACGAAGCCCTTTTGAATAATCCAGGTATCTATTTTCATTAACCACAATGGTAACTGGCTTTTCAACATCTATTGATCCTACATATTGGGCGGATATTTTCTTTGCTTTCTCCCAGGCATTGTTTTCCATCTCAATATCTTGCATAACTGGATTGTTTATCTTCTCTATTAGCAATTTCTGATATTTACTAAGAATATCTTCTGCACCTGCTTGGCCCATAAGGAGAAAATAGAGGGTTATTGATATTGTCCCAATTCTCTCTATTATCTTTTTCTTTAGATTCTTCACGCCATTTTCTTATGGCAAGTTCCATACCAGGTCCCTTATCTGCCTTAATTGTAACTCCTTATTTTTTAAGAATATTTTTGGGCTCTGAGAGCATACTGAAGAGACAAAAATGTAAAAAGGTTTAAAAATACCCCGGTTAAGATTTAAAATTTTGAGTTATTCTTTGTTTTTCAGATGTATAAGAATACTATGAAGGTAATAATTTACCCTATGTTTTACTCTATTACAGTCAAAAATTCTTCTAACCGTTTTTTGTCTTCTGGAGAGATTTTTGTGAATTTGATTCCCATACCGGGTTTAAAATCCTTTCCTGGAATTTTCGGAACTCTCGTCACTCGCACTACCGTTCCCTCTGCCACTACTGGCTTGGGAGAGCCAGGCAATTGAAATTCAAGGTGTAATTTTTCTCCTATGTCAAGCAAAAGGTCAGAGGTAATAAATATTCCGCCTGTGCTTACATCATGTGTCTCAAAATAGAGGTCTCCAAATCCCTCGCCATCATGGACTGTAATCTGAACCTTTATGTGTTTTCTATCGCTGAGCCGCTTTTCCGCAATCTTCTTGCCCATTTTTAAACTCATTTTAGATTTGCTTTAATAAAATCAAGTATTGCTTTCCTGCTATCTTCATCAAGGTTAATAAAACGTATCCCCATGCCTGGTGTTGAGAATGGCTGCTGTCCTGTATCTTCCTTAATCCATACCACTTCACTCTTTACTATTATTAACCTCTGATCGCTTGGAAGAACAAATTCAATATAAATCTTTGTCCCTTTCTCCAGAAGGATGTCAGATTCAAGGAAAACACCACCTGCGCTCAGGTTTTTAGAGAAAAAATATAACTGACCTGTTTCCTCGCCCTCGTATCTTGCAAGCATTCTGATTTTAACCGGAATTCTTAAAAATTTCCTTCTTTCTATTTTTTTCATTTTAACCTCCCTAAAATTGTCCTTACTTCAGATGCATATGGGCTATCAGGAGATATCTGCAAAAATCTCTGATAATAATTCACTGCCTTGTCTTTATCTCCCCTTGCATAATAAATATTTCCAAGCAGCAATAATGCCTGTGAATTTTTGGGATTTATAGTTATTGCCTGTGTCAATTTTAAGATAGCATCAATATCGTTCCCCATGTCAAAGAAAGCAGTGCCGAGTTCTACAAGCGCTGTATCATCCTGTGGTTTCAATCTATTTGCCAATTTAAATTGTTCAATTGCCTTCTCTACCTCTCCCTTTTTATAGAATTCTCTTCCTTTTTTCATTGCTGCCTCATACTGAGTATCTGACGGTGCTTTCTTAGGTTGTTTCTGCACTACCGGTGGAGGCGGTTTTACTGCTTTTTCAATCTCATTAAGCCGCAATCTGGTATCCCTGTAGTCACCTGCCTTTGATAGAACTTTTTTATATATTTCAATTGCCTCCGCCTTTTTATTCAATCCCTCCGCTGCTCTGCCAAGGAGATAGGCTATTTCAATTGCAACACTTTCAGTAACTCCTTCGGTGCGCACTCCTGAAAGGACTTCTTCAACCGTCTGAAATTCATTCCTTTCAAGCGAAAGTTTTGCAACCTTTAACCGAACATCAATATTATCACTCTCCAATCCTATAACTTCCCGGTATGTTGATATCGCATCCGAAAGTTTATTCTGACTCTCCTGAATGCTCGCAAGCATCATCAGCGCCTCTTTATTTTTCCTGAGCCCTGGCTCATCGCTCAACAGGCGCTCCGCATCGGAAAATCTCCCTGCCTCCTTAAACAGACCAGCAAGTTCAACTCTATACTTTATTTCTGTCGGTCTCAACCGGATTGCGGTATTCAACGCATCTATTGCAAGGTCACTTTTCCCTGGAATCCCAAGATTTGCAATGGCATAAAGGTAATAGGCACGAGCGTTGTTTTGCTCCTTTTTAATCACATTCGCAATGATACTGGCTGCCTCCTCAAATTTTGAAACATTGATAAGGGACTCTGCCTTCGCAAGCAATGACTGAACATCCTCTCCTTTTGCTTCAACCACTGCCCTGGATGAAAATAGTTTATTTTTCAATCCAGGAACCCCATAGAAGATGGCAGGGAGTGTTATCACCACTACTCCTATTGCAAGATATGCTATTTTACTTAAAGTCCATTTTCTCTGTGCACCTGCACTTATTGCGACAACCTGTCTCTCAATTTTTTGTGGCTTGGCTATATCAGAAAGGGAAACATTCTGAGGGACGAGCGGTGTAGATGACGGTGGTTTAAGTTTCTGCTCCTGCACTGACTTAAGGTATATAACATTTTCAGATGGTCTGGGCTTTTCTACCTCAATAGATGCTGGAGGTCCTTCTTCGGTCTGCGGTTCAGTCAATTGGGATTTTAATTCCTCCTCAACAGGTGGCTGGAGGAAAGTGGTATCTTCGCCAGCACCACTTGATTGTGATAAAAATTCCTCTGCTTCAGAAGCCCATGTCTTTGTTTCCTCTGTCTTAGAATGTGCTTCTACATTCTGGGCGAACTTTGTAGGGTAATAATATGTAATCTTTTTTTCCTGCGAAGGTCTTGATGACTCAACAAGGAATCCCTGAAAATACAATTGGGAAATAATTTTAAGGGCTTCAATCTCATCAAAATCAAGCGATTCCACTACATCAATTATTGATTTTTTTCCATCGAATTCTGCGAGAATATTCTCTACTTTGGAAGGAAACTGTTCAGGATGCTCATTGAGGATTGCCTGTGAATCAATTACAAGAACTGTATCAAGAGGCGGAATGATTTCCTGCAATTGCTTCCACTCATCAATCCTTCTCAACCCCTCCATAAGCAACCCTTGATTACTTGTGGTTATTGTCTCTATAACATTATGTTCTGTAAATTCTATATGGAATGTGCCCTCTGTCCAGTTTAGAATAAGATAAAATGCCTTCTCTCCCTTTAACTTACCTACCTCTGCATGGACAATCCTGCCCTTCTTAAAATAAACTACACCCTCATGGGTTTTATATTTTAAGCGTATTATTGCTGTTTTATTTCCTAATTCAAGCACCTGAATCAGTTCAACAACACCCATGTTAGTAAGGTCTCCGGAAAAGCCCTTGTCCACACCAATCTCAACTTTCTCCCTCTCAACCCTCTCTAAAAGAATCTTTACTCTTGTTATAATCTCCTTCAGGTAAATCGGCTTTGTCAGATAGTCATTCGCACCAAGTTTTAAGCCTTTTATTTTGTCATCAATGTTTTTATTCTTTGTAAGGATGACAAATGGAATATCCTTTAAACTTGATGTCCTCCTGATGAACTGCAGAAGGGTAAAGCCATCTGTACTGCCAAGGTCTATCTCAGAAATAACAATGTCAGGCTTGAGCGTTTCCACCTTTGAGATTGCATCATTCCCATCTGTTGAAACAGTTACATTCAGGTCCGCCTTCTTTAAACTGATTGCAAGAATCCTGAGATTCTTCTCATCAGGGTCAACAATGAGGATCTTAGGTTTAGCCATAATTAAATATTATTATGCTATTTTAGTATATCCAAATGAAAAAAATAAGTCAACTTAGAAACGCATTAAGTAGCAAAATCTTTGTGGTGGGTATACTGTAACTACCTATGTGATCTGCTTTTTCCCCATATCATTACATACCATTGCAGAAGGGGGTCAATAGTTTTTAAAACAATATTACTAACAAAAGATTTGCAACTTCCGGAAAACGCATTTTATTACACCATGTGTTTAATTTGTGTTATAGTTAAATGAGGAGCCCATTATGGCTGAATTAACAGAAGAGAGAGTAATTGAAGAATTAAAAAAGGTCCAGGACCCGGAATTAAAGAGGGACATTGTCTCACTTGGAATGGTTAAGGAGATTGTAATAAATAACAATAATGTCTCTCTTAACATAGAACTCACAACGCCGGCATGTCCACTTAGAAATGAGATTGAATCATCCGTGAGAAGGGCAATCAACAATATAGATGGAGTAAAGAAGGTTGATATAAAAATTACTGCAAATGTCAGAAGATTAACCAATCCATTTCAGGAGCAGAAACCAATTGAAGGGGTTAAAAATATTATTGCTGTTGCAAGCGGTAAAGGCGGCGTAGGAAAATCCACTGTTTCCGCAAATCTCGCAGTTGCACTTCAGATAAACGGAGCAAGAATTGGTCTCCTTGATGCAGATATCTATGGACCCAGTGTCCCTATAATGTTTGGTATAAATGAAAAACCAAAGGCCACAGCAGACGGAAGAATCATTCCCCTTGAAAAGTATGGGCTGAAACTCATGTCCATCGGGTTCCTCCTTGAGGGGGACAATCCTGTTATATGGCGAGGTCCCCTCGTAGCACAACTGACCCAGCAATTCTTGAGAAATGTGGAATGGGGAGAACTTGATTATCTTGTTATTGATTTACCGCCAGGAACTGGCGATGCCCAGCTCACCCTTGTCCAGACAATTCCGCTTTCGGGCGCAGTAATTGTCACAACGCCGCAGGACATCGCCCTGATAGATGCCAGCCGCGGTCTTCAGATGTTCAATAAGGTAAATGTGCCGGTCCTTGGCATTGTGGAGAATATGAGTTACTTCTTATGTCCTAATTGTGGACACAGGACAGAAATATTCAGCCATGGCGGTGGTGAAAAGACCGCAAGACGACTGAATGTCCCCTTCCTGGGTGAAATTCCCATTGATGCGAATATACGGGAGACATCAGATGCAGGTAAACCAATCGTGATCGCCAATCCCTCCTCACCCCAGAGCAGGGCTTTCATAGAAATATCCCGGCGAATCGCCGCGGAAATCAGCATGAGAGCAATCACTACCTCTCAATAATCTCGTACAACTCAATATGATATTCTGGATTTCTCGAAATAACTGTCTTGATATTGTACTTTTTCTCAATATCCTCAAGATATTGCCTCTCCTCCTCCAGAATCAAATCTGCCACTGATGGATGGACAATTATCTCAAAGACCCTTTTGTGATCACCTTTTGCTTTCAGAATACGACCTGCCCTATCCTCAATGTTTCTGAAAATTTCGTAAGCAATTGTAACCCTGCTCTTTAAAAATCCCTTCCCCTCACAATAAAAGCATGGTTCAGATAACAACTTTACCATTGACCTAGAGCTCCTTTTTCTTGTCAGTTCAACAAGACCAATCTCTGACATTCCCAGAACAGTAGCAGGCACTCTGTCTTTACTCAATGCTTCAACAAGTGAATCAACAACCCTGCGCTTATTTTTCTCATTTTCCATATCAATGAAGTCAATCACAACTATTCCTCCAATGTTGCGCAGTCGCAGTTGATAGGCGATCTCCCTCACGGATTCCATATTTGTCTTAAAAATTGTATCTTCAAAACTGTATTTTCCCACATATTTGCCTGTATTAACATCAATAGATGTGAGGGCCTCCATTTCGTCTATCTGAATGAATCCGCCAGATTTCAGCCATACTACCTTTCTGAAAATCTCATCAAAAACCTGCTCAATTCCATAATACTGAAAAATGGGGGTCCTTTCGCTATAATAGGAAATGTCCTTCTCTCTCCCCGGCATAAATTTTGATACGAATGATTTAATCTCATAAAATTCTTTCTCAGAGTCTATAACAACTTCCATCACATCCTCAGCCATCTGATCCCGTATTACCTTGAGATAAAGGGGCAATTCTCTATGAATTGTGGAAATACCCTTTGAGGAATTGAATTTATCAATAATATCTTCCCATAATTTCATAAGGAACTTCATATCGTTCATAAGCTCTATTTGGGTAGCATTCACACTCGCTGTCCTGGCAATAAAGCCATAGTCCGCCACTCTGATGTCATCAATCAATCTTCTGAGCCGCAACCTTAACTGGGGATTTTCTATCTTTCTGGAAACACCTATATGCTCATTAAAAGGCATCATTACAAGATACTTTCCCGGCAGGGTAATCCATGATGTAACCCTAGGACCCTTCGTGCCCATACCTGGACGCACAATCTGCACCATTATCTCCTGACCCTCTTTCAGAATATCCTCAATATAAAGGCGACCCTTTTTCTTCCTCTGCTTTGCATTTCGTTCAAGTTCAAATGGAATCTCATCTGGAAACATATCGCAATACTCATCCCATTGCATTGCGTCCGACACATACAGAAAGGCAGTTCTCAACAAAGGCGGACTGCATTCCAGGAAGAACTCTGACGACCTTTCCTTTATAAATATTTCCCACATTACTGCGCTCCTTTTCCCTCTCAACAAATATGTCTATCACAGTCCCATCATCTATTACAGCGACCCTTGTCTCATAACTTCTATGATTTATCAGTATCGTCTTCAATTGTTTACCTCCATATTCTTTAATTCGTATTTTATTTTCTTAATTTCTCTCCCTGGAATCCTGTATGGTTGTGTTCCCAAGCCAGTCAACCCTCCGTTCAGGAATATAATCCTCCTTAAGAGCCACTTCGCTGCTTCAATGTATCCTGCATCCTTATAACTCTCTGCCAGCATGTACATACATAGAAAGGAAAAGGGTTGTTTTAAAAAGGCATTCTCTAATACATCAATAGCATCATATATCCTCCCCTGTCGTCTTAACAGTATACCAGTTGCAAGATCTGCCATAAAGGACTCGGAGAGGTCTCTGGACTTATTAAGCTCATTTAATAAATGCCCTGCGCTTTCCGGTGGAATCGTCATTGACTCATAAATTATATCAGAAGGATCCCCGAGTTCAATCGTCGGGAGAGCCGGCGGTACCATATCATTTCTCAAGAGTATCATGGCGCTATCATCCCAGTAAACCATCTTCCATTTCTCCGGATTGAATATTCCCCTTTTGATATATCCGCGGTCTGACTCAACAATAATAACACCTATATTATACTCCTCTGCAAATTTTTCAAATCTCTCCCCATTTTTCGTCGCTTCTACATACTCTCCAAGAAATTCCCGAGCAATACCGCTTGAGAGGCCATCAATAAAGATCCTTCTTTCCGGATAAAGCTCAAAAGCCAGGGCCCCGCCAAAATTAAAAGAATTAAAAATGTTCCCTTTTACATCTATCTTTTTAAAATAATTAATTGCCTTTGAAGGATAGTTCTTTGGATCTATACCGTGTCCGATATTGGAATAATAATCGCCTAACTTAAAATCAAATAAAAATATAATTGTTAAAATCAATGGAATGACTTCAATCAATGGATGTGTCTTAAATTTTTCAATAAATTTGAAATGTTTCAAAAATTCATGGAGCCCTGCGATAGCGCATGGGGCAGTAACTATCAGGAATTCGTAGGCATTTCTTATTGCCCAGAAGCCAGCCGGTGCGAAAATACACAGGACAAGCCAGTCCCTGATCTTATTCTTTCGCCAGTTTAAAAGGGTAAGAAGGATGGATACAATTACCATTGCTGTCAAAAATGTGTAGTGGGACTCAATAAGGGAACGCCATTCAAGAACATCTGCAGTGGATTTCAGTTTCACAAGTCCTGTGGAAAATCTGTATCCAGCAAAGGGAACTGGAGTAATTGCACTGCCTCCTGTAGCACTCAAAAGATTTAAAAGGGGTTTAAAATTCTTTTTTATTATACCATCAGCAGCAGAACAGGTAAGGAGAATTATTCCATATATAAAACCAGCATGGAGATTTGCCCAGAGTAGAAAGAGTAAGAAAAGCAAAAAGTATCGCTTCTTAGATGAATCTATTGATGTAAGATAAACTATAATTGATAGAAACAAAAGGGAAAATATATGGGGTCTAAGAACAAATCTCTCCTTTGATGCATAACTTATAGTCAATAATAGAATAACTCCCAATAATTTAGACACAGCCGGCAATCTCACGGTGAGAAGGAGTACAGTATAAGTTATACCTACAAGGGCTGCATTAAATATTATTAATCCCGGAATACCTGTGCCTCTGTAAATGAAATAATAAATAATCTGCGATAGCCAGGCACTGTTATTATATTGATTATTGGTATATGTATATACAAATGGGTCGCGGTCAGGGATAGTCCCATTCTGGATAGCGTATTCGCCAAGTTTGATATGTATGAATGCATCGGGATCCTTTACCTTGATATTCCCGAGAATAAAAGAAAAAGCAAAGATCAGCGAAAGATAAAAAATATTGCTAACTTTTTCTGAGTGCCTTTCTACCAATGTCCTTCCTGAAATAAACCCCTTCCCAGGTCAACATATTTACTGCCTTATAGGTGATATCAATTGCTGAACTTATGTCATTCCCCACGCCTGTGACACCAAGGACTCTTCCTCCAGCGGTAACAATCTTGCCATCCTTTAACGCTGTTCCTGCATGAAAGACGACCACATCTTTCAATTCTTTTACCCTATCCAGTCCCTTAATCTCAAACCCCTTCCTGTATTCGCCCGGATAACCTTCGGAAGCCATCACAACGCAAATGGCTGGTTTATCATCACATTCAATCGCTCTTCTGGCAAGATTACCTTCAAGAGCAGAAAGCATAATATCAACAATATCGGATTTCATTCTCATCATGATTGGCTGAGTCTCTGGGTCTCCAAATCTGCAATTGAATTCAAGAACATAGGGATTCTCCTTTCTGATCATTAATCCCGCATAGAGTGCACCTCTGTATCTTATTCCCTCTTTCGCAAGGGCATTTAAAACTGGCTTTATTATTCTATTTATCACTTTTTTCTCGAGGGTATCATTAAAAGAAGGAACCGGTGAATAGGCGCCCATTCCTCCTGTATTTGGTCCTTTATCATTATCATAAAGGCGCTTGTGGTCCTGGGATGATGGCAGGAGGAGGAAGTCTTCACCATCTGTTATACAAATTATGCTCAGTTCCTCACCCTCCAGGTACTCTTCAATAACAATGTTTTCTCCTGCCGCACCTAAAATTTTTTTCACCATTATTTCCTCAATTGCCTTTCTCGCTGAGTTCATG
>FWWM01018244.1_pt1 | contig 10027 bp, 12 predicted proteins | sample 2228351 | NCBI WGS metagenome assembly FWWM01 (sample SAMEA103939774, study PRJEB20133) | metagenome
TAAACTCGACGAGGGCGGAGACCTTCCATACTCAGATTACATCCTCTGGGTAGTCAAAATAGTCGATGGGAAGCCGAAATGGGTTGAGGCCGGCCGATACATTTATGCGACAGATAGTTTCGAGTGGGCGAAAGACTTTCAGCCGTAACTTCCAAAACGTTTAAAACATATTTTTTAATTTTATTTTAAAATGATGGCCGATACAATTCTAGAGATAAAGGGGCTGGCGAAAAACTTCGGCGGACTCTGGGCTTTGGACGGCGTAGACATGTCTATAAAGAGGGGGACGATGTGCTTGTTGATAGGTCCTAACGGTAGCGGAAAAACTACACTGGTAAACGTAGCTACAGGTGTTTATAGGCCTGAAAAAGGAGAGGTATTTTTTGACGGCAAACGCATAACGGCGCTGAGGCCCCATGAAATATATCGGTTAGGCCTAGTGAGGACGTGGCAGATACCCCAGCCTTTTCAAACTTTGACCGTGCTTGAAAATCTTCTCGTCTCGGAACCATATAATCCGGGAGAAGGTTTTTTCTCGTGGTTAAACAGGGCAAAATGGCTGAAATATGAGGAGGAAACAATCGAGAAAGCATACCGAATACTAAAGCTTTTGAGGCTCGACCAGCTCTGGGACCAGCAGGCATTTAAGCTCAGCGGCGGGCAGATGAAGCTCTTGGAGATTGGTAGGGCTTTGATGTGCGGTGCAAAAATGATAATGATGGACGAGCCTGCTGCTGGGATAAACCCAATACTTGCCCATGAAGTCTTCACCTATTTAAGAGACGTGAACAGGAAACTCGGGGTAACCTTTCTTTTGATAGAACATAGGTTAGAGCTGGCCATCCCATACGTCGACTATGTATACGCGATGCATCTCGGTAAAATAATAGCCGAGGGGAGTCCTGAAGAAGTGTTTAACAATATTTTAGTGATTGAAAGCTACCTCGGTGGTTAAAATTGCTGAGGACCGAAAAACTTTGCTCAGGTTATAAAAAACTTCAGGTTCTCTTCGATGTTTCAGTCAGCGTACCGCCAGGCCTACTAACTGCTGTCGTAGGACCTAACGGTAGCGGTAAAAGCACCCTTATAAAAACGATCTTTGGTCTGACGAAGATATACTCGGGCAAAGTCTTCTTGGACGGGGTAGATATTACGGGCCTTCCACCGCACACCATAGCATCGTACGGCTTAGCTTACGTACCCCAGCTCGATAACATCTTCGCCAACCTTACCGTATACGAGAACCTGTTGATATCTTCCTATGGGATGAAGCAGACGGAGTCAACAGCCCTTGAAATGATGGAGCTTTTCCCACACCTCAAGAAATACAAAAATAAGAAAGCGTCCCTGATGAGTGGCGGAGAGAGACAGATGCTAGCTATAGCCATGGCTCTAATACGTAGGCCTAAGATTATGCTCTTTGACGAGCCAACGGGAAACCTCTCACCTAAGATGGCTACCCAGATACTGAATATAATAAAAAGTTTGAGGGACGACTATGGTAAAACCGTACTTCTAGCGGAGCAAAATGCCAAAAGGGCCCTCGAAATCAGCGACAGGGCGATACTATTGGTAAGCGGGCGGCCTGTCTTCGAAGGGGAGTCTCAAACCCTGCTCCGCCATCAAGAGCTGGGTAAACTATATCTGGGGATCAGATAAGCTGCTTAACTTCGGCTATGTCTTTCAAAAAGTAGTCGGCATAAGGACATTCCTGAATATAGATAGCTGCTGTGTGCATGTTTATTCTCTTTGCTGGGGCTATCTCCACCTCGCACCTGTCACCTACGTAAAGCGCTTCGTAGGGCTTGACCCCTGCTTTTTCCAACAGTAGAAGATATCCAGAAAGATCTGGTTTAGGCTCTGCATCGTCGCTCGTCACGATGAAGTCATAGCACCCGCTATCTATCCCCAAATACATTAAAACTTTCATCGCCAGTTTTTTACCCGCATTTGTGTGTAGACCTACGATGACGTTTCTCTGCCTCAACCATCTAAGCATTTCAACGACCGTCGGCGTAGTTGTTATATAGGATTTGACGTCAACCACCGCGGCCAACCTCTCATAAAACTTGGAGCGGTTTATTCCAAGTATCTCGACGCTTTTACTCACAGTCTTGACCTCTTTCTTAACCTCCATAAGCCTTCTGAAGGCCTCGCTTCTACCTATCCCTAAAATCTCTGAAATAACCGTTACAGCCGATTGGAGAAGGTGCTCCTCGTACTCCCTACTCCTGTAGAGTGTGCCGTCAACGTCGAAGAATACAGCCTTAAACCTTGTCACGAGATCCCAAGCGTTTTGTTGGTTATTTTAATACTTTTTTCAGCCGACGTCTCCCCCATGATGGCCCTTATCGCGTCGATGTTCTCCGGGACTACGATGGCTTCTTGATGAACACCCATGAAGAAGTAAACCTCCCTGCCGTCTGCTTTAACGGAGTCCCCCCATATAACCGCCTCGTATATGTCTCCACGCGGACGGCCAATCTCCCTTCCGTATTCGAAGACGTTGGCCGTGTTCTTGAAGCCTTCGGCTTTCCACAAAACCTTTACACGTGTAGTCCTGGAGAACAGGTCTATGACCTTATCGGATGAGGTGCTGTTCTTCATGGTCAGAAGCATGCTATGTAGATGCATATGGGTAGTCGGTATTTTCATGGCCATTGTTACTATGTCAACATGAGGGAGAACTGTTTTCACATCCTCTGCATGATGTGATGGGATTTCAACAGGGTCTAGAACGACCGCATCTATCAACCCCTTCGACGTCTCCTCAGGGTCTGAGGCCCTTCTGGCTATGACTACCCGTGCCTTCTCGATACCATACTCTTGGTCTAGAGCATGGATGGCACGGCTTATGGCTGTCGTGTTGCATGAGACGACCCTGACGGTTTTTCTCCCAATAGCTTTCTCAAAGTTACACTGGGCTACGAAGCTTACCTCTGCGACCTCGGCCCCTTCGCCTCCTTGAAAAACAGCCCTCTTACCTATATTCAAATACTTCTCCCTATAGGTAGCACCAACATCCCCTGGTGTGCAGTCAACGATAACATCGACCTGCTGAAGAAGGTCGTCCAAAGTACCCTCCACGTTCAGCCCTGCCTTCCTAAACTTCTCGACGCCAGACTCGTCTACACAGTAGAGTTTATAACCCTTTTCAACAGCCTTTTTCGCCTTATAGTCTGGTGTGACCTTGACAACCCCGACAAGCTCCATGTCGGGCTGTAGCTTTACAGCATCGGCGACGCGTCGTCCTATCGTACCGTATCCGTTTATCCCAACCCTTATCAAATCTCTCCACGCCTGAAACGTTTTGCGCTGCGGGATAATGCCTCTATTAGGGGTAGATTCTTTCCGGCCAGAAACATGACCAAAGCCCCTCCCGCTGTGCTTACATGGTCGATCCAGTCCTTGACACCTAACCTTTCAAGGGCCGATGACAGATGGCCGCCGCTGACGATGGATGTCCCTAAAGAGCTTGCAGTCACGCGCAGCAGCTCATCGGTTCCCTTCTCAAAACCTTTTTTCTCAAACATTCCAGGAGGGCCGCTTATAAAGATCGTACCGGAACTTTTAATTATTTTCGAATATTTTTTTATGGTTTTTTCACCTATATCCAAAATGTTTTGCGAGCCGTCTATGTTTCTTATATCGGCCTCAACCCTCTCACCGTCTTTTTCAAAGGCCACGTCCTCGGGGAGGTGGAACCTGCTACCGTATTCTTTGTACAGCGATTGAGCTTTAGGCACGAACTTCTCCAAGTCTTTCGGCAAGGGGGCTCTCACTGCTCCGACAGCCTTTAGGAAGACCAGTGCTACCAACCCTGCCAAAAGAATGTTATCAGCCCTTCCATTTGCTATCAACGCATCGATAGCCTCAAGCCTGTCCTGTACCTTGGAGCCGCCTAAGACTGCTGTGTAAGGGGCTTTAGACGTTGCTACTATACGGTTAAGTGATTTAAGCTCTTTAGTGACCAAGTATCCAGCACAGGTTGGCAAAACCTCTGGAAAACCAACTATTGTGGGATGGGCTCTATGGGCTGTTGGAAAAGCATCCAAAACACACAGGTCGAACAACGGTGATAACTTACTAACGATATGGGTTTTAGCCGCCTCTTCAGGGGTAAACTCAAAGTTTTCCTCCGCAGCAAACCTGAGGTTCTCAAGTAGCAGGATATCTCCTGGCAGGAGATTTTTTATGGCTGCCCTAGCCGCTTCGCCGAAAACATCCTCTATAAACTTGACTGGTCTTCCCAACACCTCCGACAGGGCCTTTGCATGCTGAAGCAAGGAAATATAATCGTATCTTCCCACCCTACCTTGATGCGAGCCCAGAACAATTTTGGCACCGTTCAACTGCTTGATCGTAAACGAGGCTTCCTTCACCCTATGCAGCTCCAGCAGCCTCCCCGTCTCAGGATCTACAGGTGTGTTGAGGTCAGCACGCACAAAGACGGTCTTGCCCTTAACGTCGAAATCATCGATCGTTAAAAAATCAACAACCTCCACGCTGGTATATTTGTCTAAATGGTTTAAAAAGGTATCTAAAGCTTTTGGTATTACAAATAACGCTTTAAACATGCTGAGCCTTCGGCTAGAAGCTTTGCAGGAAAAGCTTTTGAAAAACAATTATATAAAGAACCGGCTATTTTTAAGTTATGGTAAAAAGGGCCGGTAGATCAGCCTGGAAGATCGCCCGCCTGGCGTGCGGGAGGTCCTGGGTTCAAATCCCAGCCGGTCCAAAAAACTAACTGTTGAGCAGTGTTTTGCAGGTCGCGAGGTATGCCTATAACGTCCATTCCGTCAGAAACAAAAGGAATAAAGCTTAGAGTTTAGAGTTACTTATCAGGTAACCTTTTGATGATACTCCTAGACGAAGAATCTTGCTTAAAAATAGTTGAGATGATTGGAGGAGAAACGGCTAGGAAGATCATCAAAATATTATTGAACAAGCCAGCGCTCACCGATGAGGATATATCAGCATTGACATCTATAGACATAAGGGATGTACGTAAAATACTGCATAAGCTAAACGATGTAGGTGCCGTTTCCTATGAAGTTCACCGTGACAAAAACACTGGCCATAGAATTTTCAAGTGGAGGGTCCATCAGGAACAGCTGGTCGGCTATACCAAGATTCTCATACGTAAGGTTTTGGAGAGGCTGAAGGGAAGGCTGGAGTATGAAGAGAATAACCAGATGTATTGGTGTGGTACTGCAGGCTGCGTCAAATACACCTTCGAACAAGCGATGGGGATCTTGTTTAAATGCCGTACATGCGGCAAGCCTTTAGAGTTACACGATAACTCAAAGTTCATAGAAAGCCTACGGAAAAAGATATCAGAGCTTGAGGCAAACATCAGGTAGGGAGGGGCTTTGCTTGCTGTTCTAAGACTTGGTCATAGAATAGAGAGAGATAAAAGGTTAACAAGCCATGTTGCGTTGGTAGCCAGGGCGTTCGGGGCAGACGAGATGTACTACACGGGTGATAAGGACCCTGTTGTGGAGCAGACAGTAAAAAAGGTTGTGGAAAAATGGGGAGGCACATTTCAAATCCATTACATCTCATCGTGGCGTGAACTCATAAAAGACTGGAAGGGCAAAACCGTACATCTAACAATGTACGGCCTATCTATTAGGGATACGATCCAAACGATACGCAGCATCTTTCTAGAAGGGATACCTCTGCTTGTGATAGTTGGTTCTGAAAAAGTTGACGCGGAAGTATATAGCTTAGCCGACTACAACGTCTCAATAACCAATCAGCCCCACAGCGAGGCAGCTGCGCTGGCCGTTTTTCTGGATAGGCTCTATGAAGGGGCAGAGCTTGATAAAGAGTTTCCAGGCGCCCTCTATAAAGTAGTGCCTACCCCTAAGGGTAAAAAAGTCCTGCGTCGACGAGATGCTATTCAAACCTAATCCTTATGAATGCAGTCTCTTTGACCAATTTCTTGAAAGGTTGCCCAGTACCTTCGAAGAACTTGCTGAAAAACTCGTATACATGAAGCCTCATAGCCTGTATGAAGACCAACATACCTTCCAATAATATTATTCCTATGTTGCCGATTATAATTAAAGGCAGCGAGGCTAGTCCGAGAGCTTCCCAAGCTGTGTTGAGAAGCAAAAGCAATGCTGTATGTACTATTAAAAGGATAGTTATTCGTGAGTAGGAGATCGTGTTGGACAGGAAATGGATTATATTTTCAAGAACCTCGAGGAGTCCCAGACCAACTGACGAAACTATAGTGGTTTTATGCCCGACCCCAGCCAACCCAGCGAAGTATCTCCCAAACATAAGGGTAAGAATGCATGCGATAGATCCATATATGCCTATGGCTCCAACTATGTTTGTCGGCAGCCCTATCAGAGGTGCCGGAACCTCCGTCGAGAAGATACGCTGTATGTTACCGCCGGCTCCGAAGAAAGCCAACGCAAATAATATACCAAAAATGTACATCGCGAGCGTCGGAAGCTTGACCGTCAAAGCCTCAGCCTTCTCGTTCTCCTTCCAGTATTTGATGAAGGCTAAAGCATAGCCTAAGATGAGGTGGGCTACTCCAAGCATTATTGTAAATATTAGGAGGCGTTGGACTTCGGTGATGTTGAACTGCTTGGTCTCCCCATGCTTCTCCACCAGGTGTAAAAGCTGGGGTGAGTTGATGATTTCGCCTACCTTAAAGCCGAAAGCTTCGCCCAGCAAAAAACCTGTAACCGCTGAAGCTATCCCTAAGTAGGCTAGCAGTTTAGCCCATTCCAGCAAATCACCTGAAACACGCTTCAACATAAAAAGAGCGAATGCCAGGATAACAATTCCTTGGCCTAGGTCTGCGAACATTATTCCATAAAAGATGGTGAAAAAGATGGAGACGTATGGTGTTGGGTCTATTTCTCCATATTTGGGCTGTCCCTGTATTAAAGTGATCTTCTCAAAAGGCCTCGTTATCTTTGAGTTGCTCATTATCGTTGGTCTGTCATGTCCAGCTGTCAATTGCTCATCTATGATAACCGCATATTTACCTCCCATCTTCTTACGGAATTCTTCGACCTTTTCAAGGGGGACAAAGCCCTCCGTTATTGCGAAGGACCTTAAGCTTCCAGCCCCGCCAATCCTTGCAAGCGTGTCTCTAACAAGCGCATACCCGTCCCGTAGAGAGACGATCTTAAAAGACTGGGTCTCTACTATCCTCCTAAACTCTTCGTCGACCTCGTTGATTTTTTTCTCAAGCGAGGCTATCTCTTGTTCAAGGGTTTTAACTGCTTCCATGATGTTTTGCGGATAGTCCTGAGGTATCTGCAAAGGCTTAATACCCAGCCCTTTAACAATTCTCTCAACATTCTCACCCTCCGACTTCTTCGAAACGATGAGAAGCAAAACATAACCTTCGATGGCCATGTCAATTATTGCCGAGGATGTCAACGCCCTCTTCAGCTCGGTTAATTCTGGGCCGACGGCGAACCCTATAAAAACATGAAAACGGCTTAGTTTTTTGACAAATTCTAGATCAAGGTTAAGGGCCTTCGCTGACGCTAACATCTTGTACAAAGCCAAGGTTTGATTAAGTTTTTCAATTCCAGCCCTTTTCTCCTCTAATATCTGGTTAATCCTTGATAGCAACGGTTCAGATTCCTTGTCAAGCTCGTCAAGTAGCTGGCTTAAACCATCGGATGTATATAACGTCGGCTCAATAACTTTAGGCTTCAGGAGCTGAGCGAGTAGTCCAACAGAATCTTTTATACCGAGCTCTTGTATAACAGCTTGGAGACGGGTATAGCCAGACTCAGACCTATGCTCCAGCCCATGGAGTTTTGTATCCCTGAAACGCTGTTTTTCGGCCGGGTGAAAATCCTCAAAAGAGAGTAGGTCTTTTACAAGTTCATCAGCCCTGTGACGGGGAGCTATTACAGCCACCTCAACAACTTCGGAGAGCCCCAACCCTGTCTAAAACCCTAATCTCAATAATATTAACTCTTCAAACCACAGAACACATCCGATGAAGATCTTGAAATTGTCTCTTCGCTCTTACTTCATCACGATTTGATGTGGAGGATAGGCAGCCCTTATAGATGGGCGGCTGAAAGATCTATAACTAGGCTGATGAAATGTCCAGCGATCCAGCGATTACTCTTTATCTCCTTTCCCTTCTAAGACCGTGCTCGCTCATTGGTTACTCTCTACAAAAGGTTCTTATGGGTTGAAGTATAAAAGCCCCTAGCAGGCTCTATATGACAGTTTGGCTGCCCACTCTGGTCTTGTTTATGTATTTGGCGGAGGGTTATCTAAATGCCTCCATTGCTTCTCCTTTATCTTTTTTAACTCTTTATTTCCCTTTTTGATAGTTGGGTGACGGGGTGGTGTTGGTGTGAATTTAGACTTTATAGAGATTTTATTGCTAGTCATTGCGGTTACTTTTGCTTTTATAGCGGTTGGGCAGGAGAGGCTTGTCAGGAGTGTCATGGGCCTTTTGGGATATACTGCTACGTTGGGGGTCATATTCTTTGTCTTAGGCGCTTATCCGGTAGGCATCTTCCAACTACTAATCTATGCAGGCGGCATAGTGGCTCTATTTCTCTTCGTCATCCTACTCACAAAGGGGTATGAAGAATGAGGTTCGCTGAAATCTTAGGAGCTGTAACAGCAATACTTCTCGCCTTCATAGTGTTTTCTGCGCTTGCAGGCCCCTCACCTGCGTACAAGTTCTGGGGAGACAGTATAAGTCGTCTAGTACCAGCCGACCCCGACACCCTTTGGCGAAGCATCGGCTCAACGCTCTATGGACAACTATTTCCATTGTTTATAGCGTTTGGATTAGTCCTGCTTACTTTAGTGATAGGGTTATCGGCTATGTTGAGGAGAGAGGGGTAAATATGGCGCTGCCGGTAATCTATTATGTTCTAGTTGCTTCATTGCTTTTTATAATAGGTGTCTTCTGCCTAGCCACACGTAAAAGCCTAATAAAACAGATAATAGGTCTCGAGATAATGGTCAACGCAGCCCATCTCAGCTTCGTAGCTATATCGGTGAAGCAGGGACCAGGTCTAGCAGACCCCTACGCCCAATCATTTATATTGATATCGCTTGGGATAGGGGCAGCTGTTGTAGCGCTGGCACTCCTCCTAGCAGTGCATGTTTACAGAACCTACAGGACAACCGACATCACGAAGCTCCGAAGGCTCAGAAGATAATTCCTATCTTGAGGAAATGGTATGGTCGCCAGTATTGACTGTTATAGGTTGTGGTCTAAACTGTTGTTTGTACAAAACACCTCTGGAAGATAGTCCAAACTTTGTTATATGCGTGCGAGTATGCGACCAATCCGTAGTTCTAGCCTTGAGAAAGGTATAATTATTAGTAATCGCGAGTACCATAACGTCATGGAAAAAGATGGTTTAAACGATGAGCAGCTGCGTGAAATACTCACAAAATATAAAAGGGTAGTTGTTGTTGGAGCCTCAAGGGATCCAGCTAAACCAGCGAACTATGTACCACGTTTTTTGAAGGAGCAGGGTTATGAAATAATACCAGTCAACCCCTTCGCAGACGAGGTCCTAGGTTTGAAGGCTTATAAAAGCCTTGAAGAGGTTCCACAGCCTGTTGAGATAGTGAATGTCTTCAGGCCAAGTGAAGCCGTTTTAGAAGTCGCTCAGTCAGCCGTCAAAGTTAAACCCAAGGTCTTCTGGATGCAGGAGGGTATATATAACAAGGAGGCTGCTGATCTGCTTTCACGTGAAGGCATATTAGTAGCTTGGGATAGATGTATGATGAAGGAGCATAACAGGCTATTCGGCTCAAAACCGCTCATACCTCTTGGTAAGATATAGCGAGTTCCAGAGATAGACGATGGGGAAGGACTTATATGCTGTAGAGGAGGCTATGAAAGCCCCTATGAGCCCAGAGTTGACTGAGGTTGGTGAATAGCAAGGGTTCTGTTAACGCCAACCTGTCCTACTTTCATGGTAAGTACTAGAGCCTTATTAGGCTGCGTTCTCTATAAACAAACGGGTTGGAGCTTCAAACCCTTGGTAAACCAGCC
>FWWM01018245.1_pt1 | contig 10025 bp, 16 predicted proteins | sample 2228351 | NCBI WGS metagenome assembly FWWM01 (sample SAMEA103939774, study PRJEB20133) | metagenome
TGGTTATTTGTGGGGGATGGCGGCGATGACGGTGAGATTCAGTTGGCGCTCCAGGTCTTGTGGGGTGCGGACGACGCCGGCTTCGACCCATTCCAGGAAGAAGATGACGGCGCCGGCGATCGCCAGCCCAAAGATGCCACCGGCGGCGGTGACGATCTTGGTCTTGGGCCAAGTCTGGCTGTAGCGAGGATAGTCGCGCTTGGAAGCATAGACGCGGTCTTCTTTGCGCTGTTTCTGGTTCTGCTCGTCGCGCCACTGGATGAGGAGGTCGGCCCACGCGGCGGCGATGCGGTTGGCCTGCTCGCCATCACGGTCCTCGACCTCGATCTGGATGACCATGCGGTCGTCCTGGGCGGCAAAATGGACGTTGGGACGCAGTTGTTCGGGTGTCATGGACAACTGCAACCGGTCTATCACCCGCTGCGCCCATTGGTCGGAATCGGCCGTCGTCATGTAATTGCGCAAGAGCCACTTGGTGGACTGGGTAAGTCCCAGGTCGGGGCGCGCCGGCTCGATAATGACCTCGACGGTAGAGGTGTAGCGCGGGGTCTGTAGTTTGCTGAAGACAAAGGCGCTACCGGCGGTCAGCAGGACGGCGACGGCGATGATCCACCAGCGCCGCAACAGGATGTGGATATAATCGGTCAGTTCCATACGAGAACACCTCCTCGGGGAAGCGAGCGGTATTGTACCATTCTGCACGACAAATGACAAATGAGCAGATGACCAAATACCGGTTCCGGCTTGTCATTTGTCATTTCCGGGGTATCTCTCCCACCACCTTCACTCCCAGCGCCTCGACTTCCGCCGCCTCACGCACGGTAGGGTCGAGGTAGTGCCACAGGAATGCGAGCGCGGCGCCGACGATGAACGCCAGTGCGATCTTGATCGCCGGCCCCATCAACTGTGTGCGCAGTCCAGGGGCAAGCAGGATGGGCGTAGGCGTATCCAGCAGCCGAGCCGCCGGTTCGACGCCCTGCAACTGGGGAAAGTAGGCTGCGCCGTTGGTGGTCAATTCGATGGCGATGGCCTCGGCCACGGCACCGATCTGCACAGGGTCAGGCCAGGTAAGATAGACGACGGCGATGGATTGGGCATTGTCGCTGGCTATGTGGGCCTGGATGTCGCTGGCAGGCACGTCAAGCCCTGCTTCCGCCAGACGCGCCGAGACGGCCTGAGCAAAGGCCGCGCTCTTGGCAGCATCGGCCAGGCCGTTGGCGATGTACTCGGAGGTGAGCCAGGCATAGTAGCGGTCATAGTCCACGCTCAAGCCCGCCGGCTCCGTTCCCGCAGCAAAACGCATCACCACCTGGTAGACTGGCGGGGGCAGCGCGTAAGTGGCGGCGACATAGACGGCCACGACGAGCACCGGCGCAACGACAAGCCACCAGCGGCGCAGGAGTATCTTCAAGTCAGTACGGATTTCCATTCACGTGCCTCTTTCCGGCGAGTAGACAAGGCACAGGTAGACAAGTATATCAGAGGGAAACCCTTGTCTACTTGTCTCCCTGTCTCCTTGCTGCCTCAATAAACTGACCCAGTTGCTCCTTGAACACTTCCACCGCGAACCGCTCCGCGTTGGCGCGGCAGACGCGCGGGTCAATGGCCTCAGGGTCAAAGTCGCGCACGGCGGCAGCGAGCGCCTCGGGCGTGGGTTCCTCGAAGAACGTACCGGTCTGGCCGCGGATCACCGTGTCGAACGCGCCGCCGCCACGATAGGCGATCACGGGACGACCGGCGGCCTGGGCCTGCACCGGCGCGATGCTGAAATCTTCCCTGCCGGGCAAGATGTACGCGCGGCAGCGGGCGAACAGGTCGGGCAGTTGCTCATCGGGGACACGGCCCAGGAAGGTGATCGTGGGGCCGGCGAGCGCTTCTAGGGCAGCACGGTCGCGCCCATCACCGGCGATGACCAGCGGCAGCCCCAACTGATTGAAGGCCCGTATCGCCAGGTCAATGCGCTTGTAGGGGACGAGGCGCGAGACGATGAGGTAATAGTCGTCGTAGGCGGAGGCGGGCTCGAAACGTGCAGTATCTACTGGTGGATAGATGACGGTAGAGTCGCGCCGGTAGTAGCGGCGGATGCGTGCCTGCACTTCGCGCGAGATGGCGATAAAGTGGGTGACCCGCTGTGCGGCCCGGTAATCCCAACGGCGCAACAGGCCGATGAGGGGACGGAGCGCGATCCGGCCGGCAGGTGGCAGCGCTTCACGCGCGGCATAGTCTTCAAAGCCCCAGATGTAGCGCGTCGGCGTCAGGCAATAGCAGATGTGGGGCGCACGGCCCGTGCGCACGCCGTGGCAAAAGCCGGACTTGTTGCTCAACACGAGGTCGTAGCCGGAGAGATCGAGCCGCGAAAAGGCCAGGGGATAGAGCGGCAGGTAGGGCTGGTGGTGGCGGTAAATGCCGGGCAGGCGGTCCATCCAGGTCGTGCGGATGTCCCACGACCGATACGCCTCCGGCATCCCCTCGCGCCAGTACATCGAGGTATAGATGGGAGCGCCGGGGAACATTTCGACGAGTGTCTCCAGCACATCCTCCGCCCCGCCGATCTGGTTGAGCCAGTCGTGGACTAATGCCAGGTCCATTAGCGTTCTCGCTGCCGGCTGAACATTCCCAGGGTAGACGCCACCACACGCTCCAGTTCAGCCAGCACCGCATCCGAGATCTGGCTGAGGCGAGTGACGAGACGGTCCCGATCTAGCGCGCGTATCTGATGCCACAAAGCAACCGAATCTTGCGCCAAGCCGCCTTCTGGGGCTGGAATCAAGAGACAGGAGGGCAATTGTGCACGTCGAAGGTTGTCAGATCGTCTGATGTCATCTCGGCCACGGTTGCCCATCGCTGTCATCTCAATCTCCGTTCCGCTCTCATTCAAGTACATTCACAATTAGCCAGAAACGTGGCGGGACGCCTTTTTCGCTGTCATCTGGACACCCATGAGGCGGATTTTCCCATATCATTGCCGGACTTGGCGAACCCACAGGTCAGTTGGAAGCAATGTCTGGGGGGAGAAAAGCCCCCTGGTCTTATTGTGAATGGACTCTATTATATCACATCTTGCAGGCCCAGTTGTCGTTTTTTTCGCTACATCTACCGCTGTGAATGTCCGTTGAACCACTTGCAGTGGCCGCCAACTCATCCGGTGCGCCGGCGAAGGCCCCAACCGCGCGAGCGCCTGCCGGTGTGCACGCGTGCCGTAACCCTTGTGGCGGGCAAAGCCATAGCCGGGCCAGTCGTCATCGAGCGCCGTCATCAGCCGGTCGCGGGCCACCTTGGCGACGATGCTGGCGGCGGCCACGCTCAGGCAGCACGCGTCGGCCTTGGGGAGGCTGCGCTGCGGCAGGGCAACCTCCGGCAGGCGCACATAGTCAATCAGCAGCGCGTCGGCCTGCCCGTTCAGGCACTCTACAGCACGCGCCATCGCCCGGCGGGTGGCTGCGGAAATGCCCAGCGCGTCCACCTCGGCGGGGCTGGCCCACCCCACACCTACCGCCTCTGCGATCTCGTGAATGAGCGGCCAGAGCGCCTCGCGCTGCGTAGGAGTCAACTGCTTGGAGTCGCACACGCCCTTCAACCTATCGGCCAGGTCGGGGCGGGCGAGCGGCAATACAACCGCCGCCGCGCACACAGGCCCGGCCCATGCGCCGCGCCCGGCCTCGTCAACCCCGGCGATGCGGGTGTAGCCGGCCTTGTATAGGATCATCTCCTCGGAGAGACTGGGGTGCATGGCGGTAAGGCGTAAGGCGTAAAACGTAAGGCGTAAAACGTAATGCGTAAAACGTAAGCGTAAGGCGTAAGATTACGTTTTACGTCTTACGTTTTGCGTTTCACGTCATAAAGGCCGGCGCGCCCGTTGCGACGGATGCGCAATACCTCCCGCAGCATATCCCACGAATCGCGCAGCGGGCGGACGCGGCTACCCTCGCCGTAATACCAATGGATGGGCACTTCGACCAGGCGGTAGCCACGCCGCAACGCCGCGTGCAGCACCTCCACGTCGAACGCCCACCCATCAACTGTCTGAAGCGAAAAAAGGTCGCGGGCGACCTCGCGCCGGAAACACTTGAAGCCGCACTGGGTATCCTGAATGCCCGGAACCGCCAGGTGGCGCACGATGAGATTAAAGACGCGCCCCATCAGATGGCGGTACCAGGGTTCGTTATGGCGTACCGCCCCCGGCGCTTCACGCGAGGCGATGGCGATATCATAACCGGAAAGCGCAGGCGACAAGAACTTGGTGATTTCCTCGACAGGCATCGCCAGATCGGCATCGCAGATGAACAGGTACTCGCCGCGGCCTTCGAGCATTCCCTTACGCACGGCGGCGCCCTTGCCGCGTACCGGCTGGTAGAGCAGCGAAACGCCGGGATGACCGGCGGCGATTTCGTGCACGATCTGAGGAGTCCGGTCGGTGCTGGCATTGTCCACGACGATCACCTCGACCGGATAGGGTTGGGCCTCGGCGAAGGCGATGATCTGCGGCAGCGTCTCCGGCAGGCGGCGCTCTTCGTTGTAGGCAGGGACAATGATGGTCAAGAGGGGTTGCTCTGGCATAGCGCCTATCATACCCGCTTCAGAGGCTTTCGTCAACCCCGGCCAGGACGCTTTCGAGATACGTTCGGTCAACGGTTCGGCTGCGTTGCACGGCGCGCCGCTTACGGAGCATCTTGGGGATGCCCAGGAGGCCTGCGAGTTGCCCGCGCAGCCGTGCCCGCGCCGCTGCCCCGCGCCAGGCACGTAGCGCCTCGCCTGTGATCGTCAATTGCGCCCGCAGGATCGCCCGCCAGTGCGCTCGCCACAGGTCGCCGGGATAGTCCTTCGCCAGCAGGTAGATGAAATTGCGCCCATCGTAGAAACTGGCGGTAGTGCCGCCACCGGTAGCGCTCAGTTTGTGGTAGACCACAGCACGCGGCGCATAGACGCAGTGCCAGCCGGCCAACTGCGCCCGCCAGGCCAGATCGAGGTCCTCGCAGGAATAGAAGAAATCCTCGTCCAGAAGGCCAATCTGGTCAAGCATGGCCCGGCGATAAGCGGCACTGCCCCCGCAGGCGCTGAATACGTATTCCTCTCGGTCGTACTGACCGGTGTCCTTCTGCCACACACCGCGATTGCCGGGCAGGCCGTTCACGCGATAAACGTCGCCCGCTGTGTGGAACGTATCACGCCGGTCGAAGAGCAACATCTTGGAGGCGACCAGCCCGGCTTCGGGGTGACGGTGGAATGCGGCGGCCACTTCCTCCAACCAGCGCGGATCGGCTTCGGTATCGTTGTTGAGCAGGGCGATAAACGCGCCGTGCGCCACGCGCATCCCGGCGTTACAGGCGCCCGCAAAGCCACGGTTCTCCCCCAAGGCCAGCACACGCACTTTGGGATAGTCGCGCGCCAAGAGTTCGAGCGAGCCGTCGGTGGAGCCGTTATCGGCGACGATGATCTCGACGTGCGGATAGGTCTGGCGACGCAGGCTCTCCAAACAGGTAGGGAGGTGGTGGACGGCGTTCCAGTGGGGGATGATGACACTGATGAGATCGGAGAGTGGGGATTGAATCATTGGAAGAACTCGGCGGATGCCTCTTGCCAGCTGATGAGATGTTCTGGAAATTCATCCAGAACGCGGTGCAGTTGTGGAAGCATCTCTTGCATATATCTGCTCCTCCAGGCGTTCCGCCTCTTGAGAGAATACGAGCAATTGTTCGGTCAGGCGGATACGCTCCTCCTGGGTGAGGGAAGCCCACAGCGCCTCCTGTTCTCGGCGCATCTCTTCATAGTCCTGCGCGATTTGTCGCCATAGCATAGCGAGGTTCTCCTGTTTCATCGTCTACTCCTTCCGTTCCAGATGCAGAAACTCCGCCAGCGCCTCCTGCCAGGGACGCAGGGTAATCCCCAGAGCAGCGGCAGCGGTGTTGGCGAGCGGCGCGAAACGTGGTGGGGTAGAGGCCCGCCGAAAGTCGGCCAGCGCGATCGGCTCGACCGGCACGTGCTCTCGCCCGCTCAGGCGCAGGATCTCGCAGGCAAAGTCATAGCGCGAGCAGTAGCCGGCGTTGGTCAGGTGGTAGACGCCGTAGGCGCCGGTCTGGATGAGCGCGGCAATGGCCGCTGCCAAATCGGGCGCGTAGGTGGGGTTGCTTACTTCGTCGGCTACGACGCGGAGCGCGCCTGTCTCATCGGCCAACTGGATGATCCGGTGCGGAAAGTTGCGCCCGCCAGGCGCGTAGAGCCAGGCAGTGCGCACGATGTAGAAACGGGTGAGCAGATGGCACACAAACCACTCGCCGGCGGCCTTGGACTTGCCGTAGGGGTTGATCGGGTTCATGTTGTCCCACTCGCGGTAGGGTTCCATCGCCGTGCCATCAAAGACCTCGTTAGTGCTCACATAAGCCAGCGCCGCGCTGCACGCCGCACAGGCCAGGGCGACGTTCTGCGTGCCGAGCGCATTGGCGCGGTACGCCCGTTCCGGGTCGCGCGCGCAGCCGTCCACGTCGGTCCAGGCGGCGGCGTGGATCACCACGTCGGGCGTAAAATCGGCGATGGCACGAGCAATCGCCACACGGTCGGTCACATCCAGTTCCGGCAGGTCACAGCCCGCCAGGGTGTGTTCGGCCAGCGCTGCATACAACGCGCGGCCCAATTGACCTTTGCAGCCGGTGATGAAGATGCGCATTATGCGACCCCTGCAAACAAGTCACGCTCCACCCGCTCGCCCCGCTGAAATGGCGGCACGGCGCGGTAGAAGGTCTCGGTAGACTGCCAACGGCGCACCAGCCATGCTGGCAATCGTCCCCAGAACGAACGCGGCCCCGACTGCTGACTGGAGTGGCAGGCCGCCGCTTTCTGCTTGACGTCGTAGGTGGCGCGGATGTCAATGCGCGTAGTGATCGGCAGTTCGTGTTCGAGTACCGCGCGCAGGTTGATGTCGCGGTTCTTGCCCACCGCCGCCGGGTCCACGCCGAAGAGCGGCATCAGCCGCACGCCCCAGCGCAGCGTGGTGTGTGGGAAGGTGGCGAAGTAGAGTTTCTGCGGTGGGTCGGATTGGCAATCCGACCTACAACGTTGGAAGGCGGCGACGGTGGTGCGGTGCATGGCGATGTGATCGGGGTGGCCGTAGCCGCCGTAGGGGTCGAAGGTGAGCACAACCTGCGGGCGTAGTTGGCGCATCAGGTCAGCCACCTGTTCAGCGAGTACGTCGGGATCGGCGCGCACGAGCGCCCGCGGATGTTGGTTGGCCAATGATCCGGCCATCCCCGAGTCACGGTAGCCCAATAGATGCACCTCGGTCAGCCCCAGGATGGACGCTGCACAGCGTAACTCTTCCTCGCGGCGGCAGGCCAGGTCCTCGCACGCGCCCCAATCGGTGATGTCGCTGTCGCCGGCCTCGCCGCGCGTGGCGCACACGAGATGCACTGCCACGCCCTCGGCAGCGCATTTCGCCAGCGTCCCGCCGGGGCCGAAGGTTTCGTCATCTGGGTGGGCAAAGACAGCAAGTAGTCTCCGTACGCGCATTTGTCCACACCCCGATCTAAGCGCCGGGGCTGAGGAACTCTCACGGGCCTCGGCCCTCCAGTAATCCCCTAAACCACGCCAAAAAGTCGCCGGGTGTGCCAATGCGCAGGCCGGACCTGATGGCCACGTTGGGATCATCCACAAAGTGCTTGCGGTTCAGCGTCACCAAATAATCTACCCCAAGTGACATTGCCGCTGCCAGAATGGGTGCATCCTTGTGGTGAATGATCTCGCCAGCAGCCACAACCTCTGCTGGAGAGGGTGCAACAGCCTGTTCCAAAGGACATGCGACGAGGAAGCGGCGATATTCGGGTATCGCCCTGGGGAGTTTCTCCTGTATATTGCGCTCGGCTTCTACGAGCACCTCTTCCGAAACCACCAGGGTCACGAGTTGCGCTTCGGCGAGGGATAGGATGACGTTGCTGGCCCCGGTGGGGGAGGCCAGACCAGCAATGAGGGCACTGGTGTCTATGAAAACTCTAGGCCGCAAGGCCGTATTTCTCCTTGACGTAGATCTCCCGTTGCTTTTCCAAACCGTCCAAAAGGTCTTCCAAGGTTACGCCTTCCTCCTGCATGATAGCCTCTATGGCCCGGGCAATCTCCGGGACCATCAGCCTCTTGCGGGTGGCAATGAGCGTATCTCCCAGGCGCATCAGAGAAAAGATGTCCCGATCCTTGATCCCCATCTCGCGGCGTATCTCCGCAGGGATGGTGAATTGACCCCGTCCCCGTATTTGCACTACCATTGGTTCACTGGTCTCTGGAGCGATATCGGACATACCACTTCACCTCGTCAGAAATTCTGAAATCCCTCAAGATCATTGTACATCCGGCGGGGCTATTTGTCAAAGCCTGTAGCACGCAAACTGGGTACTACAACGTGAAATGTGATGCGCGACTTCAGGACATGCATCACGTTTCACTCCAACTTCTGGTCGCAATGCACACGCTGTCCGCAGACCAGGCAGCGGTGCGGCTCGTCGTGGTTGCGGGCAGCCCAACCGTCGGCCAGATCGGCACGCATACACTCCAGCGTCTTTAACAGCGCCTCCTCCAGTTCGGGCGTATAATCCACCTCGAAGGTGCAGTCGGCGTACTTGATGATGCCGCGTGGCGGCCGACGGCGGTAGCACTCCTCAACCAGCAGGCAGTAGGCCGCCAGTTGCAGGACGTGTGAAGGATACGGCTGAGCAGGAGCATGACCGGACTTGACCTCGACGGGGATCAGGTCATCGCCGTCGGCCACCAGATAGTCGGGCTTGCCGGTGAGCGAGAACTCGCGCGAGAAAAGCGGGCGCTCCAGCCTGCCCCAGCCGCCAGTGTCGGAATAGACTACACGCCCCTGCGGCAATCCACTCCGTGCTTGCCCGCGACGCGCCAGCCACAGGAGCACCAGCCCCACGCTCAACAGCGCAAAAAACCACCACCCCATATCCAACCAACCAACCAACTAACTAACCACCCACACCACCCCCACCACCGCCGCCAACACCAAAACGACATACGCCAGCCGTCTCAACGCGAGCGCCCCCCTCACCCCCAGGCCATGCCGGATATGCATCGCCTCGCCTGCCGCCAATTCCTGCCGATTGGCCGGTGGCCTGCCTTCGACGCTGCCCAGCCACCAGGCCTGTGCGCAGAACGTGTACTGGCCGATCTCGCTGGCGCGGATGACACGCTCGCGGGCATCAGCCATTGCCCACACGCTCCTCGAACTCGTGGAGGGCTTGCACCAGGCGATCCTGACGCAGGCTATTGGTGAGATCGCCGCGCGTGCGCTCGAGCACCGCACGCAGTTGGTCTATGCGATGACGCAACCCTCCGGTGATGGCATCGGGGAAATCGAAGGTGACGAGCACGTCATAGACTTCATCCATCGCGTTCAGCAGTCGCTCGGCCTCGGCGGTGCTGCCGCGCCGCAGTTCATCGAGACAGCGGCGACGCATCTCGCTGGCTGCCTCACACAGACCGTTGAGGTACGTGGCATAGGGCACAGCCAGCGTCTCCGGCTGTGGAATGGCCGTGTTGCTGGCAAAGGCAAACGTGGCGTGCGCTTCGACCAATTCCTTGAGTGCGTCCTGTGTGTATCCGGCGCACCACAGATCGGGGTAATCGGCCAGCGTCTTGCGGATGCAGGCGGCGGTCTCGTCGGCCTGCGCCCGCAGGCTACGCGCCTCGTCCCATTCGTTACGGTGGCTGGCGCGGATGGCGGTGGCACACAGGCGGGTCAGTTCACGGGAGCGGTGTAGGGCCTCGTTGCGGGCGCCATCGCGGGCCTCGAAATCGGCGCGAATGCGTTCGGCGATCGTCTCCAGGTCATCCATGGGCATCACTCCTTCGGCGGCTGCGGTGGCCGGGCGGCGCCGAAGAACTGCTGTGCCAGCAAGTCGCTATCGGCAGGCACCTTGATCTCACCAAACTGCTGCTCGTACTTTTCCAGGTTCTCGCTCAGCGCCCGCAACAGGAGTTTGGCATGCAACGGCGTGTTGATAATGCGCGCACAGACTTTGGCCCTGGGCGTGTTG
>FWWM01009439.1_pt1 | contig 10024 bp, 7 predicted proteins | sample 2228351 | NCBI WGS metagenome assembly FWWM01 (sample SAMEA103939774, study PRJEB20133) | metagenome
TGTCTTCTGACTCAGCATAGCCCTGCTTGAGCGCCCATTCGGCGCCCTCGCGCAGCAGCTGCTCAAACTGCTTCTGGCTGAGCTTCAGATGGCCGCCCCGCCCCACGCCGCTGGGGCAGTTGTGGTAGAGCGCCTCAACCAGATCGCGCAGGTAGGGTTGAATCTCCTCAGCGGCGATATTACTGGCCAACACACGCACGCCGCAGTTGATATCAAACCCCACGCCACCGGGCGAGATGATACCGTCGCTGGTGCGCGAGGCCACCACTCCGCCGATGGGGAAGCCGTAACCCTGATGGATATCCGGCATGGCCAGCGCGTATCCTACCAGCCCGGGCAACGTCGCCGTGTTGACCAGCTGCTCCAGCGACTGATCGTCCACTTCCAAGATGTCTTCCAGCAGGCGTTCGCTGGCATACAGCCGCGCCGGAACGCGCATATCGTCGCGGAACGTTGTGGGGATTTCCCACAGGTATTCCGATAGACGTTTCAGGTCTTGCTTGCGCATGGTGCGCCCCCTTTCTCCTTACTCACTCTCCACACCTTAAACGTCAAACACCACAGTTGTCTCATAGCCGTTTTCGGTGTGGTGGATGGCCAGATTGTGGTACGTCACAGCCTTGATGTACTTGCTGAAGCGCCCGCCCGGGATACCCACGACCTCGGCCTGCAGGGAGAAATCCCCTACACGGCGGACATCAACCGCCGTGAAGACCAACCCCTCGTCTTCTATGAGGTAAAGCAGTTCGGAGAGCCACTTGACCAGCAACACCTCCCAATCGGGAGCCTGCAGTGTGATGGTGTGATGCACTGCCTGTTGCTGGGGGTCGGCCTCACCGCCGATAAGGCTGATCATGCCCCGTGCGGCGTTCTCAAACAGCGCGCGTAAGTCTTCGCCGCGCACGCGCAGCGCCCAATCCGCCGTGTGATCAATTTCCTCCCAAGCAGGCCTATCCGCCATGTATCGCTCCTTCACGAGCAGGGTCTATCCTTAAGTATACGGGATTGGGGGGAGGGAATCTAATTGAGGAGCGGACAAGGCCAAGGGAAGGCACACAAGCCAGGAAACCACAGTAACGTGCGAACGGCATGTCGCATGGCGGGGTCTCCCCAAGGTGTTATAATTCCCCTTCGCCGGCCCTGTGGGCCGAAACTACAGCCTTTGGAGTGGCATCCTTGTCACAACAACGAGCGAACGAGTGGATATCCCGACGCCTGCCGGTATTGCTCTTCGCCATCGGCATTGGCGTGATCCTCATTGCCAGCGGTGTGGCCCTGCGCTCTGGGCGCATGCGGGAAGTAGCCGACGCCCTGACAGCTACCCCAGCCAGCAACGTGCCTGATACCCTCACCCCTTCCCCTGCCGAGACCTTGCTGCCCACTTCCACTGCCAGCCCCACGCCGAGGCCTACCCGCACGCCTGCCGTCACTTTACCGCCCAGTGCGACCCCTACACCCACCAGCACCGCCCTGCCGACCCCCGTACCCACCCGTGAGATTCCCCTCAACACGGGCAGCTATGCCACTCCTTCCACGCCACCGGCGACCGCTGTCCCGCCGCCCGCTCCGCTGATTCCGGTGCCGGATGGAGTGCAGAACATCCTGCTGCTGGGCAGCGACCGCCGTCCGGACAGCGGCAGCTTCCTGACCGACACTATCATTGTGGTAACCATCAACACCAAAGAGGGCACGGTCAACATGCTCTCGCTGCCGCGTGATATGTCAGTGTACGTTCCGGGCTACACGGTGACCAAGATCAACACCGTCTTCTCGCGAGGGCTGTCCAACGGACACTCCGGCGGCGGCTTTGGCCTCATGCAGGAAACGCTGCTCTACAACTTCGGTATCTACGTGGGGCACTATGCGTTGGTAGACCTGAGCGGCTTTCAGGACATTGTGGACATCTTGGGGGGCATTGATGTTCCGGTAGATTGCACCCTACAGGGCTACGTGCTCAAAGAGCCGCGCATGAAGCGCGAGGACTTCGCTACCTATGAGGAGTGGGAAGCTTATACCGGCGACACCAGCAACTGGGAGCTGTACACCTTGCCCATTGGCGTCCATCATCTGGACGGCTACATGGCACTGTGGTACGCCCGCTACCGTCACGGCACCAGCGATTTTGACCGCGCCTATCGGCAGCAGCAGGTGCTGCGTGCTATCTTCAACCGTGCGCGTAGCGGTGGCTTCCTGAATCTGGCACGTCTCCCCCAGCTCTGGCGCGAGTACAACGACCTTGTGGAGACCAGCATGGACATCGGCAACATCCTGCAGCTGGCGCCCATCGCGCTGGATTTGGAGGGCATTGAGATCTCCAGCTACGTGCTCACGCCGGATAAACTCGTGGCCTGGCAGGACCCTTACCTCAACCAAACGGCCTACGCTGTCACCGAGGAGGCCCTGCAGTTCATCCAACTGGCGATGCAACCCCCCGCGCAGAACTATCTGGCCAGCAACCGCGTAACGGTGGAGGTGCGCAACGGCACGAACGTCCCGCGCTTGGATGAGATCGCTGCCGACCGTCTGCTGTGGAACGGCATTGACGCCACCGCCACCGGCCCCGCTGACTCACCCAGCTACGAGAAGACGGTGATCTACGACTTCACGGGACGCCCCAAGAGCAATCAGCTCCTTACCATGCAACGCCTTTTCCATGTGGCGGACGCCGATGTGGTCGTTCGCCCAGATCCCAACCGCGTCTTTGACTATGTGGTGATCCTCGGGCAGAACTACAAGAGCTGCACGCGAGCGCCACAGGCCCCCCAGCCCACGCTGGAGCCGCCCACACCAACCCCGACACCGTAGGGCCTGGCGGGAGATAACACAAGGCAGCCATGCGGGGGCTAAGGGTGAGGCCCGTCCCTGTCTCTTGACATCCCGCCTGCCAGGGCATATACTACGCGCGGTTTTTAGCACTCGCCCACCAAGAGTGCTAAAATCAATTTATTCGCCCCAAAATGGTCTTTCTGCTGACAGAAGGAGGCAACATCTCATGTCGTTGAAGCTACGCCCTCTGGGCGACCGTGTCGTTGTGGAGCCAATTGAGCACGAAGAGACCTTCGCTGGCGGGCAGCTGGTGTTGCCCGAAACCGCTAAAGAGAAGCCCCAGCAAGGGGAAGTGCTAGCCGTTGGTGCTGGCCGAAAGGACGAGCAGGGCAGGCGCATCCCGATGGATGTGGAAGTAGGCCAGATCGTCCTCTTTGCCAAGTACGCCGGAACCGAGGTCAAGGTGGAGGGCAAGAAATTGCTCATCCTCAAAGAGTCGGACATTCTGGCCATCGTTGAATCCTGACGCCAGTCTGGATTCCTACCACATCCTAAGGGAGGTTAACCAAAACATGGCAAAGCAGTTAGCGTTCGCCGAAGAGGCGCGCCGCAAGCTCAAGCGGGGCATTGACACTGTTGCCAATGCCGTCGCGACCACGCTCGGCCCTAAGGGGCGCAACGTGGCACTGGACAAGAAGTGGGGAGCACCGACCATCACGCACGACGGCGTGACAGTCGCCAAAGAGATTGAGCTGGAAGACCCCTATGAGAATATGGGCGCCCAGCTCCTCAAGGAGGCTGCCACCAAGACCAACGATATCGCTGGTGACGGCACCACCACCAGCGTAGTGCTGGCCCACACCATGATCACCGAGGGCCTCAAGAATGTGGCTGCCGGTGCCAACCCCATGCTGCTCAAGCGAGGCATTGAGGCTGCTACCGCCCGCGTGGCCGAGGCCATCAGCCAGCAGGCGGTGGAAATTGACACGCAGGAAGAGATCGCCAGCGTGGCGAGCATCTCGGCGCAGGACCGTGAGATTGGCGAGCTCATCGCCGAAGTGATGTGGAAGGTCGGCAAGGACGGCGTCATCACCGTTGAAGAGAGCAAGGGGCTGGAGTTTGAGACCGAGTACGTAGAGGGCATGCAGTTTGACCGCGGCTATATCAGCGCCTATTTCATCACCAACCCTGAGTCCATGGAGTCCGTCATTGAGGACCCCTACATCCTCATCTACGACAAGCGCATCTCCGCAGCCGCCGATCTGATGCCCATTCTGGAAAGGATGCTCAGCCGTGGCAAGCGCGAGCTGGTCATCATCGCCGAGGATGTGGACGGTGAGGCGCTGGCTACGCTCGTGGTGAACCGCCTACGCGGGATGCTCAACGTGCTGGCCGTCAAGGCGCCCGGCTTCGGCGATCGCCGCAAGGCCATGCTGCAGGACATCGCCATCCTGACCGGCGGCACGGTCATCTCCGAGGAAGTGGGGCGCAAGCTGGAGAACGCCACCATTGAGGACCTGGGCCGTGCGGATAAGGTGGTGGCCGATAAGAACAACACCACCATTATCGGCGGCAAGGGCAAGGAAGAGGCCATCAAGGGCCGCATGGAAGAGATCAAGGTTGAGATTGAGAAGAGCACCTCGGACTACGACAAGGAGAAGCTGCAGGAGCGGCTGGCGAAGCTCGCCGGCGGCGTGGCCGTCATCAAGGTCGGTGCGGGCACCGAGGTGGAGCTGAAGGAGAAGAAGCACCGCGTGGAGGATGCCCTCAGCGCCACCCGTGCGGCGGTTGAGGAGGGCATCGTCCCCGGCGGCGGCGTGGCCTTCATCAATGCCATGTCGGCGCTGGACGACCTGAAGATGGAGTATGATGATGAGCAGACCGGCGTGCAGATCGTGCGCAACGCGCTGGAGATGCCCATGCGCAAACTGGCCGCCAACGCCGGCATGGATGGTGCGGTGATCATTGAGAACGTGCGCCGCCTGCAGAAGGAGCAGAACAACCCGCACATCGGCTACGATGTGATGAAGGGTGAGTACGTGGACATGCTCAAGGCGGGCATTATTGACCCCGCCAAGGTGACGCGCGGTGCACTGGCAAATGCAGCCAGCATCGCCGCCATGATCCTGACCACCGAGGCGCTCATCACCGACATCCCGGAGAAGAAGAAGGAAGCTGCGCCTGCCGGTGGCGGCGCCGAGGATTTTGAGTACTAAACCCAAAATCTGGGGGCAGGGGCACAGTGGCGAGGCCCCTGCCCCTCTGCCCACCACAAATCCCAGGGCCCAGCGGTTGCAGCCGTGTCGGAGTTGACCGATCTGGAAGACACACGCCGCATCCTGCGCCATTTGTGGCGTGTGGCAGAGGAAACTTACCTCTCTATGGGGCGGGCGCTGGGCAGCCCACCTGCCTCTTCCACACCTCAACGTCCCCCGGCAGAAGTGCTAGCCGATGCGCTGGATTTTCTGGCCCGTGCGCGTGAGGGATTCGTCATCACCCTGCGTACTCCTATGGTCCCCACCACCCGCGAGTTGGAGGAGCTGGTCAACCGCGTGTTGGTAGATTGGGCTTGGCTGGAAGCCATGGGCCTCTCGCGGGAAGGACGCACGGGGATTCAACGCCCTACCGAGCAGCTGTTGGCCTACCACCATAGCCTCATCGCGCTGGCCTTTCTGCCTCACCTTCCCCCCGAGGCGGTGACCTATCCGGGCGTCAAGCGTAGTTATGCTGACATCCCTGTCCCACGCACGCCCGGCCAGACACTTGACCGTCTGGAGGAGATGGAGCGCACCATCTCGCAGGTTGAGGCTCTGAACAACGGAGAGGTTGTTCAGGTGGGGGAGGAGATGCGCCACACCTATGGCTTCTTTGAGGCTACCCACTGGCTGATCAACCGCTATCTGCGCCCCCTGTTGGGTTGATCCTGCCCCTCCTGGGCTTGCGCAAATCGGGAGCCTCATCAATAATGCCTGAAGCCAGCCCCAAAATGGGCGCTGTGTAATCTTGCTGCCCATCCCCTGCATTGCTGGCGGCAGTATGCAGTATTCGGGAGAAACCTACGTGCTGGCGAAGGTTAACAGCTGTGCGCTGGTGGGTTTGGAAGCCACACTGGTTGAGGTAGAGGTGGATGCCGCACCTGGTATGCCCCTCATCACGTTGGTGGGACTGCCCAGCGCAGCAGTGAAGGAGTCCAAAGAGCGCGTCTGGTCGGCGATCCGCAACAGCGGGCTGCGCTTCCCCGGGCAGGGTCGCCTGACCATCAACTTAGCCCCTGCTGACCTGCGCAAGGAAGGCCCAGCCTATGACCTGCCCATCGCGCTGGGGTTGCTTGCCGCCAGCGGTCAAATCCCGCCTGATGTGCTGGACGGTGCGTTGGTGTTGGGCGAGCTCTCACTGGATGGCAGTGTACGCCACGTGCGCGGTGTGCTCTCGGCGGCTTATCTGGCCCGCGAGCTAGGCCTGGAGCGCGTCTTCGTGCCATCGGTAGATGCCCCTGAGGCCTCTCTGATTCCCAATATTGACGTTTATCCGGTGGATCATCTCATCTCACTGGTGGAGCATCTGTTGGGGTTGGATGTGATCCCTGCCTTTGACCGCGACAGCCTGGCCATCCCTGACGATGCGCCCAGTTACCTGACCGACTTCGCTGATGTCAAAGGGCAGGAGCACGTCAAACGGGCGCTAGAGGTGGCTGCAGCGGGCGGTCACAACGTGCTCATGATCGGGCCACCAGGAGTGGGCAAGACGCTGCTCGCGCGAGCCGTGCCCGGTATCCTGCCTGCCATGACTTTTGAGGAATCGCTGGAGGTGACACGCATCTATTCAGTGGCTGATATGTTGCCAGAGGGCGTACCTCTCATGCGTTACCGGCCTTTCCGGGCGCCGCATCACACTATCAGCCACGCTGGATTGGTGGGCGGCGGCTCGGTGCCGCGCCCCGGCGAGATTAGCCTGGCGCACCGGGGCGTGCTCTTCCTGGACGAACTGCCCGAGTTCGGTCGGAATCTGGAAGCCTTGCGCCAGCCGATGGAGGACCGCAGCGTGACGGTCAGCCGAGCCGCTGGCTCTATGACCTTTCCCGCCAACTTTATGCTTATCGCTGCTTCCAACCCCTGCCCTTGTGGCTACTATGGCGATCCTGTCAAGCCGTGTACATGCAGTCCGGCGCTCATCACACGTTACCGTCAACGCATCTCAGGGCCGTTGCTGGACCGCATAGACATCCACATTGACGTGCCGCGTGTGGATTACGATAAGCTCACCGACAGTCGGCGGGGAGAAACTTCAGCGGCCATCCGTGAGCGCGTGCAGGCGGCCCGCGATCGGCAGGCGGAGCGCTTTGCCCGTGCCGTAGAGACGGGCGAGCGCCGCCTGTTGTGCAATGCTGATATGGGGGCACGGGAGGTGACGCGCCTGGTTAAACTAGATGCTGAGGGTGAGACGCTCATGCGCTCTGCAGTGCGTCAGATGCACCTCAGCGCCCGCGCCTATCACCGCGTGCTGAAGCTCAGCCGCACCATCGCCGATCTGGAGGGGAGCGATCTGGTGCGCCCGCATCACCTTGCCGAGGCGTTGCAGTATCGGGCGCGCCAGTAGCCTTTTGGAAAGGGCGCTAGGGGACGAGCAAGATCGTTACCCACGTGGTGGGATCGATCACACGCAGGCGGGTGCAATGGCTGACCATGGAGTCTTGGCTGGCTTGATCGGGCTGATCGTTGTCGCTGAGCGCCAGGCAGAGGCCGTAGCGCGATCCCTCCTGCGGGACAATGCCCAGCACTGCCCAGGGGATGGCGGCCTCCATCACGTAGTTGCCACCTGCCTCGCTCATGCGCCACATACCAATTGACACGCTTCCCAACACTTCCACCGTGGGGTGGTAGCGCACAGCGGCGGGGGGCAGAGCGCCAAAATCGCCCACCGAAAGGCCGATTTGTACGTCGTCATTATCCCAGCGCTCATTGTAGAAATCACCGTACAAGTCGCCATCAAAGAGTAGCTCAACCTCGTCGCCTTGCCACTGAGTGGCACCCTGTTGGGTCTGCACGTGCAGGTCATCCGTCACAATGAGGAACAGGAAGAGATCTTCCGCTGTCCAGCAGGCGCGCGCCTCAGCTGAGGCATCCGCCATCCCCGACCAGTTCGCCGCGCCGAAGGTGGCCGTGTCCAACATGAAGCGCACGGCGCTCACTTGTGCGGCCCAATCCGAACCGTTGCTATCAATGGCCATCGTCCCCGTGCAGCGCCCAATAGCGAGGCTGGCCCCGTTGCCGCTACGCTCTTGCTGCGGCGTAGGGGTGAGTGTGGGGAGAGGTGTTCCAACGGTAGGCGTGGGCGTCCCGGCAGTGGGTGAAGCGCTGGCCGCCGCTGTCGGTGCACCTGCTGTACCCGCCTGCGCTGTGATGGTGAGATAGATGGCCTGCACCGTTGCCCCCGTGTCGGGCTGCTCTAAAGGGGCGTTGCAAGCCCATGCAGCAAGGGCAAGCACGCTGAGTATGGTCAGGATGCGCTGTTTAATCTCCCGTGGCGATTGCATTGGCTCTCTTCTCCGCTTCCAGCCGCATTATGCGCCAGTCGCGCTGGATGCGCAAAGCGCAGGCGCTGGCTTCGTGATTACTGAAGAGCGACTATAATAAGGCTGAAACCCTCTCTGTGCACTGGAGGAAGCAAGGATGACCATCCCCTTAATAGTGCTGGCGCTGGCAGCTTTAGCCCTTGCCGTCTGGTTGTGGCGCACTGCCGCTGCACAGGTTGACGATCGCCCTGTTTCAACGGTGCTGAAGTCCCTTGGGATCGCTGTTGACTCCACAGGCGCGCAGGTTGTGGAACTGGCAGGCAGACTCAAAGATGCCGATCGCGAGGTGCGTCGGGCCGCTGTTAGGGCGCTTGAGCAGATCGGTGATCCACGAGCGGTAGAGCCCCTCATTAGCGCGCTGCAGGACGAAGCCCGCTCGGTGCGCGAAGCTGCCGCTGCGGCGCTGGGTACGCTGGGCGATCGGCGCGTGGTAGAGCCGTTGCTGGCGCTGCTGCACGACGAGGGATGGTCAGTGCGCAGGGCTGCTGCTGAGTCCTTGGGTAAATTGGGCGATGCGCGCGCGGTTGCCCCACTTATTCATGTGCTGCGCGATCCTGACCGCTCGGTGCGGTGTGCGGCCGCTGCGGCACTGGGCGCACTGGGTGATCCCCGCGCGGCGGAGCCGTTGATAGAAGCTTTGGGGGATAGAGATGCCCTCGTGCGTGAGAGTGTAGCCATGGCACTGGGCGCGCTGGGCGATCCCCGTGCGACAGAGCCACTGCTCAAGGTTATCTCTGCGCTGGATGAGGAGCAAGCGGTACGTTCTGCCGCAATCGCGGCACTTGGGCACATAGGCGATGCGCGTGCCGTGGAGCCGCTGATAGCAATCTTGCGGACGGAGAGACGAGACCTGCGCACTGCTGCCGCTGTTGCGCTGGGCCAGATCGGAGAGCCTGCCGTTCCCTTGCTGCTCGCTGTTCTGGAGGACAGCGATCCGCAGATGCGGCGCCTTGCCGTTGAAGCGCTATCTCACATTGGGATCCCGCAAGTGATGGAATCTATCGCCTTGGCGCTCCATGATGCGGATCAGAGCGTGCGGTGGAGTGCTGCCAAGGCGCTGCGAGAGAGCGGCTGGCTGGACAGTTTGGAGCCTGCTAGAAGGGCGGAGATAGAACCAGCGCTTCAAGCTATAGAGGCGGAAGCAGAGGCCGCTCATCTTGCATCGCTGACCCGCAGCATTCTCGCTGAGGAGGGAGCGTGGCGCATCGGCGCAGAAGCCGAAACTCCTCTAGCACCTAAGGCCGCCCTGCCACTTGTTGAAGAGGCATCCACAGAGGTCATTGAGTACACTGGCAGGGCGCGCCTGCCCCGCAAGGTCTATGAGGGAAACTCACAAAATATCTCGCTCGTTCTGACGCGTAGCACTGCTCCAGCTGGTGAGGGTGAAGCCCTGACGGTTGAGGAGGCTGAGCAGGGCAAAATCGTGACCGTGCGGGTTGAGGAAGGGATCGGCAGGTATCTAGAAGTTGAGCTGATCGCGGCAGGTATCACTGTTGCTGGGGAACACAAACAGAAGCAGCCACTCGCCCTGACTCTTAGTTACCGTTGGAATTGCTTCTTCCCCCACTCAGGCATCCATGAGATGTCACTGGTGCTGCGCCTGCTGACCGATGGAGAGGCTGTTGAACTGGGTACGATTGAGCACCGCATCAAAGTGACGAAGCTGGGGCCGCTCACACAGCGACA
>FWWM01018251.1_pt1 | contig 10019 bp, 8 predicted proteins | sample 2228351 | NCBI WGS metagenome assembly FWWM01 (sample SAMEA103939774, study PRJEB20133) | metagenome
ATGTCTGCCTCCACTTAAACACGCATCAGCAAATACTTTGGCAGCTGTTACTGTTCCCTGACCTCCCCTTCCATGCCACCTTATTTCTACTTTCTCCATTTTTACACCCCTTAAAAAAATTTTTAATCAGAGATTATTATTCTTGCATCAAGTCCAATTCCGCCGTTGTACATGATAAGGTAAGGATTAATATCTACTTCCCTAATCATAGGAATATCCTGCACAAGCCTTGAAAGTCTTCTTATACAGTTTACAATTTCATTTTTATCGTAAGGTTTTTCTCCTCTCACTCCATCCAGTATTCTGCTACCCCTAATCTCTGAAATCATGTCAAAGGCTTCTTGCTCTGTGACAGGAACAATTCTAAATGAGACATCTTTGAGAACCTCTACATATATTCCACCAAGTCCAAACATTATCATATGTCCAAAAGTTCGGTCATAAGTAACCCCAAGAATGATCTCTTTTCCTCCTGTAACCATCTCATAAATCATTACACCCTCAATATACGCATCTGGCATAAGTCTTTTTACATTTGTGGTTATCTCTATGAATGCATTGTAAACAGCCTTTTCATTTGTGAGATTAAGCTTTACACCACCAACATCTGTCTTGTGCAATATATGGGGAGATGAGATTTTCATAACAACTGGATATCCAATTCTTTCTGCGATAGCAACTGCTTCCATTGGTGTTTTTGCAAGTGCTCTTTCTGGGAAGGAAAATCCATACAAAGATAGAACCTGCATCGCCTCCTCTCCGCCAAGTTCATAAAGTCCTTTCTCTTTCATTTGTAGGATTATCTCTTGAGCCTTTTTAATGTTTTCTAATGCTATGTCAATCTGAGATACATCAAATTCAGACTTATTTTTTATTTCCACATAGTTTATTAATCTGCTATATGAGTTAATTGCCACAGTAGGGTCTGTAAAACAAGGAATATTTGAAGATTTTAGTTTTTTAATTCCGTTTTTAACTCTTTGCCCCCCAATAAAAGAGGCAAATATAGGTTTTTCTGTATCTTTATAAGCAGAGATTACAATATCTGCTATATTGTCAACATCTGTCATTGCTTGAGGAGTAAGTATAACGCAAATTCCTTCAGCTACTTTGTCCTTTGTTGCCTGCTCAAGTACAACTTTGTATCTTTCTGAAGTCGCATCTCCAATAACATCAACTGGATTGTAAAGAGATGCTGTAGGAGGAAGTTTCTCCGCAATTTCATCTATTGATTCCCTGCTCATTGGAGGTAATTTTATTCCAAGTTTATCTGCTGTATCTGCTGCGATTATTCCAGGTCCTCCTGCATTGGTTACTATAAGAAGATTTCTTCCTTTTGGAAATTTCTTGGGTAAAAACATTTCTGCTATCTCAAAAAGTTCTTCAATGCTATGTGCCCTTATAATTCCTGCTTTTTTGAATGCCTCTGTAAATGCCCTGTCAGAACCAGCTAATGCTCCTGTGTGAGATGAAGCTGCTCTTGCACCAGCCTCTGTTGCTCCAGATTTAATGAGAATTACAGGTTTTATTTTTGTTACCTCTGTTGCAACTTTAAGAAATTTTTTACCATCAATAATATCTTCTATGTAGCCTAATATTACATCCGTATCAGGGTCATTTGCGAAGTATTCAATAAAATCTGTCTCATTTAAATCAGCTTTATTACCAAAGCTTACAAATTTTGAAAATCCGAAGTTATTCTCAATAGCCCAGTCTATTATTGCAACACCTAAAGCACCAGACTGGGAGAAAAAAGCTATTCTTCCTGCTGGTGGAAGTTCTGCAGCAAATGATGCATTCATCCTATTTTTAGTATTCATAACACCAAGACAATTAGGTCCTACCATTCTCATTCCTGCACTTCTTACTATTTCAACTATCTCTCTTTCTCTTACAACACCCTCTCCTCCAACTTCCTTAAAACCTGCTGTTATGACAACCACCCCTTTTACACCTGCCTGTGCACAGTCTCTTAAAGCATCAGTTACTGCTTTTGCAGGAATGACAATAATTGCAAGGTCAACCTTATCTGGAATAGCTGATACAGACGGATAACAATTTAGACACAAAATTTCACTTCTTTTGGGATTAACAGGATAAATCTTACCCGAATAGCCGTCAATGAGATTTTTTAATACAGCATATCCAACTTTAGTCTCCTCAGAAGTAGCACCAATGACAGCAATTGCAGAAGGATTAAATATACAGTCAATAAGGTTTATTTGCGGAGATTTTTCAGCCATTTTCACTCTCCTCAGTTATAAAAATAGTTTTTTAAATTATACACTTCTTTTAACAAATTGTAAATCAGAAAAATCTTACACATAGTAAGAACATTCTTACATCTTTTTACCTTTTTTAAGATTCATGAAAAACTATTTTTTCATTATAAAGCCAGTTATAAATCAATAAACGATTGAAATATCCGATTTTCACTTGTCTTGCCTACTAAGAACAAAGCAAAAAGAAGCAATCTTACCTCATAGGGCTATTTTGAGTCAGAAATGATTTTTTCATCTACAGAGTAATTGAAGTATTATTAATGCAAAGCACAATCTTTTTTATTAATGTAAGCATTTTTCTATTATTGCTTTCCTCATCACAATTTTTTTAATTGCGAATTTTCACCAGCATCCGCTGAAATCTCCGAGCTCACTTCGGCTTGCTCATGCAATCCTCGTGATGACGGAAGAGGAGTAAAAAAAAATGGATTGCTTCGGCATCCCTTCAAGATACCTCACAATGCCCCACTCCGTCATCGTATGATAAATATATGGACATTAAACAGGGACAAGTTAAAATAAAAGTGAAGAAAGAAGGTGGGCAAGGACGCTCTGTCATAGGTCTTAAAGACCGTTCGCAATGTTGTCCTCCACCTTCTCCCTTCCCTTAAGCCTGAACGGAACATTAGGCTCTGGCAGCCTGAATGAGTTCCCACGATGATAGGATAAGGGAAGAAAATAAAAAGATCAAATGGAGGAAGAAAGATGACAAAAGAGAGGTTCGTAGTTGGAGTGGATATGGCAAAGGATGCCATAGCAGTAACAATCAGAGAAAGAGGTAATGGTAAAAGAGCCTCTTTCCATCTAAAGAATGATTCAGGGCATTTGCACAAGGCTTTGCAAAAGGAGCTGCCTGACTGCTGTAAAGAGGATATACTGGTTGTTATGGAACATACAGGGGTGTACCATCTAAAATTAGCCCATGCCTTATATGAGCATGGGTATAAGGTTGCAGTGCTGAATCCCTTGCAGGTAAAGAGATTTGCAGATGCACAGTTTAATAGAGCGAAGACTGACTGTGTAGACTCTGCAGTGATAGCTGAGTGTGTGGAGATTTGCAAAGAGATAAGATTATTTAAGCCAATGACTGCCTCTGAACATAAAATAAAAATACTATTAACTCACCTTGAGAAGATGCAGAAACATCTTGAGCGTTTAAAGAATCAAAGGCAGTTGTCAAGAGAATTGTGTCTGGGCATAAAACTTAGCGTTGAAAATTTGTTTAAGTTCATAAAGTGCTGCTCTTATGGCAGACATTGGTTTTTTCCATTTACTGGTCTGTATTCTGTTAATTGTTACATATATAGCAACTTCTGCTGTTCTTAATGACTGAAAATACCCACCACTGACTATTCTCGTGTTTTCAAGCCTACTGTTAAAGTTTTCTACAATATTCGTCGTGTATATATGTTTTCTTATCTGTTCAGGATATTTCAAATATGTAAAGTAATGTTCTTTTTTTGTCTGCATCATCTTCATATAAGCCGGATATTTTTTCTCAAACCTCTTGCATAGTTCTTCAAATCTTAAAACAGCTTTATCAAAATCTTTTATAAGCTTTATCTGTTCTAACTCTTCGTAGAATGTCCTGCTATCTTCCCTTGACATGTTCCTCTTTATGTTTCTGGTCATGTGGATAAAACAAAGCTGGTGGTCTGTATGGGGAAATAATGCTTTTACCGCAGAGGTCAGCCCACTGAAATCATCTGATACAATAAGCATTACCCTCTTTAAACCCCTGTTTATTAAATCATTTAATATCTGTAACCAGTCCTCACGGCTCTCAGACCCAAAAAATATGTAATATCCATATAACCCCTTTTTCCCTTCCATGTCTATCCCTATAACATTATATATAACCGCCTTTTTAACCCTATTCGTGTCTTCATCTTTTATGCCCGTGTGATATGCATCTATAAAAATAGCTATCGTATCTTCAGGAAGTTCTTTAGTCCTTATCTCCTTCGCCTTGACATATAACTCCTCTTTTAGCTCTTCTATCTGCTCTGCCGAATAGGGAAGATTCATGGAACTCAATAATGCCCTTATTCTGTTCGGAGAATAACTCTGCAATACAAGATTGGCTATGAATTCTTCAAATGTGGCGTCTGCTTTCTGCCATTCACCAGGTAAGATAAAAGGACGAAAGTCCCCTTTCCTGTCTCTCGGTACCGAAAGATTGAGATTCCCAAATAAACAGGCAAGCTTTCTGTCATAATACCCGTTCGCCTTGTTCTCCACACTGTTCTTTAAATATAGCTCCCTCTCCTTTCGCATCAACGCATTCAGTAGTATGGCAGATACCATACCTATCCCATCTCTGGTCTCAATCTGTGAAAGTTGCTCTAATATACCTTCTAAATCTACTCCTTTCACCTGCTGCATAGTTAATTCTTCTCCTTTCTTTATTCTTTTTTTACCGCTCTTACTCTTTCTTCCCGTTCCTTCTCTCTTTTTTCCACCCATATTAAAAATTTTACCAAAGTTACTCCCTAATAGACACAATTTAAATTATACCGCCGAAAAAGGGGAGGATACAGAAGAGGGGGAGTGCATATATAAGGAAGATGTTGTATATGGGAGCGATGTCAGCGATGAGATATAATAAGGCGTGCAAAGCGTTGTATGAGAGGATGATACAAAGGGGCAAGAGCAAAATGCAGGCATTGATAGCGGTAGCCCATAAACTAATAAGGCAGGTATATGGGGTTTTAAAAAGCGGGATACCATACAATGAAGAAATTGCGATGAATGGAAAAAAATACTTGACAAATTAACACGGAACATTGCGAGAGGTCGCCACGCCTTCGGCTCGCGACGGGCTCTGCGACCAAGCAATCTCGTCGTCATCGTGCCATAGAGCGACAGTGCTACAGAGCGACAGAAGTTGTTTTAAGACGAGATTGCTTCGGGCACTGCGTGCCCTCGCAATGACGGAAAGGGGAGAATCATGCGAATAGTGCGAAGCATTGTGTAGCAATCTCAATATGGTCTTGCATTGACGATTATCTATCTCCATATCAAACCATAACCATAGAGCGGATTTTAAAATAAATGTTATAATCAATGCATGTTTTATGCAGATTTGCATATCCACTCAAAATACTCAAGGGCAACGAGTAAAGATATGAACCTTGAAGTAATTGACCAGTGGGCTCAGATTAAGGGTATCAAAGTAATGGGTACAGGAGATTTTACTCATCCTGAATGGCTCAAGGAGATTGAAGAAAAACTTGAAGAGCATGAAAACGGAGTATTCACATTAAAAAGACAATTTAAACTTGATGTGCCTCTCTCATGCAGAAAGGATATATTTTTTATTCTTACATCTGAAATAAGCTGTATTTACCAGAAAAATGGTAAGCTTAGAAAAATTCATCTGCTTATTATGACGCCTTCCTTAAAAGATGCTTTTAAGATAAATCATGCTCTATCAAAGATTGGAAGCTTGATATCTGATGGAAGACCTATTTTAGGAGCTGATGCAAAGGAAATAACTAAAATCATATTTGATGTTTCGCCTTCATCAATGATTATTCCTGCCCATGCATGGACACCTCATTTTTCAGTTTTTGGCTCCCAATCAGGGTTTGACAGCCTTGAGGAATGCTTTGAAGAGCTAACTCCTTACATATATGCAATTGAGACAGGTTTGAGCTCTGATCCACCGATGAATTGGAGGATAAGCAAGCTTGATAAAATTACACTTGTATCCAATTCAGATGCTCACTCTCCAATGAAAATTGGACGGGAAGCAAATTTATTTGATACAGAAATAAACTATAATGCAATAACAGAGGCTATTAAAACAAGAGAGGGATTTCTGGGAACTGTGGAATTTTTTCCAGAGGAGGGAAAATATCATTATGATGGTCATAGAAATTGCAAAGTGAGATTATCACCAAAAGAAACGATAAAGAGAAATTATCTTTGCCCTGTGTGTGGTAAAAAAGTAACTGTTGGCGTAATGCATAGAGTAGAGCTTTTGAGTGACAGAGATGATGGCTTTGTTCCTCAAACAGCGCTTCCTTATCATTCAATTGTCCCTCTCCTTGAAATTATAGCTGAGATAAATAAAACAACTGCTCAAAGCAAACAGGCATTTAATAAGTATATGAATATTATTGATAAAATTGGAGACGAATATAGTGTGATGATGCATACAGATATCAATGAAATTGAAAAAATCAATCCCCTGTTAAGCGAGGCAATAGAAAAAATAAGGAATGGTAAAGTTATCTTGGAAGCAGGATATGATGGTGAGTACGGAAAAATAAAGATATTTTGTGAACCTGAAAAAATGGAAGTAAAAGGACAAACGATACTTTTTTAGATGAACTTAGACAGAAATCAAAAAATAGCAGCAGAGACAAAAGATAAATATCTTTGCGTTCTTGCAGGTCCTGGCACTGGAAAAACCCATACAATTACAGCAAGAGTATTAAATCTTCTTGAAAAATCTGTAAATCCTGAAAGCATTGTAGCCCTTACTTTTACCCAGAAGGCTGCAATTGAGATGAGAGACCGCATTATAAAAAAAATCAACTCAGAGAAACTTCCATTTATTGGAACTTTTCACCTCCTTTGTATCAGACTTCTTAGGGAATTTTTACCAGAGGAATTAAGAAATTTTAAACTATGCACAAGACAAAGACAAATTGAGCTTTTAAAAGAACTGAAAACTAAAAAAATAGAGAAAATCTTAGAAAAAATATCACGATTTAAAAACGTTTCTGAACCTCTTGATGAGGAAAGTCTATCAATATATCAGTCCTATGAAAGAAAAAAGAAAGAGCTTAACCTCTTAGATTTTGATGATTTATTGATAAAAACTTACGAAATGTTAAAATCTGGCTCTATTCCGGCTTTGTTTGAACATGTAATTGTTGATGAGTTTCAGGATATAAACAAGATTCAATACGAGATTGTTAAGCTTATCCTTAAAAAAGAAGGCTATCTCGCTGTTTTTGGAGACCCTGATCAGGCAATATATTCTTTTAGAGGTTCAGAGGTAGAACTTTTTTTAAATCTGCCCAAAGATTTTCCAGCCCTCTCTTTGATTAATCTTTCAATAAACTATCGTTCTCAGGCAAATATTGTTTATGCATCAAATAAGTTTATCACTGCAAACACAAAAAGATTCTCCAAAAAGCTTGAACCAATTAAAAATTCAACTTCAAAGATAACCATAATTGAAACAACTGATGAATATGAAGAAGCAAAGACAATTATTAAGGAAATTAAGTCAAGGCTTGGAGCAACTGATTTTACAGAGCTTTATGATAAACAGGAAGACAAAGAATATACATTCTCAAGTTTTGCAGTGCTTGCAAGGACAAACAGGGAGTTGGATTTAATAAAAGAATCCCTTATGAAAGCTGGCATACCAATAAAAACTATTAAAAATGAAAATATATGGCTTGATGAATTCCTTGATAAAATCAGAAAACTTTTTAAAGATAAAGAGGCTATTAAAAAACTTTTAACCATGAATAGTCTGCCTAAGTTTCTTTCTTCAACTAATCTTTTAGACACGCTTAGCTCTAATGAGAGAGAGCTCATAGAAAAAATTGCAAAATTTTACGGAAAAGGCAATCTGTTAGAACAATTTCAATGCTTTATTGATGAGTTAAGCGGAATAACATCGCAGGATTTGTTTCCTGAAAGTATTAATGCTGTTAGCCTGCTTACTCTTCATGGCTCAAAGGGGCTTGAGTTTACTGTTGTTTTCATTATAGGCTTTGAAGAAGGTTTAATACCTTGCACACTTTTTTCAGATTCAGACATTGAAGAGGAAAGAAGATTATTTTATGTGGGAATGACTCGTGCTATGGATGAGCTTATTATAACCTATGCTAAAAAAAGAACAATAAGAGGGCAATTCAGAGAAATGAAAGTATCAAGGTTTTTTAAAGAGTTGCCCTCTGAATATCTTTTATTAAAAAAATCCGGTGCTAAAAAAGACAAACCCAAGCAAAAGAGGCTTTTTTAAGTCTCTATTTTTGTTCCTAACAAATCTAAAAATTTTCTTATCCACTCAGGATGAGCAGGCCAGGCTGGAGCTGTTACTATGTTTCCGTCAACACATGCATTTGAATATGTTGCATTTACCTCGCACCATTGAGCTCCTGCGAGAAGTATTTCTGCCTTTACAGCAGGATAGGCTGTCAGTTTTCTGCCTTTAATAACATTTGCAGCTGTCAAAAGCTGAATTCCATGGCAAATTGCTGCAACGGGCTTACCAGACTCAACAAAATACCTGACAATTTCTAACACCCTATCATTAAGCCTTAGATATTCAGGAGCTCTTCCACCAGGAATAACTAAGCCGTCATAACTTTCAGGCTTAATCTTCTCAAAATCTGCGTTTATCATGAAATTGTGTCCCCTTTTCTCAGAATAAGTCTGGTCACCTTCAAAATCATGAACTGCGGTTTTCACTGTTTCTCCGGCTTTTTTCCCTGGGCATACTGCATGAACAGTGTGGCCAACCATTTTAAGCATCTGAAATGGCACCATTGCTTCATAATCCTCAACATAATCACCGACAAGCATTAAAATTTTCTTTGCCATAGAACACCTCCATTTTTATTGATATTTAATTCTATGTTAACATTTAAAATAGCAATGAAAAAAGACCTGAAGCTAATAATCTCTGAATTGCAGGACTTCTACCTGCTTTGCTTCAATTCAATTGCAAAGCTTTTTAAAAGACCCATTTATCTTGATGATATCATTGAGCAGATGGAGTATGCAGGAGCGTCATCTGTCTTTATCGTCAGTCTTGTTTGCCTATTTGTTGGAATGGCTTTGAGTTTGCAACTTAGTGCTGAATTGAGCAGACTTGGACTTAAGATGTATACAGGTAAGATTGTTGGAATTGCAGTGATAAGAGAGATAGGTCCACTTGTCACCGCCCTTGTCTTTATTGGCAGAGTTGGAGCTGGCCAGACAGCTGAAATAGGCTCTATGATACTTGGGCATCAGATTGATACTTTGAGAGTTTATGGCATAGATCCAATTAAAAAAGTCGTGATTCCACGAGTAATTGCATCTTTAGTAATGCTTCCATGCCTTACAATTATAGGTGACCTCGTATGTCTTTTAGGTGGATATTACATAGCTGTTTTTGTGAGCAATCAAAGCGGTTCATTTTATTGGTCAAGCATAATAAAGGAGCTTACATTTCAGAATGTATTCTCTGGCACCATAAAGCCATTTATTTTCGGCTATCTTATATCCTGTATTAGTTGTTTTTACGGACTCACAACTCGCGGAGGAGCAAAGGGTTTAAGGCTTTCAACTACAAAGGCAGTGGTAACAGCCATTGTTGTAGTGATCGCTACAGATTTTATTCTTACCAGAATACTGCTATATGTTCTTGGATACAGCTTATAAAATAATCTTTGCTATAATAAAACATGGAAATGAAAAAAGGATGCATATTTGCATGCACTGATAAAAGTTTTAACGATTGCATCAAACACAAAGTTTTCGGAACAAACAAACTTTATTCAGAAAAGGTTTTCAAAGTAAAAAAGGGTGATTTTTTATTTTTAATAAACATTGACACTGACATACTTTATGGTCCTTTTTTTGCTGAATCAGACGGTGGAAAAAATCTTGTCCCTCAATTGTGGAATGGTAAATATCCTTATCAGGTGTTAGTTTCACAAAACGGAGAGATAAAATCTGTAGAAAAAATCTCTGCTATTCTTAAAAAGCTGAAGATTTCAT
>FWWM01002357.1_pt1 | contig 10014 bp, 12 predicted proteins | sample 2228351 | NCBI WGS metagenome assembly FWWM01 (sample SAMEA103939774, study PRJEB20133) | metagenome
GATATCTAAACATAGTTGATAAGACCTTTGCCAAACTTTTAAGTCTTTGTAATCCTTAAGCATTTCCCTCGAATCCTCATGATCTTACCAACTTTTTTGGAGATGATCCAAAAATGTTAAAATTTCTCCTGCAAACCAGATGGGTCTTTTATTTCCATAGATTTGTTGAATTTAAGTTTTTTTTCTCCTCTGTTTTCAAGATATTTTTCTAATTCAATGTTTATCTTAATTGGGATATCAATCCCGGCTTTAATCAATCCATGTCTTAGTAATGCTTCTGTCTTACCTGCAAATGCAGGTGCATCTGCAAGAACTCTTACAGCAGGAAAGATAAAAAAAGCAACAATTTAATAAACCTATGGAGTTAAATAAATTTTTAAGCAATCTCAGCATTATTCTGGGTAAAAGATGGGAGGAGATTTATTCTCCCATCTTTCAATAAATACAATTTTGAATAATCTTTCTTACAGTTATTCGATTGGTATTTTTTTCTCTTTCTTTTTTGCTTCTTCGGTCTTTGGTATTCTTATCTCCAATACGCCGTCTTTGAATTTTGCGGATGCTTTTTCTGTCTGAACCTCTGTTGGTAAGGTAAAAGAACGTTTAAATGAACCGTAAGAACGTTCAAGCAGGTAATAATCCTTTTTTTCAACCTTTTCCTCTTTCTTTTTTTCTCCAGAAATTGTTATGGTATCTTCTGTCAAACTGACATCGATATCCTCTTTTTTCATGCCGGGCAGTTCTGCTTTTATTACAACTTCGTCTCCTTCTGTAAGGATATCAATTGATGGGGAAAATTCTTCAACTTCAGGCATCCTTATCTGTGGTAATATTGAAGGCATTAAGGAAAAAGGTCTTCTAAAAAAATCTTCAAACCGCTTTTCCATTTCATCGAACCACTCCTCTATCTTTCGGACCGGTGTTAGTGATTTCGAGGGTTCTACCTTTGCTAATTCTTTTTTGCTCTTCTTTGCCATAATTCATCCCTCCTTTAATTTATTTATCTTTTTTATAAATGTATTTTACATTTTACCCTTTTAAGCATAATTTGCAATGATCGAATCATATTGATTAAAAGATATAGAGGCTAATTTTTTAAAAATAAACTTTTTTCCACTCGGTTTTCTCTCAAAATCATTAAATTTTAAAAATTGTATTATTTTTGGAGATAGTATGATATTATTGGCTTTATGACGGCATTATGGAAGAGTAAATAAGTTTTGCCTTGGTAAATATTCCAGTAAAGCTTTATTCCGCGGTCCATAAAAGGGATCTTAATTTTCACCTTCTCCACAAGAAATGCTCATCACCGTTAAAGTATGAGAGATTTTGTCCTGTTTGTAAAACCTAAGTTTTATGGGAAGATACAGTGCATGGGTATGAATACGAAAAGAACAAAGTCGTTATCGTTAAAGATGAGGAGATGGGTCAACCTTCCAATTAAGACATCAAAAAGCATCGAAATTCTGAGATTAGTAGATGCGAAAGAGATAGATTCAAATTTTTTAATGCAAAAGATAGAAGTTTTTCCCCTTTAGTAATTATGAGTATATAACATTCTCTGAAATAGTAAATAATCCTTTGAGCAATTCTCTCCTTTCGACAGGCGGTTTTTTCATGAGAGATTTCCAGTTCAAATAAAGCAGATCAAATAACATAATTTACAGGAATCAGTTTTGAAAGTATCTCTATCTTGTTTAGATCAGTTATATGTTCTCTCTGCTGAAGCATATCGAATTTAGGCACTCCTTCAAAGAGCACCACTAATTCCCCATCAAAGACTGCAGAATTTACTCTTAAGAATTTGTTTATGCTCAAAAGTTCTGGATATCTGAATGTTATATTTATTAATCTTCTGTTTTGGAATCTCACATTTTTTCTATCTACAAAGGCAATACATCTTAAGCCGTGCCATTTTAATTCAAATATATGGTTGTCAAATCAAATGGACGTGAGGCTTTTGCCAGCATTGGTGGAATATTATTCTACTCCTTAACATATTATTTCCTCTTTCCTGCGAGTTTATTGATATATTTTGATTTAATCAAAAAGTACGGTTACAATATTGACATCCAAGAATTTTTATTGGGCAGAGTTAGTATTAATCAAAAGGTGAAGAAAATGGAAGATACCCGCGATTGTCAAAAACCAAAAGGGCATCTTGTTCTTAGGGATCATCTTGCAGCGCATCGGACAGATCTTGCAAATGATAGAACATTTCTTGCTTATCTCAGGACAGCATTGACTTTTTTTGTCGCAGGAGTAACCCTTATAAGATTTTTTGGCCATATAGTAACCGAATTTATTGGATGGGTTTTCATTTCAGTGGGGATATATCTTTCTGTAAGAGGAATTGCCAGATTTAAAAAAATGAAACGTTTGATACATGAAGAGGAAAAAAGTCCCCCAGAAGTTTCTGATCTTTAAGAATTAGAAGAGAATTTCCTGGATATGTTCAAGAAGATAACCTGCGAGTTTACTAAAACTCGGAGGGCGTTGCCCCTTGATTTACCGTTTCTCCTAATAAATCGTACCCCTTGTATCTTTTTATCTTCACCGGAATTATCTTCCCCATGGTTTTTTTGTATCCAGTCACATAAACTATTCCATCAACTTCAGGGGCCTGCGAATATATTCTACCAGTCCACACACGTCCATACTCATCAACTGGAAGTTCTATGATGCAAGGGAAAACCTTATTGATCAAATTCTTGTTTTTTAATTTTACAATCTCCTTTTGTGCTCTCATGATAATCCTTTTCCTCTTTCTTGAGATGGCTTTTGGTATTAGTGGGCTCAATGAGAAGGCATTTGTGTCCTCTTCATGTGAGTACTCAAAAACTCCGACATGATCAAACTTTATTGCTCTGACAAAGCTTAAAAGCTCAGCGAATTCTTCATCACTTTCTGTAGGAAACCCCACAATTAGTGAGGTTCTTAGAGCAATCGACGGAATTTTTCTCCTTAAGATTTCAATTTTTTCAATTATAAGATCCTTCGAGTAGTTTCTTTTCATGAGTTTTAAAATTCGATTATTTACATGTTGTATAGGGATATCAAGGTATTTTACAATTCTCGAATCTGAGCTAATAATATTTACAAGTTCAGGAGATATTCTCAAGGGGTGCAGATAAAGAATTCTGAGCCAGAATTCTTTATTTAATGATAAGATATTCTTTAACAGTAAATCCAACGAGGGCTTGCCGTATAAATCCATCCCGTAAGCACTTGTATCTTGGGCTATCAGATTAATTTCATAATATCCCTCATCAAGTGCTTTTTTTATCTGTGATACTATCTCTTCAATAGGATAACTCCTCAAATATCCTCTTATTAAAGGTATTGTGCAGTATGAGCAAAGATTATTGCACCCTTCTGATATTTTAATGTAAGTGTACGAAGGAGGTGTAAAAAGAATCTTTTTTTGAAGTTTATATTTTCTAAGATTTTTTTCTAAAGGAATAAATTGCTTTATCTGCTTTACAACCCTATTTGGTGACAGTAATGGCAAAAACAGATCCACTTCGGGTATAAGTTCCTTTAGTTCTTTTAAATAGCGTTGCGCAAGACAACCATATACGATGACCTTTGCATATTTAGGTTTTTCATCAAGTGTCTTAAAGATCGTGTCAATAGATTCTTCTTTAGCCTCCTTTATAAATCCACAGGTATTGATAAAAATAAAAGCAGCCTTCTTCATATCATCGGTAAGTAAATATCCCTCTCTGTGAAGTTCCTCTGTTATCTTCTGGCTATCAATAAGATTTTTGGCACAACCTAAGCTGATAAGATAAAAAGTCATATTTTATTATAATTTATAATATACGGAAGGATTAAAAATGTTTCTCTATATAATAAAGAGATTGTTTCTAATGATTAATCTTATTTTTGGGATTACACTCATAACATTTGTTGTGATCCATCTAGCTCCGGGCAGTCCTGTTGAGGTCCAAACCGAGATGTCGCTCAAGGTATCTGCGCAAGCAAAAGAAAATTTAAAAAAACTTTATGGTCTTGACAAGCCCTTACATATACAATATTTGGACTGGATAAAAAGATTTCTACATCTCGATTTTGGTAATTCCTTAGTTGATGGCAGAAAAGTGATCGATAAGATCTTTGAACGTATTCCTGTCACATTAACGATTAATATCCTTTCTTTAACATTGATTTTCGTCGTAGCTGTTCCCATAGGAATATTATCTGCAACAAAACAATATTCCCTGTTTGATAAACTATCAACAATTTTTGTCTTTATAGGGTTCTCTACCCCTACATTCTGGCTCGCACTTCTATTAATGATTTTTTTTGGGGTCTATATGGGAATTTTACCTATCTCAGGCATCCAGAGTATAGATGTGTCTAACATGGGACCATTTGAAAGATTATTAGACTGGATAAAACATCTTATCTTACCTGTTGGTGTTTCTGCTTTTGGAGGGATAGCAGGCTTAAGCCGTTACAGCCGTTCAAGCATGCTCGAGGTTATTAGGCAGGATTATATAAGAACTGCAAAGGCTAAAGGTCTGCCAGAATCGAAAATTATTTTTAGGCATGCATTTAGAAACGCATTGATGCCTATAGTTACAATTCTGGGTCTCTCGATACCGGGGCTTATTGGTGGGGGTGTAATATTCGAGACTATTTTCGCCATCCCCGGGATGGGGCAACTTTTTTATTCATCCACAATGGCAAGAGATTATCCAACCATAATGGGGATTCTTGTTATAGGTGCAGTACTTACATTGATAGGAAATTTAATAGCTGATATATCTTATGCGATCGTAGATCCAAGAATTAGAAAAAGATGAGACTTTTAAAAATAATTCTTAAAAGATTCATAAAGAATAAGCTTTCTGTCATGGGTGCAATAACCGTGACCATACTGATAATGGTATCCCTTTTGGCTCCTTTAATATCACCCTATGATCCTACAGAAATAGATGTCTATAACGTGCTATCTCCTCCGAGTAAAGAGCATTTACTCGGAACAGACGAACTCGGAAGAGATGTTCTTTCGAGGATAATATGGGGAAGCAGGATATCATTAAAAGTTGGGTTTGTCGCAGTGGGCATTGCTCTAATAATAGGCATTATTATAGGATCGGTAGCAGGTTTTTACGGAGGTGTAGTAGATTCTGTACTGATGCGTTTTGTTGATATGATGCTTGCTTTTCCTACCTTCTTTCTTATTCTTGCAGTTGTAGCTATTCTTGAGCCTAACATATTTACTATCATGGTTGTTATAGGGATTACAAGCTGGATGGATGTAGCAAGGCTTGTAAGGGCTGAATTCCTTACTTTAAAAGGACGAGATTTCGTTGACGCAGCAAGAGCTATCGGTGTAAGTAACACAAGACTTATCTTCAGACATATCCTTCCTAATGCCCTTTCCCCCGTATTTGTTGCTGCTACCTTTGGTGTCGCGGGTGCTATACTTGTTGAATCAGGGCTTTCTTTCCTTGGACTTGGTGTTCAACCGCCCCAACCAAGCTGGGGTAACATTCTAACCTCTGGAAAAGATAATATTGAAGTTGCATGGTGGTTATCACTTTATCCTGGATTGGCCATATTAATAACAGTTTTAAGCTATAATCTTGTTGGAGAAGGATTGAGGGATGCCCTTGATCCGAGACTCTGGGGATCAGAGAGAGAATGAGATTAGATTGATTTATCGGGATTAACGCTTATAGTATTGCATTACCTCATCTCTTGTTATAATTGATTCGAGCTTATATCCTAAAGACTCTACAGCTTCCCTTCCCCCTTCTTGCCTATCAATAAGAATGATAACCTTTACTATTTCGAGACCCTCTTCCTTTGCTTTCTTGATTGCCTCAACAGTTGATTTACCTGTAGTAATAACGTCATCAATGATTACGACCCTGTCACCCTTTTTCACATTACCTTCTATTAACTGCATTGTACCATGCCCTTTAGGGGCTTTACGGACTATGAATGCCTCTACGGGTTTTTCTTTTAGATACGATGTATAAGCAACTGCGCAGGCTATAGGGTCAGCACCAAGGGTAAGTCCTCCAATACCTTTTACGTTCAGGTCTTTTATGAGCTCAAATATAATGTTTCCTATGAGGTGCATACCCTCTGGATGTAGGGTGATCGCCTTACAGTCGAAGTAATATTTACTCATATTCCCTGATACAAGCTTAAAGATAGGCTTTTCACTGTATTTAAATGCTTTTTCAATTACGAGCTGGATCAATCGCTTTTTCATATCCATAAATGTAAAACCCCCGTTATTTTGCCTTAAAGATAGGATTATGGAATTGTAAGCTATTTACTCTTTAAAAATAAAGCTTCTTAAATTTCAAAATGTTTAATCTCTGTGAAATGAGGCTTACGATTTTTATTAAATTTTTATGTTATGCGAATTGTAACGTTCTATATATACATAGCAATTATATTTTCCGATGTCTTCCGAATTTGGCTTTTCTTGAAGAACCTTTAAAAAAATAAAAAGATGATGAGCATTAGAATAAATGACAAGCTATAAGCCTTCCTTTTATCTTTACTAATTCAGGGACAATTTTATCGCATTCGGCAACCCTCTTTGGACATCTGGGATGGAAAGGACAGCCGGTGGGGATATCTATAGGACTTGGGACATCACCTTTTGGAATATATCTTTTTTCACTTTCTTTTTTAATTTTAGGAGCAGAGGAAAGAAGTTCAATGGTATAAGGATGGAGAGGATTATCGAAGATGTCATCTGTCTTTGAATATTCTACGATTTTGCCTAAATACATAACAGCAACTTCATCGCTGAAATATTGAACGACTCTCAGGTCATGACTTATGAAAAGAAAAGACAGATTGTATTGTTTCTTTAATTCCTGCAGGAGATTTAATATCTGTGCCTGTATAGAGACGTCCAGTGCTGATAGAGGTTCATCAGCGATTATTACTTCGGGCGATACAGCAAGTGCCCTCGCTATACATATCCTTTGCCTTTGACCTCCGCTGAATTCATGTGGATAACGATTCAGTGCATCTACTTGAAGACCTACATTACTTAATAAACTTAAGACCTTATCCTTCAGTTCAGACTTTGCAACAATCTTATGAATCTTGAGAGGCTCTGAGATTGTATCAAAAACGTTCATTCTTGGATTAAGCGAAGCGAACGGATCCTGAAAGATTATTTGAACAGACTTTCTAAAACTTTTCAAATCTTCTTTCTTTAAATCAAAGATATTTCTTCCTTTAAAAAAAATCTCACCTGAAGTAGGTTGAATTAATCTAAGTATTAGTCTTGCTATTGTAGACTTCCCCGATCCGCTCTCACCAACTAAGGCAAAAACAGAACCTTTACTTATTGAAAAAGTTATACCATCAACGGCTTTAAGCCAGTCTTGCTTTTTAAAAGTATGTCTTTTTATGGGAAAATATTTTTTTATATTAACTATGTCAATAATTCCCATTTAATCTCTTCTAATCTTATGCACCTCGAAAAATGGCCTTGTGATACCTCTATTAAATGAGGTTCTGTTTCCTGACAATCAGGAATCATGTATCTGCATCTGTTATAAAACTTACATCCTGAAGGCAAAGAATCGGGTTGCGGGACCGAGCCAGGGATTGGCTTCAAAGGAATACCTTTCCTTTTTGGTAATGATTCTAGTAATCCTATTGTATATGGATGCTTTGGGTTTTCAATGATCTCTGAAACCTTAGCCATTTCCATAATCCTTCCAGCATACATAATAGCCGTTATATCAGCATTCTCGGCAATTATACCTATATCATGAGATATAAGCAGGATCGACATACCTTTCTGTTCTCTTAGGTTTCTCAAAAGTTCGAGTATTTGTGCCTGTATTGTAACGTCAAGGGCAGTTGTTGGTTCATCTGCAATAAGCAAAGAAGGATTACATGCAATAGCCATTGCAATCATGACCCTTTGCCTCATTCCTCCTGACATCTGATGCGGATAATCATTAATCCTAATTTCTGGTGAGGGTATTTTTACTGATCTAAGGAGGTCTATTGTTTTTATCATAGCCTCTTTTTTTGATAAATTCATATGAGTCATAAGAACTTCTGCAACCTGGTAACCAATTTTAAGAACAGGATTTAATGAAGTCATTGGTTCCTGAAATATCATGGAAATCTCTTTACCCCTTATTTTTCTCATCGATTCCATGTCGAGATTTAAAAGGTTACTCCCTTTAAATATTATCTCTCCTTCGGCAGAGGCATTGTGTGGAAGGATTCCCATAATAGATAAGGCCGTGATGCTCTTTCCACATCCACTTTCCCCTACCAGACCAAAAACCTCAGCTTCTTTAATGTCGAAATTAAGATTTGAAACAATATTAATGGATTTTTTAGCAGACTTAAAATAAATATTTAGGTCCCTTAACTTAAGGAGGGACACAGCAGATCACTTTTCCTCTTTTTTTAAAAGGCTCAAGTACGCTTCTGCTTCTCTCAAGCGGGGATTATATTTTAGAGCCTTTTCCCACTCTTCAAATGCTAAACCAATGAGACCTTTCATATAATAACTAAGCCCAAGATGAACCCATGCTGGACCATAATAAGGATTAATCTCTTTTGCTTTTGTAAAATGTATAATTGCTTCTTCTACAAGTCCTTTATTTCTTAAAGCTATACCGAGTTTAGTGTGAACATCGGGAAGACGCTGATGTAACTTTAATGCCTTTCTATATTCTTCGATGGCTTCATCGTTCATCCCCAAATCAAGATACAGATTCCCAATTTTGAAATGCTCATTGGCGAGCTTCCCCGCAATAAATGGATCAATCGAAGTTGGAGTAGGGTAAGCTATTTGAGCAGCACGAGAGAAAACCTCCTCAGCAAGCTGGAATTCTCCCATATCATTATATGTAATTACGAGATTAAGTGAGGCTTCAGTGTAATTGGGGTTTATATAAAGTGCCTTCTTGAAGTGCTCTACTGCATCTCTAAACTCCCCTTTAGCATGGGCAATTATACCAAGTTTATTATGTATATCAGCATATTTAGGGTTAATATTTACAACATCTTTTAACAAAGGTTCGGCTTCAGAATATCGTCCTTCTTCAAAAAGTTGAATTCCCATTTCATAAAGTTCACTTATCTCCTTGTCCATTGAATAGAAAGTATAGGAACTGAGCAAAATATTTGTCAAGCATTCGAAATGTTCTAATGTGGCAGAGGTGATCGAAAGTATCTCTAACCCAATTTATTCATAAATTTACACGTATTTGGCAGATGCAGTATTGTCGTTCATTCTCGGCTCGATATTCATCGAGACTCCGTGGAAACTTCTTTCTTCGAAAGAATTTGAAACCACGCAAATACTGCATCCGCCAAATTTCTTATGAATAATATGGGCTAATTCCGTGAAACTTAAAGATGAAGAAATATAACACAATGCGTAAAGGTAAATTATCGTCTTGACATTTTATGGGTAACGCTGATATAAATTAAGTAATCACTTACTATATGAAAAATGCTAAGGAAAGACTTTTAGAAGCAACCTTCAATCTAATTTCGGAAAAGGGTTATCTCGGCACAACAACGCGCGAAATTGCGCACAAAGCAGGAGTTACCGAACTAACTCTTTTCAGACATTTTGGCTCAAAGGAAAAGCTTTTTGAAGAAGTATTGAATAGATACTCTTTTCTTCCAAAACTGAAGGAATTTCTGCCATCACTCAGGGAACTACCTTACAAAAAATCTCTTCAGATTTTAGGAGAAAGGTTCATTGAAACACTAAAAGATAAAAAATTTCTAATAAAGATTATGTTTTCAGAAATAAATCTGTATCCAAATAAAATCAAAGATATTCATAGTAAATTTATAGATGAAATTATAAAGACCCTTGCAGAATATTTTGATTATTTACAAAAGAAGGATTTAATCAGGCGTATATCCCCTGATTTATTAGCGAGAGCTTTCCTCGGGATGTTTTTTTCATACTTTTTGTCAGAGGAGATCATCTTGGGACGAACTATAGAAAAGGGGAAGTTAAAAAAAATCTCGGAGGCG
>FWWM01017563.1_pt1 | contig 10014 bp, 8 predicted proteins | sample 2228351 | NCBI WGS metagenome assembly FWWM01 (sample SAMEA103939774, study PRJEB20133) | metagenome
ACTTGAATACTCCGCAAACGGAGTTCCGTCAAATCGCATCAGAACGCCCTGCGCGATAATCTCCAATCCAAAATCTAAAATCTAAAATGGTATGATACCCAATCACTGCAGCGATTGTCAACCGACCGAGATGAAAAAAGTGGTGCGCGACTGTCTTATCCTGTTCATAGAAACACGGTATGCTGAACGCAACCGATGATGGAACAGTCGCGTATGTGGAGATCAGGGCGGGTGCTGGATATGAACAGAGGAGGCGAACATGATCGCTGTCAGCAACCACGCACGCCTGCGGCAGGCGCAGCGTAACCTGAAGGACAACGAGGTGGATTTCATCATGCGGCATGGGCGCCGTATTCGCAGCGGCGGCGTGCTGCACATCTTCCTTGGACGACGTGACATCCCAACCGATCGGGCAACCTTTCAAAAATATCATCATCTGGAAGGCGCGACTCTCGTCATCAACGATACCGAAGGAACGCCAGTGCTCATCACCGTCTACCGCAACCGGCGCGCCCTGCGCGATATTCGACGCAAACAGAAGTACGACAGAAGCGTGGCGGGATAGACGATCAGAAAAGGTAAAAGACGCCTTTTTCGCATCCAGGAACCGCACACGCATCGTCAGGAACAGCGAGAAGGAAGCAAAATATATGCCGGGAGGGGGTGCAGCAATGCTGCGCCCCTCTTCATTCCCTGCAGGAAGCGCTGATCGGGCTTGAGTAATCTCACGATTGCGGCAAGGGCGTCAATCTGCGCAGTCGCTGTACATGATACAATGTCATAGTGAATACCAGTGCAGGTCGTGCAGTGTCGCAGTACACCGCGCTCCACAGTACAGCGGGAATGAGGTCTGAAATGCTCAATGCGGTCACCTACTGGCTACGCACCCTGCCATACGCCGATCCGACGACATACCGACAGGCGTCGCTCCTTCAGACGATGCTGATTGCAGTTGCAGTCCTTTCTCTTCCCAGTTCATTTGTTACCTTTCTGGCGCCTGTGCCCCTGACGGTTGCGCTGATTGTCATGGGGATTATCTGGACGAGTCTGCCGCTCAACCTTGCCGGCATCGCACTGGTGCGCCGTGGTCGTTTTGTTGCCGGGCTTGCGCTTGGATGCTTTGGGCTCATCCTGGTCACCGGCACATTGCTTCTCACAACAGGCGTGCGCACCAGTGGTTCGTCGCTCCTTACCTTCGCTCTGCCAATCGTGCTTGCGGGGCTGATGGGAACCAGACGACTGGTTATATGGACGATCGTTCTGAGCAGTATCAGCGTTGCAGTGACGATCGCACTCGAAGAGGCGGGGGCGCCGTTTGTTGGCATCGCGGCATCACGCGCAGGAAACATCGGCGGCGATCTGGGGGGATTCATCGTCCTTACCATCATTCTTGGCATCTTTACAACCGCCTTTGGGCAAACATTGCGCACTGCGCTGCAGGAGGCGCGTGAGCGCAATCAGCGCCTCGAGGAACTTCAGGCAACGCTGGAGACGCGCATCGCCGAGCGCACGGCAGAACTTCAGTCGGCGCTCGCAGAAGTAAAGGAACGCGCTGCTACACAGGAGCGCCTGCTCGCAGAAAACCGTCTGCAACGCTCGATCATTCAAGGGTTGAGTGTACCAGTGCTGCCGGTCAGCGCCGATACGCTGATCGTTCCGCTCGTCGGCGCACTCGATAGCGAGCGATTGCACATCTTGCAGGATCAGACGCTCCATACACTGGAACGCTCGATGGCGCGCCGTCTCATCCTGGATATCAGTGGCGTTCCGGTGGTCGACCAGCAGGTTGCCCAGGGATTGATCGATGTGGTACGACAGACCCGATTACTTGGCGCTGAGACGGTGCTGGTCGGCGTTCGTCCCGAAGTCGCACAGGCGCTGGTCAGCATTGGCATCGATCTTCGACAGGTGCGCACATATCGCGATCTAGAGGCTGCTCTGCATGATGACAGACCACGAAGCTACACTCTACGTCGTGATCGGCGGTAGCGGATTCATCGGGCATTACCTGGTGAACCTGCTGCTGCGCGAGGGACGACGGGTGCGCGTCTTTGACCGGATACCGTTCAATGATCCGCGCGTTGACTATGTCCAGGGCGATATTCGCCGCATTGATGATGTACGACGGGCATGCGCCGATGCTTCGGTCGTCTTTCAATGCGCCGCTATGGTCGACTGGCATCCAGGAAATGAGCGCACGTTGTACGACGTCAATGTCACCGGCAATCGCAATGTCATCGAGGCATGCACTGCCCGTCCCGGTGTTCGCCTGATCTCCACGAGTTCGATCGATGCTGTCTTTGGCGGTCTTCCTGTGCGCAATGGTGATGAGACCCTGCCATACCCCCATCGGCATCTCTCATTCTATGGATACACAAAAATGCTCGCAGAGCAGGAAACCCTTGCTGCTACCGGACGCAATGGACTGATGACCTGTGTGATCCGTCCTCCAGGGGTGTACGGACCGGGCGACCCGTATCGTCTGCCGACCGTCATTGCTGAAGCGCGTCGCGGCAGGCTTGTGCGCCTTGGTGACGGGCGCGCTCGTTTCAACCATACATACGTCGAGAACATCGCATATGCGCATTTACTGGCTGCCGATCGCCTCACACCGGGATCGCCGGTCAACGGACAGTGCTATTTCATCACCGATCAGCCGCCGCGCAATTTCTTCGACTTCGTTGAGTCATTTGTGACGGCAACAGGACTGCCCACTGCAAGGCGAACGATACCCTATCACACAGCGTATGCGCTGGCGACGGTGCTGGAAGGATGGGCGCGTCTGTCGCGAGGACGGTTTGGCAGACCGCTGCTCACCCGTTCCGTTGTGGCATCGACCTGTATCGACTGCTGGGTTACATCGGCGAAGGCGACGCGCGATCTGGGCTACACACCCCAGATTTCAGAGCACGATGCGTTCAGGCGCACCGTCGCATGGCTGAACGATCTGGCGATGATCGGTGCGTCGTGAACATCGTGATCTGTGGATACAAAAGGGGGCACGTTGATGCCCATCAAAAAACCGCCCCTTCGATACGCGCTGGGCGCTCCTCAGGATGCGGTTGTTCAGTATCCTGTGTTCTTCGGACAGGCTCGTAGTCTACGTCCGCGCGAACGCTGGCTTCGAGCTAAAGGTGATCGCCACGCTCATTGCACTGAACCGTATGGACTGCTAAAGCCTTGCTTCAGCAGTCCATAGAACGCTCACTGGCAATCAGGGTGATTAACACTACAACGAGATTTCGTATATCCAACAAAGGCACGTACTCAGACGTATCGTGCCCGTGATATTTGTACGTCAGCGGGGCGGCGTCTTGTAGCGCGTGCGCAAGCCATACCGCCGCCGCTTGACCCTGGGGGCATTCCCCAATCCCCCCCAAATCACGAACGGGCGCGCTTCTTTCTCTTCACCGTCAGCACACACCCACAGGCGCCCGCGTCAGCCCCGCCGCAACCGGACGCCGCGGCATTCGTTTATTCGTTGTTCATTCGTTGACAGAAGGGCGCCAGTGATCAACGCATACGCAGCCAATAGCCGATAGTCCTGGTAGCGCTTGTGAAAGCCATCCCGCCGCCAGTTCGCAATCTCAGGAGCTTCCCCCGAACTCTTGACGTGAACCGTCACCCGCACAGATGCAACAGGCGCGAAAACGTGAGACTCGGAAGCGTGGGCTTTGTGGACTTTGTGTCTTTGTGGTACGATCATTATGCGATGTCTCGTTGTCGTGTCAAGACCCCTGGCGGGCAGGTTTCAGGGTCAGCGCCGATCGGCGGGCTTGACCGGGCAGGTATTGATGCCCAGCGCCGAATAGAGCGGGCACACGCCGATTGCAGCCGTCACGAGCAGCACGAACGCGACCACGCCAGCAACAATCTGCCAGACTCCGCTCAACAACGTGAATGCCGCCGCAAGCGCTGCTATCCCAAGCACCGCACGAATGCCACGATCCACTGCACCTTCATTCTTTGCGAACATTGTCAGGCTCCTTTTCTGATGTGCTGAGAAATGTGTCCGATAACCGCATCACTCTTGAAATGCAGCAACCGGCAAAAGGTTACAGACGGACAGGTAATACGACCGGGGTACAATAGGACAGAAGCGGTTACCGCCGCGCTTGCCGATATCATAAGAAGCAGAGGAGACTCCCGTGCGAGCTGTTGATGACACTGGATTGTTCAGCACTATGATCGAACGGCAGCAGGCGCCGGCGCTGCAACGCATCCTGCTCGCAATCAGCGGCGCAGCGCTGGTTGCGCTGATCGTCTTCCTTACGGCGCTTGGCATGACGCCTGCTGGTGGCGTTCCTGCCGCTGGCGCAGTCGTTGTGATGCTGACCAGCCTGGCGAGTGTGGCGATCCTTCGTCGCGGGCGCTTTCGCCTGGCGGTTCTGATCGCATCTGCCGGTCTGACCGGCGCAGTGTTCTTTGTGACCATCATCTACGGGTACCCGGCGGCGACGCCGTTCTTGCTGGTAACACTCGTACCAGTCATCCTGACCGGTCTTCTGATCGAAACGCGCGCACTGATTGCAATCGCTGCAATGAGCGGGTTGCTTCCCGCCTTCATCCTCTTCCTCAATCCGGCGATTGACCCATTCATCGATACAGTTCAACCACCTGGCGATCTGACCGTTGTTGCGGTTGCCTTGTTCGTGCTCGTGCTGTTGGTGGTCGTGACGATCATCGCGCTGTTTGGCCCGGTGCTGCGTCAATCACTCATCAGAGCGCTGGCGCGTGAGCAGGAACTCGATCTTCTGCGCGCATCACTTGAAGCGACCGTCAACGAGCGCACCGCCGATCTGCAGAAAGCGCTGCATGCTGTAGAGCAGCGTGAGGCGCAGTTGCAGCAGACGCTCGCCGAACTGCGCGCAAGCCAGGAAACAATCCGCGAACTGAGCGCACCGGTTCTCCCGGTGCTGCCTGGCGTGCTGGTGACACCGCTGATCGGCGCGATCGATGAAGCGCGCGCAGAAGTGTTCGTCTCGAATGTTCTGCGCACTATTGAGCGCGAACGCGCACATTACGTAATCTTCGACATCACCGGCGTTCCGCTTGTCGATACGCAGGTCGCTCGCACGATCCTGCGGGCTGCCGATGCCGCACGTCTGCTTGGAGCACAGGTCGCTGTGGTCGGCATTCGTCCCGAGGTAGCGCAAACGATGGTGGGGCTCGGTGTCGCGCTCAAGCATATGCGCACATTTGCAAATCTGCAACAGGCGATTGGCGCACTGTAGTCGCATCTCCGGAAGCAGACGCGATCAAGGTGAAAAGCACGTCCAGGAACGCGGGCATCTCGCCCGCGTCCTGAATGCGAGGGCAGGATGCCCCTCCCCCAGGAAACGTGGGACCGGTCATCAGTCCACGTCACTGTTCGCAATTTGTAACTGTTCACACTTGGGGTCACGGAATCGCCTTCGGAGCGAGGGCGTTTCGCGTTCACTGGCAGTCGAGGGCGGGACGCCCTCGCTCCCAGGAGCAGTCTGAACAGTTACCGCAATTCCGGCATTTGACGCCTGCTCTCTTCTGTGGTATCCTCGCCGTGCTTTGCAAATCGTGAAAGAAAAGTAAACAGGTCCACGACGACTGTATGATGTCACGAAGCAAACGCCTGGTGCGGCGTTGGCTGGCGCTGGCATTAGTTGTTGTTGCGCTGGTCCAGGCGTCGCCGCTCATCGCAGCAGACCATGCCGGGGTCGCTCCCGAACTCTGGCTGCCGACGCCTCCCGGTGAAGAGTGGCGCATCATTCAGGGGTACGCCTGTGGCACCCACAATGGCTGGGACCGCTATTCACTCGATCTGGTTCGGGTTGGCGGTCCGAGCGCCGGCGCTCCAGTGCGCGCCGCTGCTGACGGTGTTATTTTCGTCTGGGCACGGCGGAGTGGGACCCTCATCCTCCGTCACGAGGGCAATCTCTACACCATGTACACCCATATGCAGCGCGCCGAAAATCCACAGGTCGGTCGGATCGTGGCGCGCGGCGAGGTGATCGGCGCTGTCGGCGATCGCGGATCGCCGGGGATCGTCCATCTGCATTTCACAGCGTTCACGGCAGAGGGACCCTGGGCGCGCAATCGGCGTTCTGTGCCGTTGCGTTTCGTCGAAGGGTATGACCTGCCGGAGATTGGCGGATGCAACCAGCACGGCGGGAAGGTGCTGGTGGCTGGCAGCGCACCGCTGTCGAACGTCGAGGGAATTGGTTTTGCCGGCGCAGAAATCGGGCGCTGGTACAGCGGCGACGTGCGGATCGAGTTCAGCGGCGCGGCAATGACCGCGGGGTATCGGGCGGGGTGGGGCGCAGATCCTGCTGGCGCGACACCGGAAATGACAACACCCAACGGAAGTATCAGTCTCGCCGAGGCGGGCGAAGGGTTGCACACGCTCTTCGTGCGCGGGTGGGACCGCAATGGGCAGCAGACGATCGCCACGTTCGGACCCGTAGGCTACGACATCACGCCGCCAGAACCTCCGCCTGCAATGGAACCAATTTTCCTGAAAGCCGGACAGACAACGCCGATCACGTGGGAGCCGGCGGGCGACGCCGCTTCCGGCGTTGCCGGTTACCGCATCTACATCGGCAACGATCCAGACGGCGTTTCGGAATGGTTCACTCCTCTGCCGGAGATCGAAGCGCCGCCAATGGCGTCCGGCGAGCACCTGCTACGTGTTCAACCCATTGATTATGCCGGCAACGCGGGGGAATGGACGACGATCGCGCGCGTTGTCGCGCGACCGTAAGAAAAGCCTGTCGTAATGCATGGGAATGGAGGCTTCGCTTCGCTCGCGAAGCACTCTTGCCGTTCGCCAGAAGATTGCCCCAGCGCCAGCACGCTTCGTAACGATGGTGGTGCAGGATTTCTCCGAACCGACGCGAAGCCAGGCATGATCGCGGTCGCGATCATGCCTGCTCAAATATCCAGGTTGCGCACCTCGAGCGCGTGGGTCTGAATGAAGCGTTTGCGCGGCGGAACCAGATCGCCCATCAACATCGTAAAGGTCTCATCCGCCTGCTGCGCATCTTCGAGCGTCACCTGCAGGAGCAGGCGATTGAGCGGATTCATGGTCGTTTCCCACAACTGCGCAGCATTCATCTCGCCCAACCCTTTATAGCGCGTCACGACCGCTTTGTTGCGCTCCGAAGGCGAGAGCGTTGCCAGGTACTGATCGCGCTCTGCATCGGTAAAGACGTACTTTTCGGTCTTCCCATGCACAACGCGGTAAAGCGGCGGTTGCGCCAGGTAGAGATGCCCGTTCGTAATAATCTGACGCATATAGCGGAAGAAAAACGTGAGCAGCAGCGTGCGGATGTGGCTGCCATCGACATCCGCGTCACACATCAGAATAATGCGATGGTAGCGCAATTTGGACGGGTCGAACTGATCGCCGACGCCAGCGCCGATAGCAGTAATCAGCGCCTTGACCTCATTATTGGAGAGCATTTTGTCGAGCCGACTTTTCTCGACATTCAGAATTTTGCCGCGCAGCGGCAGGATCGCCTGATAGCGCCGATCGCGCCCCTGTTTGGCGCTCCCGCCGGCGCTATCACCCTCAACGATGAACAACTCAGTGCGTGCGGGATTGGTATCCGAGCAGTCAGCCAGTTTGCCCGGCAGCGAAAATCCTTCCATTGCGCTCTTGCGGGACGTTTCGCGCACCTTCTGCACAGCAATGCGGGTGCGCGCCGCCGAGATGCACTTCTCAACGATGCGTCGCGCTTCCTGGGGGTTCTCTTCGAGCCAGGCGCCGAAGGCGTCGCCAAACACTGTGTTGACGGCGCTGGTGGCGGAAGGGCTGACCAGTTTCTCCTTCGTTTGCGAACTAAACTGCGGGTCGCGCAGTTTGACGCTAATGACAGCGGTGAGTCCTTCACGCACATCATCGCCGGTCAGGTTCCCTTCGTTTTCCTTGAGAAACCCTTTGCTGCGCGCATACGCATTGATGACCCGCGTCAGCGCACTGCGAAAACCGGCGACGTGTGCGCCGCCATCGGTGTTGTTGATGCCGTTGGCGAATGCATAGACCGAGTCGGTATCGAAGCTTTCGGTATACTGCAGCGCCACTTCCACCATGACATCATCGACGACGCGTTCGACATAGAACGGATGCTTGTGAAGCACATTCCTGTCTTTGTTAAGATGGCGCACATATGAACGAATACCGCCCTCGAAATAAAAGTTAACCTCATTGCCATCACGCTCATCAACGAACCTGAAGCGCAACCCTTTGTTGAGGTACGCCATCTCGCGGAAGCGTTGCGCCAGAGTCTTGAAGTTGTAGTCCAGCGTCTGAATAATCGTCGTATCCGGCAGGAAGCGCGTGATGGTGCCACGCCGGTTGGTCGGACCGACTTTCTGCACCTCGCACAGCGGGACGCCACAGCGATACTCCTGATAGTAGTGCATTCCGTCACGTGCGTTATGAACATCAACGCGCATATATGAAGAAAGCGCATTGACGGCGGATACACCGACGCCATGCAAGCCGGACGAGACCTTATAACTTTTATTGTCGAACTTCCCCCCCGCGTGGAGCACCGTCATCACCACCTGCAGGGTGCTGACTCCGAGTTTAGGATGCGGACCGGTCGGAATGCCATAGCCATCGTCGGCAACCGTGACCGACCCATCCTCGTGGATGGTCACCTCAACGGTCGTTGCGCGCCCGGCCATCACCTCATCGACCGAATTATCGACGACCTCGCGCACCATGGTGTGCAGGCCATTGACATCGGTTGGTCCGATATACATGCCGGGACGGCGACGCACCGCCTCCATTCCCTCGAGCACCTGGATCTGATCTTCATCGTAGCCAGTCGCACTGACCGAGCGCAGCGGTTCTGTTGTCATAGACGACTCGAATTATTTATTGGCAGGATTGTATGGTTCTACACTCCTGGACGAAACACCTGTTGTTCACCCAAACGGCGCACGCGTTCGCGGTAGAACGCCATCCGCGCCGCTGCCAGACCGACGCCGATATAGGCGCTGCCGAGCGCTGCAGCCACCCCGCCGAGCGCCGATGTTTCCAGCATCTCCCAGATCACCTCGGTGCCGCGGGTGATCAACAGCGAGAGGAGCAGAAACCCAACAACGCCCCACAGGTTGCGGCGCACCAGTTCAAAACTTGCCCGCAAAGCGCGCAGCGGACCCACCCGGCTCATCACAATCGCCTCATTGACGAAGCCGACATAGATCTGCACCCAGATCACCACAACCAGGATCAGGCTGATTGCCAGCACCCCGAGTACTTCATTGACTGCCATAAGGAGCGCCGATATGATGGCGAACGGCAGCCCGACGCACACGAATGCCGCTGCCAGGATCGCCATTACCCCAAGCACTGCAGCGCCAATACGCACCATCACCCGCCAGAAGCCGGGTTGCAGTACCGGTTCGCCGCGCACCGCAGCGCCAACCAGCGTCAGAAACAGCACACCGACAGGAAAGACGATCAGATTGATCAGCACAAAGGTCAGTGCTGCCGCGGGCACACTGGAGATCATGATCGCCGCGCCTGTGCTGCTGGTCGCCAGCGCGCCTGGCGCAAAGCGCGGGATAATGAAGCGGGGCATAACGCTCATCAGCCCCAGCGCCTGACGCAGGTCGGTCTGACCGAGTTCTGCAAGCAGTGCGCTCATCTGGCTCTGCGTATCACCATTCGTGTCTGTCGATGCGCCTGCCAGCCTGGTGAGAAAACCATCAAAACGGTCGAATAACGGCGCAAATGAAACCGGCGCCGTCGTCAGCAACGCCAGGTTGAACACGAACACCAGCAGCAACGCAGCCGGCCTGCGGTGAATGGCGCGATATCCTTCGCTCAGCGTGTCGATAATTGAGGCGGGTTGCGGCATACTGGCGCTCTAAGTACGTTATAGACAACCCTGGTATTATACCATATGTCGCTCTGTATTGGAGATGATCAGAACATGGGTTCACATGCGCAGATGACGAGAGTGGGAGATTACGTGATTGCGTGATTACGTGATTGTTTTCCCCGTTCCCACGTTCCCACGTTCC
>FWWM01018262.1_pt1 | contig 10011 bp, 7 predicted proteins | sample 2228351 | NCBI WGS metagenome assembly FWWM01 (sample SAMEA103939774, study PRJEB20133) | metagenome
CGGCAGCCGCGGGCCGCGAGCCGGCGAGCCGCGCACCCGCTCGCCAGCAGGGCTCGGCCGCCGGCGGCGGCGCGGCACCCGGCACACCGGCTCAGCCGCCCTTGGATCTCCAGCTACGCTGAACCGGCCGGGTCAGCCGGCGGCGCGCCAAGCCGCGAGGAACGCCCGGGCTCGCTCGGCCACGGCAGCGGGCGTGGCGCCCGGTCGGTAGAGCGCCGAGCCCAGCCCGAAGCCCGTGGCTCCCGCGGCGCGAAAAGCCGCCATCGTCTCGGGGGTGATCCCGCCGACCGGGAACAGCGCCGTGCCGGCCGGCAACACCGCCCCCAGCGCCTTGACCACCGGCGGGCCCAGCATCTCGGCGGGGAACAGTTTGAGCGCGTCGGCGCCGGCATCGAGCATGGCGAAGGCCTCGGTCGGTGTGGCCACACCGGGCATCGCCGCCAGGCCGGCGGCTTTGGCCTCGCGTACGATCGCCGGATCGGCGTGCGGGCTCACGATCAGCCGCCCGCCCACGGCCGCCACCTCGCGCACCTCGGCCGGCCGCCGCATCGTGCCGGCACCCACGAGCGCCCGGCCGGCGAGCGCGCGGGCCAAGCGGCCGATGCTCTCGAGAATGCGGATCCCGGCTTCCACGAGCGCTTCGCCGATCGGCTCGGCATCCTGCGGGGGCAGGCCGCGCAGGATGGCGACCAGCGGCGGGTCGAAGCCGAGGAGGGCGGTGGTCGTCATCGCCGATCTCCCGTCAGGCCGGCGAGCGTGGCGATCCGCAGCTGACCGCGCGCCGCGGCATCGGCCGGGGCCCGCGCGACGAGACGTCCGGCCAGTGCCAGCGCGCGGGCGTAGCGCTCGGTCAAGGCCGCCTCGCCCACGACCAGGACCGGCCCGCGCTCCTCGACGAGCTGCGCCGCCTCGCGCAGCTCGCTGCCGATCAAGAGGCCGGAGAGGTAGCTGCGCACCGCGCTGGGCGCGAGCTCACCTGCCAGCACCGCGGCTCGGGCCGAGAACAGACGGGCCAAGCTGCCGCCCCGGCTGGTCTCCGGGGCGAGCCCCGCGACCACGCCCCGTTCGAAGCCCGCCTCGTCCTCCCCTGTCGAATCGCCCGCCAGCCGACCCAGGATCGAATGGGCCAGGAGCACGGCGTACAGTTCCCCGGTCATGAAGGTGGCGAAGCCGCGCACCACCCCCCGCTCGACCGTCACCCACTTGCTGTGGGTGCCGGGCAGGACGAGCGTGCGGGTATCGGGCCGCTCCGCGAGTGCGCCCACGATCTGGGCCTCCTCGCCCCGCAGCACGTCGAACGAGCCGTCCGCCCGGCGCGTCGAGAGACCGGGCACGAGGTGGACCGTCCGGCGGTCGGCGAGCTCGAGGGAGGCCAGTGAGCGCGCGAGATCCTCCGCCCCCGCCGGACAGGGCCGATAGGGGACCTCGAGCCAGCCCTGGCGGCTCGTGACCATGCCCGAGAGCAGGACGGGCAGCGCGCGGTGGTGGTCGAGCCAGTCGCCCACGAGTTCGCGCAAGCGTATCTCGAAGCCACCGGGTGGAACGGTCGCGATCCCCGCCGGGGCGCAGCGGCGCGCCAGGACCGTGCCCTGAGCGTCGATCAGGAACGCCCGGAACGCACTCGTTCCCCAGTCGACCCCCAGAAGTGCCGGCTCGCTCACCGCGCCGTCCCGCGGGCCAAGAGCGCCTCGACCTGCACGCGTCGGGGCAGGGGTGCCACCGCCCCGAAGCCGGTGGTGGCGAGGGCAGCGGCGGCGTTGGCGAACCGGCCGGCGGCGAACGGATCACCGGTGCGCCGATATTCGGCCAGGAACGCCCCGTCGAAGGCGTCGCCGGCACCGGTGGCGTCGACCGCCTCGACCGGGTGCGGGGCCAGCCGCTCGCGGCGCTCGGGCGTGGCCACGAGCGCTCCCTTCGCGCCGAGTGTGAGCGCCACCACCCGGGGCCCCAGCGCCAGGAACCGATCGGCGATCCGATCCGGGTCCTCGAGGCCGAAGAGCGCCACGGCGTCGTCGAGCCCGGGCAACAGGATGTCCGCTTGCCGCGCGGCCTCGGTGACGATCGCCCGGGCCCGCGGTGCGGGCCAGAGGCGGGACCGGTAGTTGGTGTCGTAGGCGACGAGACCACCCGCGGCGCGGACGATCTCGAAGGCGCGGAACACCGTGTCGCAGGCCGAGGTCGAGATCGCCTGGCTGATCGCCGAGGCGTGCAGGATCCGAGCGCCGCGCAACCACGCTTCCGGCAGCTCCTCGGGGCGCATCCGGGCGGCGGCCGAGCCGGAGCGCAGATAGCTGAAGCTGTGCCCCTCGGGTCCGTGGCCGACGAAATAGGCGCCGGTGGGCGCCTCGGGGTCGCGTACGACCATGGACGCGTCGATGCCCTCGCGGCGCCACAGCTCGACGAAGCTGTCACCGAACGCATCCGCACCGAGCCGGGACCAATAGCCGACCTTGGCCCCCAGCCGGGCGGCGGCGATCGCGCAATTCGAGGTGTCGCCGCCGTGACCCATCAGCAGCTGCGGTTCGCCGGGCCGGGTCTGGTTGAGCTCGACGAGCGGCTCCCCGATCGCGACGAGATCGAGGCTCACGGCTCCTCACCTCGGGCCTGGCGGGCGAGCGCGGTGCGGTGGTACTCGGCCGATGCGGCCCCGAAGCAGCACAGGATCACCCGCTCGGGCAGCGGGTGGCGGGCCAGGAAGTCGGCCACCGTGCGCACCGCGATCGTCGCCGCCCGCTCGGCGGGGAAGCCGTAGATCCCGGTCGAGATGGCCGGGAAAGCGAGGCGGCGCACGCCCTGCTCGGCCGCCCGCTCGAGCGATCGCCGGTAGGCCGAAGCCAGAAGCTGGTCCTCGCCCAGCCCGCCGCCGTGCCAGATCGGGCCCACCGCGTGGATCACCCAGCGGGCTTTCAGGCCGAAGCCCGGGGTGACCACCGCGTCGCCGGTGGCACAGTGGCCGATCGCTGCGCAGGCGCGAGCGAGCTCGGGTCCGGCGGCGCGGTGGATCGCCCCGCACACGCCACCACCCGGCGCCAGCCGCTCGTTGGCCGCGTTCACGATCGCCTCGACATCGAGGGTGGTGATGTCGCCCTCGACGACCTCGATCCGGTCGAGGGCGTCGCGCAGGCTTGTGCCGGCTCCCGCCATCGCCCAACCTCCCGTTCGCCGAACCCTCCTAGCACCGGGCCCGATCCGCGAGGAGTGATGATCGCACGCTATCCCCTCGTGATCTTGAGCGAGCGCCAGCGGCGTCGCCACAAGCTGCGCAACCTGGCCCAATCGGCCCTGCTCGTGCTGGGCATGCTGGCGATCCTCGGGCTGTGCGCGTTGTTGATCTGGGGCTGGTCGGGTCTGTTCTGGGCTTCGGCGCTCACGCTGCTCTCGCTTTTGTTCGCGCCCCGCGTGGCGCCCGAATGGGTGATGCGGGCCTATGGTGCGGTACCGCTCGACGTCGAGGACTTCCCCGAGGGCTACGCCTTGTTGCGGCAACTCGCTCGGCGCGCCGGGCTCGAACGGCTGCCGCGGCTCTACTGGCTGCCGACATCGCTCCTGAACGCGTTCGCCGTCGGCCGTCGCGAGCGGGCGGCGATCGGCCTCAGCGACGGGCTGTTGCGGGCGCTCGACGGGCGCGAGTTGGCGGGCGTCCTGGCCCACGAGCTCAGCCACATCCGCAACGACGATCTGTGGATCATGGGCCTGGCGGACGTCGTGTCGCGGGTCACGAGCCTGCTCTCCTGGCTGGGGCAGCTCCTTCTCCTGCTCAATCTTCCCTTCCTGCTCGCCGGCGAGGTCGTGGTACCCTGGCTGGTCGTGCTGTTGTTGGTCTTCGCGCCCACGATCGTGGGCCTCTTGCAGCTGGCCCTCTCGCGCGCCCGCGAGTTCGACGCCGATCTGGATGCCGCGGCGCTCACCGGTGATCCGCGGGGGCTCGCCTCGGCGCTGGCCAAGCTCGAACGCTATCAGGGCCGCTACTGGGAAGAGATCCTCCTGCCCGGCCGGCGCATGCCGATCCCCTCCCTGTTGCGCACCCACCCGCCGACCGAGGAACGGATCCGCCGGCTGTTGGACCTCTACGAGCCGGTCGAGCCGCCCTTGCCGATCCTCGAGCGGCTGGGCGTGCCGCGCCGGGTGTGGGTGGTGACCGAGAAGCCGCGCTGGCGCCGCAGCGGCGCCTGGTATTGAGGCGCGCACGCCACAGGGTGTGCGCGGGGCTCGGGATCGCCCTTGATTCCCGAGCGGCCGGCGCGAAACGCGGCGCGCGCAGTCTCGGACCGGCCGACGAGCCGCGATGGTCGTGTGCGGATACGGCCCTCGCACTCTCGGCCCGAGCAGGAATCGGGCGATCATGGGAGATCGAGGGCAGGTCGAGGCCTTTCTCCGGGAGGAACAGCCGCGCGGCGATCGGGCGGCGGCGCCGACCGTCGCCCGGCCGCTGGACGGCCGGCTCGCGCTCTCCTGGCCACAGGGGGTCGCGCTCGTCGCGGCCGGCTGGCTGTTCCTCGCTTGGCCCTGGCTCACGGGCGAGGCGCTGATCCCGTGGGACGCCAAGATCGAGTTCTATCCCACCGTCCGTTTCCTGTCGGACGTCTGGCACCGAGGCGAGTCGGCCTTCTGGAACCCCTTCGTCTACGGCGGCTGGCCGCTCGTGGCCGACCCGCAATCCCTGATCTTCTCGCCGCTGTTCGCGGCCCTCGCCTGGCTGGTCGAACGCCCCTCGATGGCGGCGGTCGATCGCGTCGAGCTCGTCCATCTGCTCCTGGCGGGCTGGGCCGTGCTCGCCTGGTTCCGCCTCGCCGGATGGTCCGTGCCCGGTGGGGTGCTGGCCGCGCTGCTGGCCATGTTCGGCGGCACGGTCGCCGGCCGATTGCAGCACGTCGGGCTGGTCGTGAGCTACGCCTGGCTCGCGATCTCCTTGCCACTGCTGCGCCTCGCCCTGGAACGAGCCTCTGCGGCCTGGGCGGTCGCGGCAGGTGTGGCCGCGGCGATCCTGGCCCTCGGCCGCGACCAGGTGGCGATGCTGGGCTGTTGGGCCCTGGCCGGCTACGTCGCCTACGCTTGGTTCACCGCCGAGCGGCCCGGGGCGTGGCTGCGGAGTCGCTGGCCGACCCTCCTGATCACCGCCGGGACCGCGGGCTCGATCGTCCTTTTGCCGCTGCTCCTCACGGTCCAATTGGCGGCGCTCAGCAACCGACCGGCGATCGGCCTCGCCGAAGCCCTCACGGGCTCGCTCTCGCCGGTCAACCTCTTCACGATGCTGGCACCCGACTTCTTCGGCTCGCTCGGCCACCACAGCGGATATTGGGGGCCCACCAACCCGCGCTGGCCCTGCTGCGACTGGACCGACCGTTCGACCAACTATCTCTATCTCGGTGCCTTGCCGGTTGCCCTGATCCTGGGCCACGGGCTCCTCGGGCGGCGACTGGCCGCTTCCGAGGTCCGCTACTTCGTGCTGCTGCTGATCGCCGCCGCACTCTACGCGGTCGGTCGCCACACTCCGGTCTTCGCGTTCCTGTACGAGTGGCTTCCCGGTGTCGCCCGGTTCCGCCGGCCGGCCGACGCCGCGTTTCTTTTCGTGCTCGCACTGTCCGTGGTGACGGGGTGGCTGTTCGGCCGGGCGATCGAGGACGGATCGCCGGGTCCTTACGATCGGCGCGCGCTCGGACTCGTGATGCTCGCGCTCGCCGCCGCCTCCCTCTACGGCCTGTGGCTGGCGCACCGGTTCGGCGAGCTCGGCCGAGCGGGGCCCAAGCTCGCGGCCGGCCTCGCGGCTTCGGCCCTGGCCGGGCTGGCGATCGAGCTCGTGGCCCGGCGACCCGCGGCTCGGCGCGGCATGCCCGCCCTCGTTCTGCTGCTCTTTGCCGCGCTGGATCTGCGGGCGCACAACGTGGCCTCGGCGCTCAACGCCGCCTCGGCCGAGGATCGCCGGGCGCTCGAAGCGCTCGAGGGTGACGGGCTCGGAGCCGCGCTCGCCGCACGGGTGGCCGGCGTCGCCGGGCCGGCGGAACGTCCCCGCGTCGAGCTGATCGGGCTGGGCGGTTATTGGCAGAAGGCTGGCGCCCTGTTCGGTCTCGAGGCGACCTTGGGCTACGGCCCGCTACGGCTCGCGCGCTACGAACAGGCGATCGGGGCCCGCCAGAACAGCCACGAGCCCGTTCGCGAGTTCGGCCCCCTCGCGCCGGGCTACGCGGCCGCTCTGCAGCGCTTGTTGGGTGCCCGCTTCCTGGTCACGCCCGTGCCTCCCGAGCAGCTCGATCCCCGCCTTCCGCCGGGGGCGATGCCGCTGCTCGAGATGCGCGGCCCGGTCCGCATCCACGAGAATCCGTCGGCGCTGCCGCGGGTCATGTTGGTCCGCCGCGGGGTGGTGCTCGACGAGGAGCGGATCCGCAGCTCGGGGAGCTGGCCGGCTCTCGACCCGACGGCGGCGGTCGTGCTCGACCGGCGACCGGCGGAGTGGAACCGCTGGGCCACCCGCGTCGACGGATCGATCGCCGAACCCGAGGTCGAGATCCGCCGCTACGAGACCACCGAGATCGAAATCGAGGCGGCCACGCCGCTGCGCGCCTTCCTCGTCCTCAACGATCTCTGGTACCCGGGCTGGGAGGTCGAGGTGGGCGGGCGGCCGGCCGAGTTGCTCCGCGCCAACCTCCTGTTCCGTGCCGTGGCCCTGCCGCCCGGCCGGCATCGCGTCAAATTCCAGTTCCGGCCCTTCGCGCTCGCCAATCTGGCGCGGATCCTGGGCGAGCTCGTCTTCTGACCTCAGGCGGGGGCGGGCTCGAGCGCGGCGGCCGCCGGTGCGCCCGTCCGATCCCCTGCGCGCTTGAGCCCCTGGGTCAAGCGTTGGAGGGCCGCCTCGTCGAGCGTTTCGACCTGCAACAATTCGCGCGCGGCACGCTCCAGGATCTCGCGATTGTCGGCCAGGATCGCCACCGCCCGGGCGAACTGCTCGTCGATGATCCGCCGCACCGCGAGATCGATCTCGCGTGCGGTGTCCTCGCTGAACCGCCGCTCGAAGGTGAACTGGCCAGGGGCCGGCTGCAGGAACGGGCTGCGCTCCAGATCGTAGGCCACCGAGCCCAGCGCCGGGTCCATGCCGTAGCGGGCGACCACGGCGCGGGCGATGTCGGTGGCCCGGACCAGATCGTCGGCAGCACCGGTCGACAGATGGTCGAAGACGATCTTCTCCGCCGCCCGGCCGCCCAGGATGACCGCGATCTTGTTCAACAGCTCGTCCTTGGTCATGAGGAACCGGTCCTCGGTCGGCCGCTGGATCGTATAGCCGAGCGCCCCGACACCGCGCGGCACGATCGAGACCTTGTGGACCACGTCCGAGCCGGGCAGCGCCAGCGCCACGAGCGCGTGGCCCATCTCGTGATAGGCCACGATCTCCCGCTCGCGCGGGTTCAAGACCCGGTTGCGCTTCTCGAGGCCGGCCACGATCCGCTCCACCGCGGCGGTGAAGTCGGCCATCGTGACCGCCTGGGCCTTGCGGCGAGTGGCCAGCAGCGCCGCCTCGTTGACCAGATTGGCCAGATCGGCGCCGGAGAAGCCGGTGGTGATGGCGGCGATCTGGTCGAGATCGACGTCGGGGGCCAGCTTCACCTTCTTGACGTGGACCTGGAGGATCTGGACCCGACCCCGCTTGTCCGGCCGATCGACCAGCACCTGACGATCGAACCGGCCGGCCCGCAACAAGGCCGGGTCGAGGATCTCCGGCCGGTTGGTGGCACCGATCAGCACCACGCCTTCCGACGGGTCGAAGCCGTCGAGCTCGGTCAACAGCTGGTTCAAGGTCTGCTCGCGCTCGTCGTGGCCGCCGATGCCGGTGAGCGCGCTGCGGGCGCGACCCAGGGCGTCGAGCTCGTCGATGAAGATGATGGCCGGTGCCGCCTTGCGGGCCTGCTCGAAAAGATCGCGCACCCGCGCCGCGCCCACGCCCACGAACATCTCGACGAACTCGGAGCCCGAGATCGAGAAGAACGGCACACCCGCCTCGCCGGCGACCGCCTTGGCGAGCAGGGTCTTGCCGGTGCCGGGCGGGCCCACCAACAACACGCCCTTGGGAATGCGCGCGCCCAGCGCGCCGTACTCCTTGGGGTTCTTCAAGAACTCGACGATCTCGACGAGTTCGGCCTTGGCCTCGTCGACCCCGGCCACGTCGTCGAAGGTGACCTTGATGTCCTTCTCGACGTAGACCTTGGCCTTCGAGCGCCCGACGGACATGAAGCCGCCCAGCCCCTGCTTCTCGGCGAAGCGGCGGAACACGAAGGCCCAGATCCCGAAGAACACGAGAGCCGGCACCACCCAGGACAAAATGTCGCGGAACCAGGTGCTCTCGACCGTGCCCGTGAACTGCACACCGTACTTGGCCAGCTCGTTGGCGATCGCCGGATCGACCCGTGGGGTGACGAACTGGGTCTTGCCGGCCTGTGGCTGCTTGAAATGGCCGGTGATGAACTGTTCACCGACCGCGATCCGATCGACCAGACCCTGCTCGAGATAGGCCCGGAACTCGCTGTAGGGGATCACCTCGGTGGTGCGCATCTCGCGCAGCCAGCCCTGGATCATCAACAGGAGGAAGGCCGCCGCGACCGCGTACCAGATGTTGAGCTGCTGCTTGCGATCCACCGCGACCTCCGCCGTCGATCCGTCCCACCCCAGAGATAGCCGTTTCCCGAGGGGTTTCCCAGGATCCGCCGGAACCGCTCAGGCGCCGCGCGCGAGCAGCTCCTTGAGCCGGTAGACGAGATCGAGCGCCTCGCGCGGCGAGAGCGCATCCGGATCGACCTGCGCGACCGCCGCTTCGAGCGGCGAGGGCGCCGGGCTGGGGATCGGGGCCGGAGCCGTCCGGGCGGCGGCGAACAGCGGCAGATCGTCGGCCAGCCGGGCCGGCACCGAGCGCGCCTCGCCCTCCTCCAGCCGGCGCAGGATCTCCTCGGCGCGGCGCACCACGGCCGCCGGCAGCCCCGCGAGCTTGGCCACGTGGATCCCGTAGGAGCGGTCGGCCGCACCCTTGGTGACCTCGTGCAGGAAGACGACCTCGCCCTGCCACTCCTTGACCTTGAGGGTGTGGGTGGAGAGCGCCGGCAGCCTGGCCGCGAGTGCGGTGAGCTCGTGGAAATGGGTGGCGAACAGGCCCAAGCAGCGATTGACCTCGTGGAGGTGCTCGAGCACCGCCCAGGCGATCGACAGCCCGTCGAAGGTGGCCGTGCCCCGGCCGATCTCGTCGAGGATCACGAACGAGCGCGGCCCGGCCTGGGCCAGGATCGTCGCCGTCTCGACCATCTCGACCATGAAGGTGGAGCGGCCGCGAGCCAGATCGTCGGCCGCTCCGACCCGCGAGAACAACCGGTCGACCACGCCGATCTCGGCCGCCTCGGCGGGCACGAAGCTGCCCATCTGGGCGAGCACCACGACCAGCGCGCACTGCCGCAGGAAGGTGCTCTTGCCGGCCATGTTGGGACCGGTGAGCAGCCACAGCCGATCCTCGGGCCCGAGCCGCAGATCGTTGGCGACGAAGGGCTTGTGCTCGGCGGCCAGCGCCGCCTCGACCACCGGGTGGCGACCACCCAGGATCGTGATCCGCGGCTCCTCGTCGACCAGCGGCCGGGTCCAGCGGCGCTCCTGGGCGAGCTCGGCGAGCCCGGCGGCGACGTCGATCTCGGCCAGCGTGCGGGCGGTCCGAGCGAGCTCGTCGGCCGAGGCCAGCACGGCTGCGCGCAGCTCGGCCAAGAGTTCGAGCTCCCGTTCGAGGGCACGGTCGGCGGCGGTGGCGATCCGCTCGGCGAGCTCGGCCAACTCGGCCGTGCCGAACCGGCCGGCACCGGCCATGCTCTGGCGCAAGACGAAGCTGCCCGGGACCTTGGCGAGCTGGCTCGTCGGCACCTCCACGAACCAGCCCAACACCTGATTGTGGCGGATCTTGAGCGAGCCGATCCCGGTGGCCTCGCGATAGCGCGCCTCGAGGGCCGCCAGATGGCGCTGCGCCCGATCGCGCAGCTCGCGCTGTTCGTCGAG
>FWWM01014595.1_pt1 | contig 10010 bp, 10 predicted proteins | sample 2228351 | NCBI WGS metagenome assembly FWWM01 (sample SAMEA103939774, study PRJEB20133) | metagenome
CACTAGTGTCTGCTCCAGCAGGAAGCGAGAGACGCGACTGTCTTGGCGAGAACGCCGGGCATGGCCCCGCCCGCCGGGGCCATGCTCTGTGCACGGCACAGGGGTGTGGCCCAGGTGCCGTGTCATCCCATCTCTGGAGAGCCTGCCGATGACCCTGGCTGAGGCGGCGGGGGTGCTCAAGGCTGAGAAACTCGTGGACGGCGCCGAGGATCAGGCGCAGCTTGAGGGCTGTTTTGCGGCTGACCTCATGAGCGACGTGCTCGCCTTCGCACGTCCGGGCTCCCTGCTGCTGACAGGCCTTACCACCGACCAGACCATCCGCACCGCAGCCATCAAGCACCTCGCCGCGGTGGTGATCATCGAGGGGAAGGAAGCGGGGGCCGAGATGGTGGAGGCGGCTCGGGAACAGGGAGTGGCGGTCTACCGCACACCGCTGTCCAAGTACGAGGCCTGTGGTCTGCTGATGCAGGCCGGCCTGCGACCCTACCGCAAGTCGGCTCCCCAGGACTGGCAGACGAAGTGACAGGCTCTGGCTGACCACCCTAGTGAAGGCGTACCCCGGCATGGGCGACGCACCCCTGGCGTATCACGAGTTCCCGATCCTGGGCCGGGCCTACTTCCTCGGCGGACGAGCCTCAACGTCTGTGAAGCGTGTGCTGGGCGAGGCCGGAGTGGATGAGGGCACCATCCAGCGGGTGGCTGTGGCGTGCTACGAGGCGGAGATGAACGTCGTCCTGCACGCCCGGTCCGGGTATGTGGCGGTGAGCGTATACGCTGACCGGGTGGAACTGGTGGTGCGTGACCAGGGGCCCGGTATCGAAGACGTGGACCTGGCGATGACGCCGGGCTGGTCTTCGGCCTCCGAGGAAGCCCGGTCCCTGGGCTTTGGCGCAGGCATGGGCCTGCCCAACATCAAGCAACATTCCGACGCCATGCGGGTGGAGAGCACACCTGGCGCCGGAGTGTGCCTGCTGCTGACATTCCAGCGGGGAGGAACCGCCCATGGCTGAATCGGCACTGATCACGGTGGCCGATGTGGCCCGTGAGTTGGCGACGCAGGTCACCGGCGGTGAGGCCTTGCAGACCCCGGTGACGGGCGCACAGGTCTGTGACCTGCTGAGCCATGTCATGGCGCGGGGACGGGAGGGTCAGGTGTGGATCACCATCCAGACCCATCCCAACATCGTGGCGGTGGCAGCGCTGGCGCGGCTCTCCGCCATCGTCCTGGCCCATGGCATGCAGCCCGAGGAAGAGACCGTGATGCGGGCGGAGGACGAAGGCATCCCGCTGCTGCTGTCGGAGGACTCGGCCTACACGCTCGCGGGCCGTCTCTATCTGCTGGGTGTCCGGTAGCGGGCGGTGCGATCAGGCTCCCTGGTGGCCATGGACCTGCACGTGCACACGGCGCTATCCCCTTGCGCCGCGGCCGAGATGGTGCCCCCTGCGATGCTGCTGGCTGCCGAGCGGGGCGGCGTGGCGGTCCTGGGGGTCGTGGACCACTCGTCGGCCGGCAACGCGGCGGCAGTGCTGGAGGCCGCACCGGCCTTTGACGTGGCGGTGCTGGTGGGTCTGGAGGTGGAGAGCGTCGAGGGCGTGCACCTGCTGGCCTTGTTTGCCACGGCTGCGGCGGCGACAGCGTTTGGGGCGCTGGTCGCCACTCACCTCCCGCCGCTGCGCAATCGCCCGGACCTGTTCGGGGAGCAGATGCTGGTCAACGAGTGGGGTGAGGTCGTGGCCGAGGAGTCGCGGCTGCTGGCCGTGGCTACCGACCTGGGCGTCGAGGAGGTTGCCGACCTCATCCTGGCCCACGAAGGACTGTGTGTTGCCGCCCACGTAGACCGGACGGCCAACGGTCTGCTGCCAACCCTGGGCTTCGTGCCGCCCAGACTGCACCTGGATGGCCTGGAGCTATCGCGCTTCACGTCACCGGCGGCGGCACTCGCACGCTGGCCAGAGTTGCGCAGGCAGCCACTTCTGCAGAGCTCCGACGCCCACTGCCTGGCCGAGATCGGGTGTGTTCGGACGCTGGTGCCAGCCGAGCTCGGCAATCCGGGCAATGCCTTGCAGGACTGGGGGCGAGCGCTGGCGGAGTTTCTCAGGGAAGTGACGAGCCGGCATGCGTGAATTGGCCCTGCACTTCCTGGACCTACTGCGCAATTCCGTGGAAGCGGGAGCCCGCATCGTGGAACTGGACGTCGCCGAGGAGACCGCCAGCGGGCTGCTTCGTTTCGAGCTGCGGGATGATGGCCGCGGCATGGACGAGACAACCCTGGCCCGGGCCACTGACCCTTTCTTCACATCACGCACTACCCGACGGGTGGGCATGGGTCTGGCACTGATGCGGGCCTGCTGTGAGCGGTGCGGGGGCGAGCTGAGCGTGGCGTCGCAGCCGGGTCAGGGGACAGTGGTCACGGGGCATCTGCTGGTCTCCCACCTCGACTGCCCGCCGCTGGGGGACATGGGAGCCGTCGCTCAGTCCATGGCCTGCGAAGCCGACGCAGTGGAGTTTGTGTACCGCCATCGGGTGGACAGGAAGGTATTTTCGCTGGACACACGAAGAATAAAGGCTAAACTGGGCATGCATACCCTCGGCGCTGCCGAGGTATTGTCCTGGATTAGAGAGCACGTCAACGAGGAGTTGAGGCGACTGCACCGGGGGCGGCGAACCGCTTCCGGGGGTTAGCAATGGCGACGGCCGCGTCGCGACAACCGTAGCCACAGCCACGGCGCGGGAGTGCGTTGTGGAGATGGGCTGGAGAGCCTGGTCCCTGTGTCTTGAGCACCAGGGCGTCCGCAGGGCGGACGTCTTTGCTGTGTTTCAGAGCCCGGCATAAATGCCTCCCATCCGACCGAGATGGGGGGGATTCCATACCGAGAAGGGAGTAGCACGCGTGAAGACCAGAGAGGAGCTGCAAGCCCTGCGCGAGCGGGCGAGGGCGGCGCTGGCCGTGCGCGACCAGGAGGGGGGAGCACGCGTGGTCATCGCCATGGGCACCTGTGGCATCGGCGCCGGAGCCCGCGAGGCTATGACCGCGCTCCTGGATGAGCTGGCCCAGCGTGGCCTGTCGCACGTTACCGTGGCCCAGACCGGCTGCAAGGGCCTTTGCGACCAGGAGCCGGTTGTCGAAGTCTGCACCCCAGGCGCTCCGGCCGTCACCTACGGCCACGTCACCCCACACGTCATGCGTCGCATCGTCGCCGAACATATTGTCAACGGCCAAGTGGTGTCGGAGTACGCCATCGGGACCGCATCGGAGGCGAACTAGCGCATGGCAACCGTGGCCCTTCCCGAGGATGTCTACACCCGCATTGACCGAGTCATCGCTGCCAAGGGCAGTGATCGTGACTCCCTGATCGAGGTCCTCCACGGCGTCCAGGAGGAGATCGGCTACCTGCCGCAGCCGGTGCAGGAGTATGTGGCCGACCGCCTCGGCCTGCCGGTTGGCACGGTTGAGGGGGTCGTGACCTTCTACAGCTTCTTTACCACCGTCCCGCGCGGCCGTCATCTCATCAAGGTCTGCCAGGGCACGGCCTGCTATGTGCGCGGGGGCAAGCGCGTCCTGGAGGCCGTCAGCAAGGCGGCTGGGTGTGGTGTGGGCGAAACCAGCCCGGACATGCGCTTCTCCCTGGACGTTGTGCGCTGCGTGGGCGCATGCGGCCTCTCCCCCGTCATGACGGTCAACGAGGACATCTATGAGCGCGTCAAGCCCACCAAAGTCGCCGAAATCCTCGACCGGTACCAGTAGCCCGGCGCCCTGACACTACCAGAAAGGAAGGACATCGCTTCATGCCTACGTTTCGTTCCCATGTTCTGGTCTGCGCCGGGGCCAGTTGCGTCTCCTCCGGCTGCCAGGCCGTGGCCGAGGCCCTCGAGCAGACCATCAAGGAAGTGGGTCTCGGCGACGAGGTGAAGGTTGTCCGCACCGGGTGCATGGGGTCCTGTGACCTCGGTCCGGTAGCGGTCGTATACCCTGAAGGGGTCTTCTATAAGAAGCTTACCCCGGAGGGCGCTGTCCTCATCGCCAAGGAGCATCTGCTGAAGGGACGTCCGGTTGATGAGCTCATGTACCGGCCCTCGGAAGAGGAAGCGCCGGCGCTGAGCATGGACCAGATTCCCTTCTTTGCTCTGCAGCAGAAGATCGTCCTGCGCAATTGCGGTGAGATTGACCCCGAGCAGATTGACGAGTACATCGCCCGCGATGGCTACGAGGCCCTCGCCAAGGTGCTCACTGAGATGACACCGGAGGAGGTCATCGCCACCGTCAAAGCCTCGGGGCTGCGCGGCCGTGGTGGTGGTGGCTTCCCTACCGGCGTCAAATGGGAGCTTACCGCTAAGGCCCAAGACGATGTGAAGTATGTGGTCTGCAACGCCGATGAGGGGGATCCCGGCGCCTTCATGGATCGCAGCGTACTGGAGGGCGACCCCCACAGCGTGCTGGAGGCCATGGCCATCGCCGGATATGCGATTGGCGCGCACAAGGGCTACATCTACGTACGCGCCGAGTACCCCCTGGCCATCGCCCGCCTTTCCATCGCTCTGGCGCAGGCTCGGGAGTATGGTCTGCTGGGCAACGACATCTTCAGCAGCGGCTTTGACTTTGACATTGAGCTGCGCATGGGCGCCGGAGCTTTCGTCTGTGGCGAAGAGACCGCGCTTATGGCCTCAATCGAGGGGAAGCGTGGCGAGCCGCGACCGCGTCCGCCGTTCCCGGCCCAGAAGGGGCTTTTTGGTAAGCCGACGTTGCTCAACAACGTCGAGACCTTTGCCAACATTCCGCCGATCATCCTCAATGGGGCCGAGTGGTTTGCTTCGTTTGGCACCGAGACCAGTAAGGGCACCAAGGTTTTCGCCCTGGCGGGGCATGTCAACAACACGGGTCTGGTGGAAGTGCCCATGGGCACGCCACTGGGCACGATCATCTACGAGATCGGCGGCGGCATCCGCAACAACCGCAAGTTCAAGGCGGCCCAGAGCGGGGGCCCTTCCGGGGGCTGCATCCCCAGGGAGTTCCTCAACACGCCGGTAGACTATGAGAGCCTCAAGGAACTGGGCTCGATCATGGGGTCCGGCGGCCTCATCGTCATGGATGAAAGCACCTGCATGGTGGACCTGGCACGCTTCTTCATCGAGTTCGTCCAGGACGAGTCCTGCGGCAAGTGCCCGCCGTGTCGGATCGGTACCAAGCGGATGCTGGAGATCCTCGAGCGTATCTGCGCCGGCGAGGGCCGGGAGGGCGACGTGGAGCTGCTCCTGGACCTGGGCGAGCAGATCAAGCTGACGTCGCTGTGCGGACTAGGGCAGACAGCCCCCAACCCGGTTCTCAGCACGATCCGTTACTTCCGCGAGGAGTACGACGAGCACATCCGCAAGAAGCACTGCCGGGCCGGCGTCTGCAGTGAGATGATGAAGGCCCCGTGCGAGCACGCCTGTCCGGCGGGGGTAGACGTGCCGGCCTACGTCAGCCTGATTGCCGAAGGTCGTCTGGACGACGCCTACGATGTGGTGCGCGAGGCCAACCCCTTCCCCTCGGTCTGTGGACGGGTCTGCACGGCGTACTGCGAGTTGCAGTGTCGTCGCTCGCAACTGGACGGTCCGGTCTCTATCCGGCTGCTCAAACGGGCGGCGGCCGACCACCGGAGCCGCGCCTGGCAGCCCCAACTGGCGCCGCGCAACCACCACAAGGTGGCGGTCATCGGCAGCGGCCCGGCGGGTCTGACCTGTGCCTACGACCTGCTCAAGCAGGGCTATGACGTGACCGTGTTTGAGCGAGAGTCCGTGCCGGGCGGCATGATGGCCTTTGGCATTCCGGATTACCGCTTGCCCCAGGACGTTTTGCAGCGCGAGATCCAGGACCTGGTGGACCTGGGCATTGAATTGCGGACCGGGGTCGCGCTCGGCCGGGACTTCACTATCGAGAGCCTGGAAGCAGAGGGCTACGAGGCGATCTTTGTCGCCGTTGGCTGCCAGGTGGGCCTGCCGCTGGAGTGCCCGGGAGCGGACGCCGAGGGCGTCGTGGACGCGGTATCCTTCCTGCGCCAGGTTAACATGCAGGCGGCGCCCAGCATCGGGCCGCGCGTGGCGGTCATTGGCGGCGGCGACACGGCCATCGACTCGGCTCGCTCGGCACTGCGCCTGGGCGCCTCGGAGGTGCATCTGGTATACCGCCGCACGCGGGACGAGATGCCCGCGCATCCGGCCGAAATTGACGAGGCCGAGGTGGAGGGCGTGCAGTTCCACTTCCTGGCCGCCCCCAAGGAGATCAAAGTCGTTGACGGCAAGGTCGCCGGAATTGTCTGCCAGCAGATGAAGCTGGGCGACTTTGACCGCAGCGGCCGCCGTCGCCCGGAGCCGGTGGAGGGTGCGGAGTTCACGCTGGATGTCGACACCGTGATCCCGGCCATCGGGCAGACGATCGAGAGTGACTGCCTCTGTGTGGACACCCAGCGGGGCAAGATCTGCGTGGATGCCGAGACCTTCCGCACCTCGCGGGCGAACGTGTTCGCCGGTGGCGACGCCACGGAGGGCCCCATGACCGTCGTGGACGCGATCGCGGACGGGCGGCGATCCACAGCTTCATCTCCGGCGAGCCCATGCCGGCGCCGAAGCTGCGCCGCAAGACCCGGGTGACGCCCGAGATCATGGCTTCGCTGGAAGAGAACGCTGAGGAGGAAAGGCCGCCGGTTGACTCGCCGCGCATCCCGGACGCGTACCGCCGCACGGGGTTCTCGGAGGTCGAGTTGGGTTACTCGGTGCCAGTGGCCTGCCGCGAGGCGGCGCGGTGTCTGCACTGCGACTACCTGCTGATCGAGGAGGAAGGGTAGGGGCGTACCTGCTTGCGCCCTGGGCGTGCTAACCCCGCGCCTCTACCATTCAGGAGGACAGCCAAGATGTCCGAGTTTGCGATAACGATAAACGACCAGCCGGTTAGTGCCCACTCCGGCATGACCGTGCTGGAGGCCGCACAGGCGGCTGGCATCAAGATCCCGACACTGTGCTATCATCCCGACCTGCCGCCCCTGGGCGCTTGCCGGGTCTGCCTGGTCGAGATCGAGGGAGAGCGCAATCTACAGCCCTCGTGTTCCTTTCCGGTGCGCGAGGGCATGGTTGTCTGGACGCACTCGGCCAAGGTCCGTAAGGCTCGCCGGACGGTGGTGGAACTGCTGTTGTCCGACCACCCTTCTGACTGCACGGCCTGCGCCCGCAATCAGAACTGCGAGCTGCAGACGTTGGCCCAGGAGCTGGGCATACGCGAGGTGCGCGTCCGCGTGGAGCCGCGGGGTTACGAGGTGGACGATACCAGCCTGGCTGTCGTCCGTGACGCCGACAAGTGCATCCTCTGCCGTCGCTGCCTGCAGACCTGTGACCTCATCCAGAGTGTCTCGGGCCTGCGCTTGAGCGGGCGCGGCTATGACACGGTCATCGGCATGCCCTTTGACACCCACATGGGTAGCGCGCTGTGCGTGAACTGCGGCCAGTGCATCAACCGCTGCCCAACGGGGGCGCTCACCGAGAAGTTCCAGATCAATGAGGTCTGGGAGATGCTGGAGGACCCCGGGACCTTCACGGTAGTGCAAACTGCTCCGGCGGTCCGCATCGCCCTCGGCGAAGCCCTGGGAATGCCGCCGGGGGAGATTGTCACCGGCAAGCTGACCAGTGCGCTGCGCTTGCTGGGCTTTGACCGCGTCTTCGACACCGACTTCACGGCCGACCTCACCATCATGGAGGAGGGCCACGAACTTATCCACCGGTTGACCGAAGGTGGGGCGCTGCCGCAGCTCACCTCCTGCAGTCCGGGCTGGATCAAGTTCATCGAGCATTTCTACCCGCAGTTACTGCCCAATGTGTCGAGCTGCAAGTCACCGCAGCAGATGTTTGGCGCTCTGGCCAAGACCTACTTCGCGGAGACCGCTGGCGTGGACCCGGCGAAGATGAAGGTCGTCTCTATCATGCCGTGCACTGCCAAGAAGTACGAAGCGGCCCGTCCGGAGATGAACGCCTCCGGGTATCGGGACGTGGACGTGGTCCTGACCACCCGGGAGTTGGCGCAGATGATCAAGGAGAAGGGTATTGACTTTGCGACCCTTCCCGACAGTGACTACGACGACCCACTGGGCGAGTCCACTGGCGCAGCGGTCATCTTCGGCGCCACCGGCGGAGTCATGGAGGCGGCCCTGCGGACGGCCTACGAAGTCATCACCGGCGAGAAGCTCGAAAACCTCGACATCGAGGCGGTGCGGGGCATGGAGGGCGTCCGTGAAGCGTCAGTGCAGATTGGTGACCTCACGGTGAAGGCCGCGGTTGCCCACGGCCTGAGCAACGCCGCCCAGTTGCTGGACCGGGTCGCGGCGGGTGACGCTGACTACCATTTCATCGAGATCATGTGCTGCCCGGGCGGTTGTCTGGGCGGTGGCGGCCAGCCGGTCCCGACCTCGCCGGAGATCCGCCAGCAGCGTGCCGCGGCCATCTACGAGGCTGACCGCCGCATGCCGATCCGGCGGTCCCATGAGAACCCCTCCATCCAGGCGCTCTACGAGCGGTTCCTGGGCAAGCCGCTATCCGAGAAGTCCCATCACCTTCTCCACACCGAGTACACGCCGCGCACGAAACGGGCGGTGCAGGAGGAGAACTAGCCGGACGAGCGAATAGTGAGGTAGCCTTGGGGAGGGCCAGGCCTTCGGGGCTGGCTCTCCCTGTCTCGGGTGGCGTATGGCCAAGAGGCGGGAGTCCGGATGAGCCTGACGCAGGACAGTGGCCGCAACTGGCCGCGAGACCGTGTCAAGCAGACGGCGAGGGCGAGCTGCAATCCGCCGGCCATTTCCGATCTGCTGGCCGCGGCGGCCAACCCTTCGCCCGACGAGGTGCGCGACATTCTCTACGAGGCCGGCCGGGGGCGGGGGCTGACGGCGGCCCAAGCGGCCACTCTGCTGCAGGTGACCGATCCCTCCCTGCGCGAGCAGGTGAAAGACGCGGCTCGCCAGCTTCATGAGCGTCTGTTCGCCCGTCGCGTCCGCCTGTTGGCACCCGTGTGTCCCACCAACCGCTGCATCAACGAATGTCTGTACTGCCCCCTGCGACGATCAAACTCCCGGCTGCGCCGCACCGCCTCCAGCGCCCGCGACCTGCAGCGCGAAGTCACCGCCCTGGTGGACGAAGGACACCGCCATCTGACGCTGGTATTCGGCGAGGACCGCAGCGGCATCCACTATGTCTGCGACATGGTGAACGCGGCCTACGGAGTGCGCTCGGGCACCCGCCGCGTGCACCGCGTTGATCTGAACCTGAACTCCTCCCACCCCGAGGAACTGGCAGCGCTGGCTCAGATCGAGCGCCTTGGCACTTACCATGTCTACCAGGAGACCTATGATCCGGAGACGTATGCCCGGTTACACGTGGACGGCCCCAAACAGGACTACGCGTGGCGCCTGACATGTCACGACCGGGCCTGCGAGGCGGGTCTGAGGGATGTGGGACTGGGAGTGCTGCTCGGCCTGCATGATCCCCGGTTTGACGTACTGGCAGTGCTGATCCATGCCCAGTACCTGCTGGAGAGGTACAACACCGCGGCGGAGGTTATCACCTACCCTCGCTTGCTCCCCGTGCCGGGGGCGCCGGTGACCAGGGACACGTCCTGGCAGGTGGATGACGAGGCTTTCGGCTTCCTCATAGCCGTGACCCGGCTGGTGGCGCCGGTTACGGAAATCGTGCTGAGCACCCCGGCAACGCCGGAGGTGCGGCGGCAACTCTACGCCTTGGGCGTCTCGCAGGTCAGCGTGGGCTCGCTGAGCTACCCTGGTGTCTACAGTGCAGACGGCGACCCGGAGGCCGCCGGTTCCCTGCGCATCGGGCGCCCCCGCAACCTGGAGACTCTTGTCTACCGCATGTGCGAGGTGGGCTTCGTGCCCAACTTCTGTGTGGAATGCTACGCGCAGATCCGCCAGAAGCTCAGCGACGACAGCCGGCAGGCGGAGCGCTACCCGGTCCATCGCGCCGCAGCAAACTCACTTCTGGC
>FWWM01018266.1_pt1 | contig 10007 bp, 9 predicted proteins | sample 2228351 | NCBI WGS metagenome assembly FWWM01 (sample SAMEA103939774, study PRJEB20133) | metagenome
CTCGACCTCGATGCCGGCCGCAGCCGCCGGCGCCGCGGCGCTTGCGACCGGCTTCGGCTCGGGCTGCGAGCAGCCCCCGACCCCGGCCGACACCGACGGCAGACCGTAGTACTCGTCGAAGACGCCCGAGAGCCAGCTCACCGCCGGTCCGTTGCCGTCGTACCCGGTCAGGGTGAAGGCCGCAGCACCGACGATCGTGAACTCCGCATTGTTCCCGTTGCACGGGTCACAACCCGAGACGACCGGGATGAGGACCGTCTGGCCGATCCACTTGTCGAGGCATCGGCGCACGTCGTTCGCGTTCGTCGCTCCCGGGTCACCCGGGAAGTCAGCCGGAAACTCGATGTACGGGTTGTTCGGGTAACAGATCGCCGTCGCGAGGGCCCCGGCCGCGTTCGACCCCGTCCAGGACAGCCAGCCGAAGTTGCCCGGGCCGAACTCGGGGTTGTTGTTGCCGCCCTGTTGGCTCCCCGTGTCGGTCAGGACGTACTCGCGTCCGGGCTCGAAGGGCTGGGGTGGGTTCGTTCCGATCGGGAGGAGGATGCCGGCAGGCGCCCCAGTCAGGCGGCCGGCGATCGCCGTCGCCCCGGCCCCGACGTTCCAGGTCGTCTGGCCGATGACGCCGAGGAAGAACGTCCGCGGGGTTCGGGTCACGGTGACGACGACGCCCTGGGTGTTCGGCGGCAGCCCGCTCGACTCGTTCACGACCGGGCCGAGGTCGTTCTCTCGGCGGTCGATGTAGCGCGCCGACCACGTGCAGGGTGGTGTCCCCGTCGACAGACACCCGTTCGTCCGGGCGATCGTGTCGATGGCGTTGTAGACCGTCGCGCTCGTCACCGTCGTCAGCGGGCCGGCCTGGTAGTGGTCGGCGATGATCTTCGTCCCAGCGAGGGCCGCCGTGTCGGCGATGTTCTGGGCCTCGCGGCGGTTCAGGAAGGCGAAGCCGCCGTCGATGACGAGACCGACGAAGAGGATGATCGCGACGAGCCCGCCGACGAAGATGACGAGGACCTGACCTGCCTCGCCCGAACGGGCGACCGACCGCCATGACCCGCCGGCGCCCTCGAGGTGGGCTCGAGCCCGGTCGATCGTTCGCCTCGCCGAGGCAAAGAGCTGCTCCATCGTTGACCTCTCTCAGTTGTTGACGACCATCCGGGAGATGGCGGTGTAGGTGCGTGGACCGACGATCTGGCCGATGACCGGGGTGAGCATCCCGACGGTCGTGTCGACCCGGACGACGAGGACGTTGTCCTTCGTGCAGGTCGACCGGGCCGTGCCAAAGATGTCCTCGCAGGTCACCGTCACGGTCGGATTCGGAACCGCTGCCATGAGGCTGCGGGTTTTCGCGGCAACGTTCGCCCGGTCGGTGGAGCTGACCGAGCGCCCCTGGACCGTTCCCCAGCGGGCCCCTTCACGAGCAGCCTCGGCGATGGCGTTGTTGATGTAGGCGAGGCGCCCGAGGTCGATGAGCCCGAAGAGGAGGACGATGAAGAGAGGGAAGACGAGGGCGAACTCGACGAGGCTCTGGCCACGAGCGCGGTCGCGGTTGCCTCGGCATCGGGAGCGGATGAGACGCATCTCAGTTCACCTGGACGTATTCGGTCTTCGTGATCGTCGTGGCGCAGGTCAGGTCGCTGTCGCTCGTCCGGAGGGTGAGGGTGACCGTGAACTTGCCCTTCGAGCTCCAGGCATGGCTGACGGTCGGCCAGTTCGTGGCATTGGTGGCGCCGTCGCCAAAGGTCCAGAGCCAGCTCGTCGGTGCCGGGTTCGACGTTCCGGTGAAGGTGACGGTCTGGCCGACGTTGACCATGACCCGGCCGTTCGACCCCGGCGCCGGGATCGAGGTGAAGTTGCCGGTCGGTGCCGTGCAGCTCGGGGTCGCCACGGGTGTCGGGGTCGGAGCCGGGGTGGGCGTCGGGGTGGGCGTCGCCGTTGGCGTGGGTGTCGGCGAGTTGTAGGCGGCCGGGTTGAAGACGACGGCGTTCGCCTCGGCGCCGAGGGTGACGCTGTCGCCGAAGAAGACCCGGACGAAAGGAGTCAGGAGGGCGAAGGGGCGCTCGACCCGGACCCGATAGATGTCGCCCTTCGTGCAGGCGGCGAGGCCGGAGCGCGGGGTGCCATCCGGGGCGAAGCAGGCGACGGCGACGGTCACGCCGCTGCCCGTCTCCTGGGTGACCCGGTAGGTGACGTTGTTCGGGTTCGGGCAGGCGCTCGCCGTGTCGCACTCGGGGTTCATGCCGCCGTAGATCGCCCCTTCTCGTGCCCCATTCGTGATCGCGACGTAGGAGAAGAACATTCGTCCAGCGTCGATGGCGGTACCAAGGAGGACGAGGAAGACGGGCAGGATGAGGGCGAACTCGACGAGACTCTGGCCGCGACTAGCCCAGGCGACGGGGGTCGGGCGGAAGCCTCGCTGGGTGCTCGGGCGCCGGCAGCCGGTCGAAGGGCTCGTGTCGCCGCGCCGCCGGAGGAGGGTCAGCCTGAAGGGCCGAAAGTGCGCCCTCAGTCGGCCGAGGGCGGGGCCGTCGGGCTCAGGTCGGTTGGTGCCGGGCCAAGAGTCCTGGCCCAGGTCGGAGTGGTTGTCGCGTTGGTGGAACATCGGCATCCCCGTGCGGTTCGTGGACACGCCGGAGATGCTCGATGGCTTGCCTTGCGCCTCGCCTTGAAATGGTGCGCCGGCGCACAGCCCGTTCGTTCAAGCCAGACCGTGACTTTGGCCCCACGGGTCAGGCTGAGACCGGGCGCGTGCCGGCTCCACCACGAACCAGCCTCGTGCTGGTCGAACCGCTTCGCCAGGGGAACGCGCGACGCCCCAAAGCCCTCATCGGATCAGCTGCAGGCCGACCGTTGTCGAGGCGTCGATTTCGCGGTCGGGTGCGACGGGGCCCTCGTAGATGTAGTTGACGAACCAGCCGTGGAGACACCCCAGGAAGCCCTGCTGGGCAGCGTAGGGCTGGCAGTTCGCCGAGTTGTTGCCCTGGATGTAGGCGCGGTCCAGCCAGAAGGTCGTGAAGTACGGGATGTGGTACCAGGTGTTGTTGCCGCTCGGGTCGGTCCCCTTCTTGTCCTCCGGACACGCGTCGAGACTGGTATCCCCGGGGTCGATCCGGCAGGTCCCATCGAAGAGGGGGATGAGCACCGGCGAGTCAGCGTACAGATTCAGCTCGTCTTCGACGGCATTGACGTTGCCGGTCTGAGTCTGGATCCAGGTCGGAATTGAGAACGCCTGGTTCTCTGGATCGGCGATGGCGTCCTGTAGGTTCTGGCCCGTTCCGAAGTCGAGCCAGCCAACGGATCCCGGACTCGTGGTGCAGAGCGGCACGACGACCCGGTTTTCCGCGGTGCGCACCTCGACCGTGGGCCACGTGTCTCCACCGATCGGGCCGAGGTTCTTGCCCTCGCAGTCGGAGATGGAGACCGGAAAGGTGACCGGAAGGACGGCACAACCAGCCTCAGCGGGACAGACGCCCCCGAGGGGCCCGGCGACGACGGTGGCGTCGGCTCGGGCTACGAGCTGATCGATGGCGGTCCCGCCGGGCAAGAGGCCAGTGGCCCAGGCGAAGAACGTCCGGACTCGGCGCTCGCCGACGACGTTCACCCCCGCGGCTCCCGGCGGGATCGCCCCGTCCGGGTCCACGGGGGACAGCGTCTGGCCGAGCACGTCGGTGTAGGTGGCGATCGGGTTCTCGAGCCCGTTCGCCGCCGCGCTCGTCGCCACAGCGGCTGCTACGTCGGCTCCCGTGCGGCCAGGACCCCCCTTGGCACGGTCAATGAGGTGCTGGGCCACGACCAGGGCCCCAGCGTTCGCTGCGGAATCCGCCCCGTTCTGGGCGACCCGCTGCTGAGCAAAGGCAGCACCGCCGTCGATGACGAGCCCGATCATCACGATCATCGCGACGAGGCCGAGGGCAAAGACGACCACGACTTGGCCGGTCTCGCGGTTGGGCGGGTGGTCGGGACGATGGCGAGTCATGGTGCCGGTCCTCCAGGGTTCGGGCGGTGAGAGAGAAGCTTGCGAGGTCAGGGTGTGGACTCCGTGATGCGCCGGTCAGGGCTGCCTCGGACACGAGTCGACCGATTGGTACGCCGCGATGTCAGGGTTCGGGCAGACGAACTCCACCGGAGCCTGTGACACGGCGGTCAAGGGGATGAGGCCGACGATCGATCCGATGATCGGGGTAATCGGACCGACCGTTGCTGTGCCCCGGACGACGGCAACACAGCCGACAACGATGGGATTGCAGACCTGGTTCTGTTCGGGGTCGGTATTCGGGCCGACGCGACGAAAGGCGACGCTGACGGTCGGGGTGATCGTGAAGACCTGGTCACGAACTCTGGTCTGAACTCGCGTCACGTCCTGGTTCACGATGGCCAGGCGAGCCCCTTCGCGGACTCCGTTCGTGAGGCTGTTGTAGGCAACGACGATGCGTCCCAAGTCGAAGAGGGCGACCATCAGTAGGACAAGGATGGGAAAGATGAGCGCGAACTCCGCGAGTGCCTGGCCCCGCCCGTCGTGGTTCATGCGGATCATGGACCCACCTCGATGACGGCGTTGCACCCGCCGGGTGGGTTGCGAAGACCGCCGGGAAGGGACTGGTAGTTGATGATGTAGTTGCCTCGACCAGATCGGAACTGGACCTGGGTTGTGAAGCCGGCGGAGCTCCAGAGGCTTTGCGCGTCGTTCCGACGGATCCCGGCGAAGTTCGGAACGATGCATTCCACGATCACAAAGGCTGTCTTCACCTGCGTGTTCTCGCCGTTCGCGTCCGTGGCGCGGAGGGAGACGGTATAGACCCCGGGATTCAAGTAGGTCTTCGTGGGGTTCGTCGCCGTGGATGTCGTGCCGTCGCCGAACGTCCAGAGGTAGGTGATCGGAGCGCTCCCCGTCGACAGGTTCGTAAAGGAAACCTGCAAGCCCGGAGGCCCGAATCTGGGGGACGCTGTGAACTCGGGGATCGGCCCGCTCGTAGGCGTTGGTTCGACCGTCACCAGCTCCGTTGTGGTGTCGAAGCCCCCGGCGTTCGCGGCCGTCAGGGTGACGGTGTACGTGCCGGGCACATCGTAGCTGTGCTCCGGCTCAGCCTGGAACGAAGACTCCCCATCTCCGAACTGCCAGGTGTACGACGTCGGCTGGTTGAGCGAGTTGTTCAGGAACTTGACGGTTAGTGGCGCGTATCCCGAGCTCGGACTGGCGATGAAATCGGCGACTGGTGGGAGCAGGGGCGGCGTACCGCCCCCACTGCCAGTCAGAACCCCCTGCTTCACTGGGAAGACTGCTGACGCTCCCACGAGGACCTGCCCACCGACGATGTGGCTGACGATAGGCGTGATGACCTGGAACTGACAGCTGAGTCGCACCTCGACCGGGCTGCCGAGTGCCGTGCCCGCCGGAAAGGCAGGATCCGGCAGGGGACTGGGCAATGTGCAGTTGATCGCCTTCGAGTCGTTGCGGAGCAGATCCTGGTAGCGTTGCTGCGCGGCCACGTCGTCGGCCGTGATCGGGGGTTCCCATGCACTCGCGTGGTTTGCGGCGAAGTTGGCCGCGATCCGGGCCATGTTCTGGACGTTCACCCAGCCGAGGTAGACGCGGCCGAAGTCGAGGGCGGCAAGGACGAGGATGAGGAGAACGGGCAGGACCAAGGCGAATTCGACGAAGGACTGACCTCGAGTCCGGCGCTCCCGGTCTGGTTCAACGATGCGATGCTGGGCTCGGACCACTCCGCCTCCTCGCCAGACTCGACGGGACTGGCCAACAACCCCCAGCGACTGCTTGGGCAGCCCCCGTCATGGCTGGATAGTACGTTCGGCGCCTTACAGTGCACCTTACGGGCCTTCGCCGGACCCCTCGAGCGGGCGTGAACGCTCACGGCACGGCGTCGCCGTGCCCGGTCCCGACCCGGGTCACCGACCCGCGGTCGGGGACCCGCTACCCCTCCGTTGGCGGTTCGGCTGGGAGGTAGACGCTGAAGGCTGCCCCCCGCGCGCCCGGTGGTGATGGCTCGAGGACGAGGTCGCCGCCCATCGCCCGGCAGAGCTCCCGCGAGACATAGAGGCCGAGCCCGCTCCCGTCCTCCGCCGTCCCACTGCCCCGACCGAAGCGGCTGAAGAGGCGCCCTCGGTCGGTCTCGGCGACCCCGGGCCCCTCGTCGGCGACGGTGAGCCGAAGGCGCTCCGCCTCGACGTCGCGGGCGATCTCGACCGTGACCGGCGCCCCTCGGCCGTGCTTCGTCGCATTGTCGAGGAGGGCCCAGAGGACCTGGTCGAGCTGGTCGGGATCGGCGATGGCGAGCCAGCCCTCGGAGCGGTCCTCGACGCGGAAGGGGACCTCGCCGGCGGCGAGGGCTTCCCAGGCCCGCCGGACCCGGGGTCCGAGGGCGACGACCTCGGCCTCGGGCTTCAGCGCCCCCGACTCGAGGCGCGAGACGGTGAGGAGCTGCCGGACCATCCGAGAGAGCCGCTCGGCCTGCTCGACGATGATCCCAAGGCGTCGATCGGCGCGTTCCCGAGCGAGCTGGTCGGCATAGGCCCGGATCCGGGCGAGGGGCGTCTGGAGGTTGTGGCTCACGCCTCGGAGGAAGTCGTCCTTCGCTGCATCGAGGGCTCGGAGCTGCTCGTTCTGAGCCTCGACCCGGGCGAAGAGCTGGGCGTTCCTGATGGCGATCGCGACCTCCCGAGCGAAGAGCTCGAGGAGGTCCTGGTCGGCCCGGTCCCAGCGGCGGGTCGCCGGGAGGTGGCCGACGATGACCCCGAGGCACTCGTCGCCGACCCGGAGCTCGGCTCGAACTGGGCGTGAGAGCCCCGGCACGACCTCCTCCTCGGGGACGAGGCTCGGGTCCTCGAGGAGGATCGTCGCGTCGAGGAGGCCGAAGGCCTGGCGGGCGTCGAGGGCGGCCCGACCGGCGAGGAAGTCGACGCCGTCGCGGATCGAGATGCCCTCGATGGCGGCCCGGATCTGGGCGAGCTCCCGGTTCCGCCGCTCGAGGTCGGCGGCAAGGCGGTTGTGGCTCTCGGCGAGGCGGGCGATCTCGTCCTCCCCGGAGACCTCGAGAGGGGTCGACAGGTCACCGGCCGAGGCGCGATCGACGGCGGCGGCGATGTGCCGAAGGGGAGCGCCGAGATCGGCGGCGAGGACGAAGGCGACGAGGATGGCGAGGACGATCGCCACGGCCAGGGCGAGGAGGAGGAGCCGGAGGACGGTGTCGTCCGTCGCTCCGGGGAGACCGATGAGGAGGACGACGGCGCCGAAGCCAGCGAGGGGGAGGACGGCGGCGACGACGAGGGCGACGGTGAGGCGGACGCGGAAGGGGAGGTTGAGGCGCGGGCGCCAGTTCGCCGCGTGGGTGTCGGCGGCGGGGGGCTCGAGCTCGAGGTCGGCGTCGGGGCTGCTGGCGAGGGGTTCGCCCCCTACATCCGGGTTCACCGCTGGCCTCCGGTCGAGCCTCCGGCCGGGCCTGTCGCTGGGCTCCCGGTCCTCCCGCCCTCGGTAGCGCCGTCGGTTGCGGCCGGTCCCGTCGGCTCTGTCGGTTCCGCGGCGACGAGCCGGTAGCCGACACCTCGGACCGTGAGGAGGTGGCGGGGGTGGTCCGGGTCGGGCTCGAGCTTCTGGCGGAGGCGCCGCATCGTCACCCAGACGTAGGAGGGGTCGGCGTCGTCGGTCTCCGACCAGCCGCGGGCGATGAGCGTCTCGGTCGAGACGACCCCGCCGAGGTTCGCGGCGAGGGCGTAGAGGAGGCGCGACTCGGTCGGTGTGAGGGCGACGAGCCGGCCGCGGACCGTCGCCGTTCGGCGGTGGAGGTCGAGGCTGACCTCGGGGCCGAGGACGAGGCTCTGGCGGGGGACGCGGTCGCCGAGGCGCCGAAGGACGCGGTTGATCCGAGCCCGGAGCTCGGGGTAGTGGAAGGGTTTCGTGACGTAGTCCTCGGCGACCTCATCGAGGAGGTCAGCCTTGCTATCGGCGGCGTCGATGGCCGAGAGGACGATGATCGGCAGGTCGGCGATCGCCTTGATCTCACGGGCCAGAGAGAGGCCGTCGAGGCGGGGCATCATCATGTCGAGGACGATGAGGTCGGGCCAGCCCGACCGGAGGCGGCGGAGAGCCTCCTGGCCATCGCGGGCGGTGGCCACCTCGAAGCCGTCGTCGCGGAGCTGCTCGGCGAGGACGACGAGGAGGTTCGGGTCGTCGTCGACGAGGAGGACCCGCGGCGCTTTCGGCCCGTACGGTGCACCCGGGCTGCCGGGGAGCATGACCCGAGGATAGCAGCGGGCGACCGGGCTTCGGGGGTCGAGGGCGCGTGGGCCCGCTCGGGCGCTCCGCGTCCTCCCCGCCGCTCTGCCTACGGTGCCCGGCGGTCGACGAAGCGGCAGCGGGGGGCGACGGGGCAGGCGGCACAGCTCGGCCGGAGGGCGGTGCAGAGTCGGCGGCCGTGGGTGATGAGGTTGACGTGGGCCTCGTAGATCTGCTCAGGGGCGAGGAGCTCGAGGTAGATGTCGTGGCACTCGTCGGCGCTCGCCTTGGCCGGAACGAGGCCGATCCGCTTCGAGACCCGCTCGACGTGGCGGTCGACCGGCATGAGGGGCATCCCGAAGCAGAACATGAGGATGACCGAGGCGGTCTTCTTCCCGATTCCGTCGATCGAGGTGAGCCAGGCTCGGGCGGCGAGGGGCTCCATCTCGCCGAGGAACTCGAGGGAGAAGTCGCCTCGCTCGTCGCGAATCCGGCGGAGGGCGGCGACGAGCCGGGGCGCCTTCTGGCGGGCGAGGCCGCCGGGCCGGATCGCGGCCTCGACCTCCTCGATCGGCGCCTCGGCGATGGCCGCCCAGTCCGGGGGCGGCGCCACCTCGATCCCGAGCCCGCCCCAGCCGTTCGGGGGCGTGCCGTCGGGCCTCTTGTCGCCGACGGGCGGACCGGAGCCGGGGAAGTGGGCCCGGAGCGACTCGAAGGCCTGCTCGGCGTTCGTGTCGGCGCTGTTCTGGGCGAGGATCGTGAGGACGAGCTCGGAGGTGGGGTCGAGACGGCGGTGCCAGCGTGGTCGGCCGTAGAGGGTGGCGAGGGCGTCGAGGACGAACTCGACGAGGCCCGGCCGCGTCCGGCGGAGCCGACGGGCCCAGGTGCGGGCGGGATTGGCGGGGCGGCGGCTCGCCTGGCGAGCCGTGGCGCGGGCGGTCCGGCGGCGGCTCTCGCCCGAGCTCTGGCCTCGGGTCTTGCCCGAGCTCTGGCGGCGGCTCTCGCCCGAGCTCTGGCGGCGGGGCGTCCCACGAGTTGGTGGGGTCGCTGCCGCGCCGCCGGGTCCGTCATCCGCCTCCTCGGCCGGCTGCCGGACCGGAGCGCCAGAGGCCGCGGGGGAGTCCTGAGACGGTTCGACCACCTCGCTCACGGAGGGGAGTGTAGGTCGCTCGGCCAGCCGACTCAGGGGCTCCGTGCGCCCTTGCCCGGCCCAGCGCCCCGGCTGCCGAAGCCGATCCCGATGGAGACGAGCCGGGCGATCCGCTCGCCGCAGCGCTCGATCGGGGCCGCCCCGGCCGCCATCGCTGCCTCGACCGACTGGGGCGCCTCGACGACGGGCACGACGACGACGGCGGCGGCGACGAGCACGGGGGAGACGGGGAAGGCGTCGTCGACCCGCACGTGTGGCTGGACCCGACGAAGACGGCCGCGATCGTCGACCTGGTCGAGGACGCGCTCGCCGAGGCGTCACCGGCCGACCGCGCGGCGTTCACGCGCAACGCGGCGACGCTGCGGGAGGAGCTGCGCGCCCTCGACGCCGAGTTCGCGCGCGGCCTCGCCGACTGCGAACGCCGCCTCCTCGTCACCGCGCACGCGGCGTTCGGCTGGCTGGCCGCCCGCTACGGCCTCGAGCAGGAGGCGATCGCGGGTCTCGAGCCGGACCAGGAGCCCGGCGCGCAGCGGCTCGCCGAGCTGGCCGACCTCGCGCGCGCCGAGGGGGTCACGACGGTCTTCACCGAGACGCTCGTGTCGGCGGAGGTGGCCGAGACGCTCGCGCGCGAGG
>FWWM01018267.1_pt1 | contig 10006 bp, 8 predicted proteins | sample 2228351 | NCBI WGS metagenome assembly FWWM01 (sample SAMEA103939774, study PRJEB20133) | metagenome
ATTTCATCTAATTCCCTTTCGATTAGAACAATTTCATAGTCAATTTTTTCTATTTCTTCAAGGATTCCGAGCTCTTTATTGCTTAACTCTTCAATTCTCTTTTTTATCTTCTGTGTATCCTGTTCTTCTGAAATTAAAAGAAGGGACAGAAAAAACATTAAAAATCTTTTTATCATTTTGCTCCCTTTAAAACTTTCTTCAGTGCTCCAATAAGATAAAGACTCCCTGTAACAAGAAGGACATCAGAGGAGGAGCATAAAGAATTAGCTATTTCAAACGCTCCGTGAAAATCCTTCACTACGATAAAGTTTTTCTTAATCTTAGATCTCTTAATTATATTTTCTGGATCTTCTCCTCTTGTTTCCTCCACTTTTGTCAAAACAATTTTTTTAGCATGAGGAAATAAGATTTTGGATACTTTTTCTATATCTTTGTCCTTCATCGAAGCATACAAGAGAACAAATGAGTGGATTTTTAGTTCTTTTAAAGAAATTAAAAGTTTTCTTATTGCATCAGGATTGTGCGCGCCGTCAGCAATTATCCTTGGTTTTCCATCAATAATTTCAAACCTTCCCTCCATTTTTGCGTTCTCAATACCTTTTATAATATCTTCCTTTTTTATCTCAAATCCCCTCTCTCTCAGCAACTCAGAAGCCAATATGGAAATTGCCAAATTTTCTGCCTGAAAATAAGCAGTTAAACGAGGAAAAACTTCGTAGTCCTCTTTGGGTGATTTGATATAAAACCCCATCTTATCGCTGGAAATAATCCTTTTTATCTCGTATGTCCCATCATAAAGCCAAAAAGCTGGTGCCTTTCTTTCATCTGCTATGCCTTTAATTTTCTTCCATGCCACAAAACTTTTTCCCCCGAAACAAACAGGAACTCCCTCCTTTATAATCCCCGCTTTTTCAAAAGCTATTTCTCCTATTCTTTTCCCAAGATATTCCGTGTGATCTTGAGAAATGTTAGTTATTACGCTTATTACTGGTTTGATTACATTTGTGGCATCAAATCTTCCACCGAGCCCCACCTCAAAAATTACTAAATCTATTTTTTCTTTGTTGAAGTAAAGAAAGGAAAGACAAGTTAAAATTTCAAAATAAGTAGGAGAATCCTCATCAGGAAAATTTCTTATCTTATCTCTTATCTTCCAGAGTAAGGAGACAAAATCCTCCTCCCCTATCATTTCCCCTCCGATTTTAATTCTCTCCCTTATGTCTATGAGATGAGGAGATGTGTAAAGTCCAACTTTTTTCCCTGTGTTTTGGAGGATTTCCGCCAAAAATGTGCAAACAGAGCCCTTCCCATTTGTTCCAGCCACATGAATTGAAGGGAAATAGTTTTGAGGATTACCGAAGTCTTCTGTTAATTTTTTTATTCTGTCAAGAGAAAGTTTTATCCTAAATTTTCCTATGGACTCGAGAAATGAAAGAGCTTCACTCAAAGACAAATTTTCACTCTCTGTCCTTTTCAGGATGCTTGTTTAAAAGTAATCTAAGAATAAGAGCAAGCACGGATTTCATTCTTGTCCTTGGAACCACCATATCGAGCATTCCATGTTCGAGAAGAAACTCTGATCTCTGAAATCCTTTTGGGAGTTTCTCTCTTATGGTTTGCTCAATAACTCTCGGGCCTGCAAAACCTATGAGAGCATTTGGTTCAGCTATATTCAGATCCCCTAACATGGCAAAAGAAGCAGTAACACCTCCTGTGGTTGGGTCCGTCATGATTGATATGAATGGAATTCTTGCTTCATCGAGAAGGGCAAGCAAAGCAGAAACCTTAGCCATCTGCATCAGGGATAGAATCCCCTCTTGCATTCTTGCACCACCAGAACACGAAATTGTTATATAAGGAACCTTTCTTTCGAGAGCTCTTTCAATAGCTCTCGCAATTCTTTCGCCTACCACAGATCCCATGGACCCACCTATAAAATTATATTCCATGGCAGAAATAATAACAGGAATGCCCTCTATGCTGGTAGAAACATTTATAATCGCCTCATTTACTCCAGATTTTTCTTCACCTTCTTTTATTCTTTCCTTGTAAGATTTTGTATCAAAAAACTCAAGGGGATCCGAAGGTTTTATCTCTTCGTCCTCTAACTTTACTTCACCATCTGAGATAATCTCAATCCACTTTAACCCGGGTATTTTGAAATGGGCACCACAAGCAGGACAGACACTTAGATTAGTTTCAATCTCTTTTCTGTAAAGGATCTTTTTACAAAAATTGCATCTAACCCAAAGTTCGCTCATTAATCTAATTTGTCAACAAACTTTGATCAGCTTTGCTGGGCTTCGCCTTCCTCTTTTTCGAACTCGTTCTCCACACCAAGAAGGATACAAGCTGCATCATATATCTGCCGGATGGACTTTTTTGTATTCTGTAGCTCAGCAAGTTTTTCTCTCACCCTTTTTAGCTCCTCTTCGATCATAACATCAATTTCTTTGATTTGCTTTCTTGTGTGCTCCATAGTTTTTTTGTAAAAGTTGATTTGTTCTTCTGTCAATGTTTCCTTCATGCTACCTCCTCTACTGAAAATTGAGGCGAATGCCTCTTTTTATACCTCAAATGAAAATTTAATCATTTTATTTAAAATTTGACAAGCACAAGCATCCACACTTTAACTCTCTTTCCTGATTTCAAAGCAGGTGAAAATTTCCATTTTCTCACAGCTTTCATAGCTTCCTCGTTCATTCCAAGGGTTTTGGAAACTCCTCTGATCAATTTTACATCCAGAACATTTCCTGTCTCTGAGATTAAAACGCTAAGAAGAATTTCACCATGAGCAGAAACTCTTTCAGCAGCAATGGTAATTTTAGGTAGCACCTTGCTTGTAACCGATGGTCTAATATCCACATCCTCTATCTTTACAAGATCACCCTCTTTGACTGGTGGTGGTTGAACTTTTACCTCCTCAACTGGCTTAGGTTCTGGCTCCTTTTTCTGAGGTTCTACACTCTCAACTTTTTCCGGCTCTGAAACCTCCACCTTCTGAATTTCCTCAGATTTGCTCTCTTCTATTTTTTTCTCTTCTATTTTTTTCTCTTCTATTTTCTTCTCTTCTATTTTCTTCTCTTCTATTTTTTCCACCTTTGGTTCTTCTTCATTTTTTACCTGGATAGAAGGTAAGGCTTCCCTTTTTTCCGATTTTCTAAGTTCAACATCTTTTCTGCTCTCCCTGATCTTTGAGGTTTCCTCTCTTAAATTCCTGTATTCCCTAATTGATTTTTCAGAAGGCGAGGTTTCAGGAACAGACTCTTTCTTTACCTCTGTAACCGACTCTTCCTTTTTAACTACTTCTTTCAAAGGAGTCTCTTTCTTTATTTCACTCTTAGGTGGGATTTCTTTGGGTATATAAGTCAGCTCAGTTTCCGAAGGTTTTTTAAGCTTTGGTAGATAAAGGAAATTGTATGCAAAAAATCCCAGGGCTGAGAGAATCAAGAGAGTTGAAAAAATTGCCACAGGCATAACTGGAAATTTTCTCTTCTTCTCCTCTTCTATCAGAAATTTCAATACCTCAGGAGCTCTCTTAACTTCTTTTTCAATATATGCCTCTTTCTTCTCTCCAGATGGAGCTACGGAAAATTCTCCAGGAAATAATTCAGCCATAAAGAGAGATAGTTCGTAATTGTCTGGAAGAGACCTTCTTCTGCTCAGAATAAATTTTTCCAGATCTTTCTTCATTTCAATAGCACTCTGATATCTATCAGAAGGTCTTAATTTGAGAGCTTTTAAAATAATGCTCTCCAACTGGGCGGGGACTTCGGGATTTACTGAAGAAGGTTTTACAATCTTTCCCTTCTGAACTTTTTCAAGCACAGCCATTTCACTATCAGCCATAAACAACTTTTTCGAGGTAACCATTTCAAAAAGCACACACCCAAGAGAAAAGATATCCGTTCTCCAATCTATACCCTTACTCCCTTTGCTTTGCTCTGGAGACATGTATAACATTTTTCCTTTTATTTGACCAGCAACAGTCTGGTGAAGCTTTGTAGAGGCTTTTGCAATTCCAAAATCTGCAAGTTTTACTTCTCCATCATAAGAAATAAGTATGTTTTGAGGAGAAACATCTCTATGAACAATTTTCAGAGGCTTACCCTCGGTATCAGTCTTATTGTGAGCATAATAGAGAGCGTCGCATATCTTTATAGTTATATAAGCAGACAACTCATACGGAAGAAGTTTTTTCTTGGAATTTAAAGTTTTCAATATTGTTCTCAGATCCTTTCCGTGAACATACTCCATGGCAATAAAATAAGAGTTATCCTTTTTACCCAGGTCAAAAATCTGGACTATATTTGGGTGTGTTAGCTGACTTGCTATTTTAGCCTCATCAATCAACATCTCCACAAGTTCTCTGTCTTCAGCTACAGTGGACAAGATTCTTTTTACAGCTAAAGTCTTCTCAAATCCTTCCACTCCTTTTCTCTTTGCCTTAAAGAGTTCAGCCATTCCTCCAGTGGCTATTTTCTCTTCTAGAATATAATCTCCCAGTGTTTCCTGACCTGGTATCTCCACCTTTATTGTTTCTGCTCTTTCTTCAGAAGGAGGAGAAGGGGGTTCAAAAACAGGCATTTCTTGAATCAGTTTTATTTCCTCTAACAAATCTTTTCTCTCTGGAGCTTCTACAGAAGGAAGCTCTTCAGTTGTTATTAGTGGTTCCTCTTTAACCTCTCCTTTTGAGGGTTCTTCTTTTATCACTTGCTGGATCGGGGGTTTCTCTTCAACTATTTTAGACTCTGAGGATGGCTTTACCTTTACTTTTATCCCAAGTCCAGAAAGGGTTTCCTCAAGTTTTTTCTCAAAATCGTCTTCGATCTCTTTTTCTATGTCTTTCTTTTGTGGTTTAATTTCCTCTTTCCTATTGAAGACCTGAAAATCTATTTTCTCCTCAGTTTCTTTTTTAACTTTATCTTCAATTTCTTTAAGTATAGTTCCAAAGAGCTCTGCAGAGGAAACCTTCTTTTCCTCAGGTGTTTTGAGATACTCTTTTGTATCTGCTTTTATTGGTATTGTTTTAAAAAGCTCCTCCTCTTTTTGTAGAAGATTCTTCAAAATGGCTAAGAACTCATTTTCATCAAAGGGATACTCAAGAAAAGCATTGGCTTGATATTTAGTGATCGCTTCATTTTTAAATTTAGTCCCTTTGTATGTGCCAGTGATTATTATAACAGGAATCTTTCCTTCTGAATCTGTTCTTATTCTTCGACAAAGTTCAAATCCATGAACCCGAGGTAGAAGAGCTTCTGTTACAACAAGATCTGGTTTTTCACTTTTAAAAATTTCATACCCTTCAGCTCCGTCAAAAGCTATAACTACCTGAAAATCATATTTTTCAAGAAGATTTTTGATCTCCTTTAACTTAAAAGCCTCAAAAAAAACTAATAAAATTTTCTTTTTCATTTGTTAAACCTACAAAAACATACTCATTTTATCAAAATTAAAATTATAATGTCAACAATTTGCTTTATACCTAAGCTCGAAATGTAAAAATTCTTGACAGGAGTGCGATTTTTTGATATTTTGAGCTATATTTTAATGACAAACTATAATTTCTTAACTATGATAGAAAAGAGAAGGTTAATAGAAATAATAAAAGCATTTAAGGGCAAGAGGATTGTGGTATGGGGAGATTTTATCCTGGATGAATACATTTATGGAAGAACCTCCAGGGTTTCGAGGGAAGCACCTGTTTTGATAATTAAATATGAGGGAAGCGAATATAATCTCGGGGGAGGAGCAAATACTATAAAAAATATAAAATCCTTGCTCGGTGAGCCTATTCCTGTAGGAATTTTAGGTGATGATGAACCAGGAAGAAGACTTTTAAACATTCTTGAAAAATTAGGAATCAAAACAACTTACATTCTGATGTCCAAAAATTACAAGACGCCATTAAAGACAAGAATACTCGCTGGGGGAGAACACACAAGGAAACAACAGGTTCTGAGAATAGATAGGGAGGAAAGAATCTATTTCAATGAAGAATTAAGAACAAAGCTTTTAGAGAACCTTACTGATGCCATAAAAGATGCAAATGCTCTTCTAATATCTGACTACGATAACGCAACAGTTGATCTTCCTACTTTTGAAAGAATCATGAGGAAGATAAAGGACGAGATACCAATAACCATTGATTCGAGGCACAGATTATTGAAATTCAAAGAAGTCAGTATAGCTACACCAAATGAGCCTGAGGTAGAGGAGGCGCTCCAGATAAGTTTGGGTAAAAGTGAGGAAGAGCTGATCAATGCTGGAAAATCAATTATGGAAAAAATCAGTAGCAAAGCCCTTTTGATTACGAGAGGCAGTAAGGGGATGTGCCTTTTTGAAAGAGAAAAAGAACCTGTCTTTATACCTATTTTTGGCTCAGATGAAATAGTAGATGTTACAGGTGCAGGAGACACTGTTATAAGTGCGGTAACCCTCTCCCTCTCTACAGGTGCGGATTTTCTGGAATCTGCCATTCTTGCCAATTATGCTGGTGGAATTGTTGTCATGAAAAGAGGTGCTGCAACTTTATCTCCTGAGGAGCTTGAGGAGGCGGTCAACAGTGCTTCCCAATAATAAGCTTGTCTCCATAAAAGAACTTAAAAAAATAACTTATTCTTTAAAAAAGGAAGGTAAAATTGTAGTTCTTGCTAACGGATGTTTCGATATAATTCATGTGGGCCATGTTCGTTATCTCAGAGATGCAAAAAGTAGAGGGGACATTTTGATAGTGGCATTGAATTCAGACAGATCAGTCAAGAAATTGAAAGGGAAAAACAGACCGCTCATGAAGGAATCTGACAGAGCAGAAATTCTCTCTTCCTTTGAATTTGTTGATTATATTGTGATTTTCGACGAAGATGATGTGAGCAAAATCCTATTAGAGTTAAAACCCCATATTCATGCCAAGGGTTCTGACTACACAGAGAACACCGTGCCTGAAAGGGAGACTGTGCTGTCATATGGTGGTAAAATAGCAATTTGTGGAGGCAAAAAAGTAAGATCTTCTTCAAAAATCATTAAGGATATAATTTCGAAAAAATGAACTATAAGAAAATCTTAATAGTAAAACTAAGCTCTCTTGGGGATATTATACACACTTTACCAGCTTTTGAAAAAATTAAAAGAAATTTTCCAGGGAGTAAAATTGGCTGGGTTGTAGAAAAAAAAGGAGCTGAAATACTCTCCTTTATCGAAGGGATCGATGAAATTATTATCTTTGACACTTTCAAATGGAGAAGAAATCCTGTTTCCATTAGGACATTTTTAGAAATCAAGGAATCAATAAAAAAAATAAGGAAGAAATACGATGTTGCCCTTGACTTTCAAGGAACAATAAAATCAGCATTTATAACATTTCTCTCCTATGCAAGAGAAAGAATAGGTTTTAACAAAAAAAACCTTAGAGAGTCTTTGTCCTCCATTTTTTACACAAAGAAAGCACCGAAAGTTTCCGATGAACTTCATGTGATATTAAAGAATTTAAAGCTTCTTGAGACTATAGGATTAAAAGATGATTCCCTTGAACTTCCTAAAATAAAAATAAATGCAGATTTACCCGATGAACTCACCTTCGATAAAGAGAGTTTAATAATTATAAACGGGGGTGGAGGATGGGAAACAAAAAGATGGATAAAGGGAAGATGGAGGGAACTCGGTTTAAAATTAAAGGAAATGGGCTTCCAACCCCTTTTCCTATGGGGGAATTCTCAAGAAAAAAAAACTATGGAGGAGGAATCAAAGGGAGATGTTCCTATAGCTCCTCCACTAAGCCTTTCTCAGGTAATGAAGCTTATCTCATCTTCGATATTAGTCGTCAGCGGTGACACTTTCCCTTTACATGTCGCAGAAGTTTTAAGAGTGCCGGCAGTGGGTATTTTCGGTCCTTCCAGCCCTTTCAGAAACGGTCCTATTTCCAGGAATTCCAAAGTCATATTTCACAGGCTTCCATGCAGTTTTTGTTATAAAAGAAAATGCAAAAATTTGGAATGCATGAAGAAAATAGAAGTAGAAAATGTATTGGAAAAAATAAAAGAGATTCTCGGAAAATGAATTTTTCGACCTTTGCTGAAAAATACAGGGGGAGGATAGGAGTTATTATATCTATTTTGATTATATTAATTGCCAATCAGAGCAAATTTAGTATTCTCATAGGATTCTTTATTTCTTCCTTAGGAAATATTTTAAGAATATGGGCATCAGGTTATATAAAAAAGGAGATAGAACTTGCCACATCAGGTCCATATGGATATACAAGAAATCCTCTCTATCTCGGGAATTTTTTGATAGGACTCGGATTCTGCATAGCTTCACAGCAAATAATTTCCCACCTTCTATTCCTTGCTTATTTTTTATCATTTTATATACCTATCATAAAGAGAGAAGAGGAAAGGATGTTCCATCTTTTTAAAGATAGTTATCTTGAATATAAAAGGAAAGTTCCTGTTTTTTTTCCAAAAATTAAGGGAACAAAAGGCAACAGCCCTTATTCCTGGAAAAACCTTAACCAAAACAAAGAATGGCGTGCTATCTCCTCGACTCTTTTATTCTATCTGATTATTATATTGAAAGCTCTTGTCCTGAAATGAAATTATTTTTTAAATTCGCTTTAATCTTGCCTTTTCTCACCCGCCTTCTTTTATCTCAGCCCTTGCCCAGCCATGAACTGATAAAGTATAAGGTAAGATGGTCGGTTATAAGAGCTGGATGGGCTGAATTGGAACTGAGACAATTGGAAGGGGATAAAAAAATCTATCATTTGAGACTTGATACTAAATCTTCTGGACTTGTATCATCAATATTTAATGTAGATAATCATGCTGAATGCTGGTTTGATGAGAACATGTGTCCTATCAGATATATCAAAAATCAGAGAGAAGGTAGATGGATTGCTGATGAGGATGTAGTTTTTAACTACAAAGCCCGAAAAATAATATACAAAATTAATCTTTTTATCGCAATTGTTGGTATATTACTAATCATATTTAGAGCAAGAATATTTCTTATAAAAATATTAACTGCACCGCGATTTGCAGTGGTAACCCTTTTGACAATTGCTATATTTACTATCTTGGGAACATTGATAATACAAAATGAAAGTTATGGAAATTACCTGAAAGTGTATAACAAAAGTTTGGTGGATTTCTTTTATAAGATGCATTTGATAGATATTTTTCACAGTTATTATTTTAGTGTCTTGCTATTTACTCTCGCTGTGTCACTTGCTTTAGTGATATGTAGAAGGAAACCATTTAAACTCACACAGATTGGTTTTACCTTAACACATGGAGGAACAATTTTAATATTGATAGGTGGATTATTAGCTATTCTCTATGGTGAAAAGGGGTTTTTGCACCTTAGGAAAGGAGAAAAACCGACAAATACAATGAGAATATTAAAGAATGGTAAAGAGGTTGGCAACAAAAATTTAGATTTTGCAGTATCCTTGGATGATTTTAAAGTAGAATATTATGATGAAGGCGATAAGATTTATGTATATGAAAAAGAAAAAGAAGGGTATAGATATCTTTTTAGAGTAGACCCTGAAAAAACGAAAGAATTTCAATTACCCGGTGGTATAAGAACCATTCGGATAATAAAGAAAAATATTTATGAATCAAAAGAAGAAAATGTAATAATACCATATTTTGAAATAGAAGTGGAAAAACCAAGGGGTATTTCGGCTATTCAAAATACTGACCAAAGTTCGCCACATCATGGAGTAAGTATGAAAAGTTTCTCCGGAGTGGTTCAACTTATACTTGCATTAGGTAATCCCCTGCCCTTTGACAACAACAGATATGTAATAGTATTTGACCACAAAAAAGAACCTAAACTATTTCAAAGTATTTTATCAATATATGAAAATAATGAAAAGAAAATAACTTCTCCTATTAGAGTAAACTCACCTCTTACTTATAAAGGATATAAATTTTATCAATCCAACTACAATCCTGAAGATCCTGGTTATTCAGGGATATTAGTTGTAAAAGATCCTGGATTA
>FWWM01018268.1_pt1 | contig 10006 bp, 9 predicted proteins | sample 2228351 | NCBI WGS metagenome assembly FWWM01 (sample SAMEA103939774, study PRJEB20133) | metagenome
CGCCGTTCGTCGGGGCCCGGCGGGCTGGACGGCTCTCCTGGCCATCGAGCAGCCGCCTTCGGCCATCGGAATTGCAACGGGCGGCGCCGCCATCTATGACCGGCCCGGCGGCCGCATTCTGAAGCAAGTTCCTCCCACCGGCGTCTTGAATGTGACCGGAATCTCGGCGGATGGTCGCTGGCTTTCTGTGTACGATGAGAATGCAGTTTTCGGATGGACGCCCGCCGGTCAGCTGTCGCTCTTCGGCGCCGACGATTTAACCGTCGTCGACCAAGCGGTGAACCCTGGCGTCGTCGCCACCCTGATCGCCGATGTCATGGAGCCTGTCAACGTCCTGGATGAGCTGATGGCGACGCTCAACGCCACGCCACAGCCGTAAGGCCGGCCCAACGGCGCGTCGAAACGGCAGGCGCACTTCCCGTCGGTTAGCGAGGAAGAACGTCTGACCCTGAGGTGGACTTGCCAAAGCGCGAGATTCGTCGTTCATCGAGCAGCGCGTTCACAGCAGGCGCCTCCCGCGCCAGAAATCGCAAAAATGCGCGGGTGACGGCGGAAAAGGGCTGGGTGCGATTCCACACCAGCTTCAGCGTTCGTTGCAACGGTTTGCCTTCTACAGGCAACGCGCGCAAAAGCCCCATTTCCAGTTCACTGCGCACAGCGTATTCGGGCAAGATGGCGATGTCTCTCCCTTTGGCGACCGCGCGTTTGATCGACTCCACGTTGTCAAATTCGGCCACCACCTGCACCTGCACGCCGGCGCGCTGCAGCTCGCCGTCCAACCAGATGCGCGTCTGACTGTTGCGCTGACGCATCACCATGCCTCTGCCGGCCAGCTCTGCGAGCCGCACGGAGCTGCGCTCCCACCAGGGATGTTTCGGCCCCACGATGACGAATTGCTCATTGACCTCAAGCTCGAGCGCAGCGACGTCATCCAGATCAAGATTCTCCAGCTCTCCTTCGACAAAGCCGAGGTCCATCTCACCCCGGCGCAGCCCCGCCACGATGTGCGGTGTGATGCTGGTCTGCACCGTCACGGTCAAATGGGGATGCGTCTGGCGAAAGGCCTGCACCCAGTCCGGCAACAGGTAGACGCCAACCCCTGGCGTGGCCGCCACGCGCACCTGTCCGCTTGCCAGATGGCGAACATCCGTGACCGCACTTTCCGCCTCGGCCACCAGTCGGAGAATTTCCTGCGTGTAGCGGTGCAGCGTCTCCCCGGCCTCCGTCAGGGTGACCCCGCGTCGCCCGCGCTCGAAGAGTTTGGCGCCAAGCGCGGCTTCCAAATCCTGAATATGTTGGCTGACGGCCGGCTGCGTCATCAGCAGCCGCTCCGCCGCAGCGCTAAAGCTTCCCGTCTGCACGACGACGGCGAAAATCTCGAGTTTATACAAACTAATCATAAGTTTTAACTTATATCAATGATAAGCAAATCGCCAGCGTTGCGCAAATAGAAACGGGGTACAGTAGGAGAAACAAAATCAATTATGGCAATGAGGAGAGCAGGATGAGTTTCTTCACGAGATTATTCAGTGGGATGGGTGCTCCAGGGCATCAGCTCGTGCAGCCGGCGGAATACAAAGCTCGCTATATGGATGCCAAGGCGCCCCACACCCTGGTGGATGTGCGGACGCCGGAGGAATTCGCCGCCGGCTATATTCCAGGCGCCATCAACATTAGCCTGCAAGAGCTGCAGCAAAAGATGAACCGCATCCCGAAAGATCAGCCGGTGATCGTCTACTGCCGCAGCGGCAATCGCAGCGCCTTTGCCGCCAACATGTTGATGCAAGCGGGCTACACCGAGGTGTACGACCTGGGCGGCATTATCGACTGGGTGCGGCAGGGCTTGCCGGTGACAAGGTAAGAAATTCCGCTCGTTTCAAGGAGGAAAACAGATGCTGCTTCGATATTTCTACGATGAAAAACTGGCGCAGGCCAGCTACCTGGTGGGGTGCGTCGCCACAGGCGAGGCGATGGTGGTCGATCCGGCGCGCAATATTTTGCCCTATTTGCGCGCCGCCGAGAAGGAAGGGCTGCGCATCACCCATGTGACCGAGACGCACATCCACGCCGATTTTGTGAGCGGCAGCCGCGAGCTGGCTGCAGTCACCGGCGCCACGATCTATCTGAGCGACATGGGGGACGCCAACTGGAAATACGCCTTTGCAGATGAGCCGAACGTGATCCTGGTGCGCGAAGGCGACAGTTGGATGGTGGGCAACATCAAGGTGGAAGTGCTGCACACGCCCGGCCACACGCCGGAGCACATTTCGTTCATGATCACGGACACGGCCGGCGCCGACAAACCCATGGGCGTCTTCACCGGCGATTTTCTCTTCGTAGGCGACGTCGGTCGACCTGACCTGCTGGAGGAAGCGGCGGGCTACAAGGGCACCAAAGAAGTTGGCGCGCGACAGCAGTTTCACACTGTGCAGCGCTTCAAAGCCCTGCCGGATTATCTGCAGATCTGGCCCGGGCACGGCGCCGGCAGCGCGTGCGGCAAGGCGCTGGGCGCCATCCCTTCGACGACGCTGGGCTACGAAAAACTCTTCAACCCCGCCTTCCGGTTTGAAGACGAGGACGCCTTCGTCGCCTGGCTGCTCGAGGGGCAACCGGAGCCGCCCAAGTACTTTGCGCAGATGAAAAAGATCAACAAGCTGGGGCCGCCCCTCACCACTTCGCTGCCGACGCCCGTCAACTATGACCGCGCCACGTTGGACGCCATCATCGAGGACGGCGGCCAGGTCTTCGACCTGCGCAACCGGGGCCAGTTTGCTGCGGCGCATGTGCCGGGAACGGTCAACGTGCCGGCGGACAACAACAGCTTCGTGACCTACATGGGTTGGCTGGTGGACTATGAGCGGCCGGTCTACATTCTGTTGCCCTCGGTGGATTCTGAGCGGCAAATTTTGACCGACCTGCGCTCGATCGGCGTCGATTATGTGCCCGGCTACTTCACCCCCGATGTGCTCGCCCATCGCACGCAGGCGTTGCCGGTCATCACGGCGCGCGAGCTGGCGAAACGGCTGCCGCAGAACAACATCCTCATTCTGGATGTACGCAACAAGGCCGAGTACGCCGAAAGACACATCGTGGGTGCGCGCCATATTCCGCTAGGCTACCTTCCCGACCAGCTGGAGACTCTGCCTAGAGACCGCACGATCGTGACGCATTGCGCCACCGGCTATCGCTCGCAGATCGCCGCCAGCCTGCTCGAGGCCGCCGGCTTTGAGAATGTGATTGCGTTGAACGAAGGCACAGAGTGCTGGTCGAAGTTCCTGCCGACCGAGAGCGGCGTGAGGATGGAGACGGTGACGGCGTAGCCGAGAAACCGAACGGTCGGCGAACCGACGACAGAGATTCGAGCATTTTGGTTGAAATCAGGGTGGTCTTGTTGTGATCGAGCAAATTGTGATTGACGTGTTGTTAGGTTTTGCCATTGGCCTCTCGCTGGGATTATTGGGCGGCGGCGGCTCGATTCTGACCGTGCCTGCGCTTGTCTACGTCGTCGGGCAGTCGCCGCAGGCGGCGGTGACCGCTTCGCTCGTGATCGTAGGCGCCAACAGCATGATGGGCGCCTTCATGCACCGCTCCCAGGGCACGCTCAACTGGCGGGTGGCGCTGCTCTTCGGCGGCGTCGGCATGGCGACGGCCTATCTCGCCGCCGGCTGGTCGAAACTGCTTCCGCCGGCGGTGTTGATGGCGCTCTTTGCACTCTTGATGCTGGTGGTCGGGCTGTTCATGATCCTCAAGCCGCAGCCGACGGAGGGTGAAAACGGACGGCGCGGCTGGGTCGCCACCGTCGCCAGCGGCGCGGCGGTCGGCCTGCTGACCGGCTTTCTGGGCGTAGGCGGCGGTTTTCTGATCGTTCCGGCGCTGGTGATGCTGGTCGGCCTGCCGATGCGTCAGGCGGTGGGGACGTCGCTGGTGGTGATCGCCATGAACAGCCTTGCCGGCTTTTTAGGGCATCTGCACGCTGCGGCGATCGACCTGCAGGTGGTGACGATTTTCGTCACTGCAGGGTTGACGGGAGCGCTGGTCGGCGCCCGTCTGGCGCATATCCTGCATCCCGACCATCTGCGCAAAGGCTTTGCGCTTTTCGTGATTGCGCTCGCCATCTTTCTGTTGATCGACAACGCCTGGAAGATGGGCGTCATTTAAAGAAAAGAGGAGGGAAAGAATATGCCGTTGTATGAATATGTCTGCGCCAACTGCGGCGCCCTGTTCGAGCAGTGGGTGCGCAGCGCCTCTGTAAAAGAAGAGATTGTCTGCCCCCATTGTCAGAGCGCCAGGGTGGATAAGAAATTCTCCACCTTTGGCGTCAAAGGCGGCGGCGTCGGGGGCGGCCTCGCCACAGGCGACAACTGCTCCACCGGCGGCGGCTGAGGCGTCCGCTGGAAAAGCTGACCGTGCGTCAGCAAAAGTCAAGGGGCGACGAATCGCCCAACAGCGCTTGCACGCGCTCCTGGAGCTTTGTTCCGGGAAAAACGCTCGCCTGTTCGAGCAGATGCTGACGCCCGCGGCGGAGAAACGAAGCCCCGCGGGCGTCGCCGACAGCCTGCAACACCTTTCCTCCGATGGCGTACACCACGAGCGGATCGTCCACGCCGCCGACGAGATGATCTCCCAAGATCAGCAACATCTCTTCCAGAAAACGCATCGCCTCGCGCAGCCTGGCGTTGCGATATTTGAGATCGACCAGATGCGCCAACGGCGCCAGCGTCATGAGCCTGCCCGGCAACGCCTGCCGCAGCGCAAGGCTGCGTTCTAGCGCCGCTTCGGCTTCCTCAGGTTTCCCTAGCTCGATCAGCGCTGCACCCAGCGCAGTCAACGCCTGCGCCTCCGCCGCTTTCTGTTCTGCGTTGCGCGCCCGTTCTGCGACGCTGCGCAACGTCGTGACGGCGCCCTCTTGATCCTCTTTCCAAAAGGCGAGCCAGGCCAGCGCCGCCTCCGCTCGATATTCGCTTCCCAACGACTGGGCGCGACGCGCCAGCCACACGGAGCGGTTCAGCGCCTGTTCGCAGCGGGCGTCGTCGCCGAACAGTGCATAGAGCAGCCCGACGTCCGCGCGCGCCTTGGCTTCGATGCTGGAGGCGCCGAGCGCAGCGGCCAAGTCGGCGGCTTCTACAAAACATCGCAGCGCGCCGGCGTAATCGCCTTGCCAGCGCCGAACTTCGCCCAGGCTGCTGAGGCGCAACGCAATAAAATAGCGGTCCTCCGCCGCGCGGGCAATTTCAAGCGCCTCGCACTGAAGCGCCTCCGAACGGGCGTACTCTTCCTCGTCGCAGGCCAGGTTGCCCAAATTGGCCAACAACACGCCGATGCCGCGGCGATAGTTCGTGCGTCGCGCGATGGCCAGCGCCTGCTCAAAGTACTCTCTCGCCTGGCGACGTTCATGCCGATCCAGATGGTTCAGCCCCAGGCTGTTGAGGGCATTGACCTCGCCGATCTGATAGCCGATCGCCCGCGCCAGGTGCACGGAGCGCAACAACGCCCGATCCGACTCGGCGTAGTCCCCGCGTTCCGCATGTGCGGCGGCGAGGATGTTCAACGTCATCGATTCAAACCGCGGCTCACCTAGGACGTGGGCCACCTCCAACGCAGCGGAGGCGTAGCGGATGCAGGCGTCCCAGTCATGCGTGCGCGTGGCGACCATGGCGAGGTCGTTGAGCGTCAGCCCCTCGCGGCGACGATTGCCCAATTTGCGATAAATAGCCAACGCTTCATGCAGCAGAGGGCTGCCGTCCTGGCCTAAATAGGCGCGCACCGGCGCCTGGGCGGCCAGAATTTCGGCGATCAACGGCTCGTCTTTCGCTGCGTGGGCGAGGGGCAACGCATTTTCAAGATATTGCTCCGCCTCGTGGGCGTCGCCCATGACGTTGGCGGCGATCCCCAACTGCAGCAGCGCAGCGGCGGCCAGCCCTGGATCGTCCATCCGCCGCGCGCGCTCCAGCGCGGCGCGGCTGGCCGCAATGGCGTCGTCGTAGCGCGCCAGCGTGATGCACGCACGCGCCTGTTCGATCTGCAATGCAGCGCGCAGTCGCTCGCTTTGAACCGCATCGATGGCCTCTCTGAACCGCTGCGCCGCTTCCTGATGCAACCCCCGGATCTCGTAAAAACGCGCCAGCCCGTCCAAGGCGCGCGCCAGCAGCGCCTCTTCGCCATGTTCGACCGCCCAACGCCATGCGGCGCGAATATTGTCCAGATCGGCGGCGATGGCGGCTGCACTGAACTGAGGCGTCGTCCCAACCAGAGCCTTTGCATGCGCAGCCAGCTGCTGGAGGTAGAAATGCGCATGGCGGACGTGCGCCTCTTCCACCGCCAACAGAAGCCCTTCATCGGCAAGACGAACCGCCTGATCGCCGGCGAACTGGCGCAGCAGTTCGTGCATCACAAAACGCCCTGACTTCACAACCTGGAGCAGCGACTGACGCACCAATGCCGTCAGCGTCGTCAACGGCGCCCCTGTGATCGCCAGCGCCGCCTCGCGACCGAATTCCCCTCGGAAGACCGACAACTGGACGAGCATGCGCTGCTCCGCAGGTTGAAGAAGACGCCACGAATAGTCGAAGGCGGCGCGCACGCTGCGCTGACGCGCAGGCGCATCGCTCCTATCGGTGGCGAGAAAATCCAGGTTGGAACGAATCGCCCGGGCGATCTCCTCGCAGGTGTACATCTCCACCCAGCCTGCCGCCAGCTCGAGGGCGAGAGGCATCCCATTGACCAGACGACAGATGGCGACGATGGCGGATGCGTTGGAGGCGTCCGCCGCAAAATGCGGGTCGATGCGCTGCGCGCATTCGAGAAACAACTGCGCGGCGCTCCACTGTCGCAGCGCTTCAGGCGACGGAGCGGGTTCTTCTTCCGGCCACGCCAGCCCGGAGAGCGACAACACATGCTCCGCCTGCAGATTCAGCCGCGCGCGTGAGGTGACCAGCACCTTGAGCTGTGGGGCTTTGGCGAGCAAGTCGCTCAACAGAGGCGCCGACGACAACAGGTGTTCAAAGTTATCCAGGATGAGCAAGGCCTCGCGCGGGGCGAGGAAGTCGATCAACTGCTGCCACGGCTCCGGCGTCGGTTGGATGTTCAGCCCCATCTCGCGTCCAACAGCGGTCACCAGCGCATCCGGATCGTCCACGCCCGCCAGCGAAACAAACCATACACCGTCGGCGAAGGCGCCGCGCATCTCTGTAGCTGCAGCCAGAGAAAGCTGCGTTTTGCCGACGCCGCCTGGTCCGGTCAGCGTGATGAGCCGTCGCGCCGCATCGAGCAGCCATTGTCGAAGCTGCGTCAGTTCGTCTTCGCGACCGATCAAATTCGTCGAGAGTGGGGGAAGATTGTGAAGTGGGGCGGCGACGCGACGCGGTGCAGGGGCGATTGCGGTTGCCGTCAGCGTCCCATCGCGAATCTGCACAGCCAGCGCTTCCGTCTCCGGAGAAGGAGGAGCGCCCAGCTCCCTCTCCAACAGTCGCCAACAGGCTTCGTAGGCAGCCAGAGCGGCGCTGCGTTGTCCTGCCAATGCCAGCGCGCGCATAGCGCGACGGTGCGCCTCTTCGCGCAGTGGGTCGAGCTCGATCTGCCGTTGGGCGTAGCGGTGAGCGACCTGAAACGCACCGCCGGCCTCATGCCATGCGGCGAGCGCGTCGAGCATCTCCATGCAGCGAGCGTGAAACCATTCACGCTGCATGAGAAGCCATTCTTCGAGCGCAGGGCTGTCATCGACAAAAAGCCCCTGCAAGAACTCGCCCCGATAGAGCGCAACCGCTTCGGCGTAGCGCATCATGCAGGCGGCGCAATGGTCCGGTCTGGCGTGTTCATGATGGCCGCAGGTGTGCAGCAGATGGGTGAACGCCGCAGCATCCGTCCAGACGCCGGCGTCTTCAAAACGCACCGTGTTCTGATCGGCAATCAACGCCGAGCCGGCAGGCCCCAACACACGACGCAACTGAAACAGCGCCTGGCGCAGATTGCGTCGCGCGGCGTCCTCCGGCTCCTCCGGCCACAACAGCCCGGCCAGCGCCGCGCGGGGGTGAGGACGGTTCGCCGCCAGCGCCAGGTAAGCGAGCAGCGCCTCGTTTTTCACAGAGCGAAACCCCTGCAGCGGCCGATCGGCGAGCCGCGCCTCGAATCCGCCAAAAAGATGAAGCGTAAGCATTGTCATCGATCCATCATGCGTCAAATGCAGTCAGCCAAATTTCACCAATTTGTCCGTGGAGACTCAGAAACCCGATCCTCCATAATGATACAGTCTTGTCGAAAGCAGCGATCAAAACAGCAGGCCCAGACACAAGCGGCGGGCCGAGGAGAGGGCTAAGCGCACCCATCGCCTCCGCTTCCAAAGGCGGCGGACGACGCATGCGCTAACGCGTTGCTAACGGACATCGTGCATCATTGCTGGCGGACATTCGTTTCATCGATTATACAGCCTTGCGCATTGCGGCCAGATCATCATTTCGACGGAAAGGGACGACCATGAATAACGCAATAGAAAACCCCCAACCTCCCGCTTATCTCAGCGCCGCCTATGCAGAACGCGCTTACCGGCGCAACTATCGCACCGTGATGGTGCGCTTTTGGCGAGAGAATGAAACTGCGCCTTGGCGCGCGACGACGATCGATTGCAATGGCGGCGCGCCGACGCATTACGCCAGCGTGAGCGAACTGTTCGCCAGTTTGTGGACGATGCTGAACAGCGCGTGAAATAAATAGATTGCGCACCTTTCCGAATTTGACAGCTTCGCCAAAGCACGATATGCTTCATTACGCTAGAATGTAAGTCAGTCAGCGAGTGAAAGTCAGCCGCTCAGACCTTACGTTTGAGCGGCTTATTGTTTTGCCGTTGGAAACGACCACATTTCATAGCACTATCAACATTTTTTGTTTTTGGAAGAAAGGAAGTCTCCAAATGGCAACTCGCGAAAAAGGCACCGTCAAGTGGTTCAGCGACCAAAAGGGCTACGGCTTTATCACGCCGGACTCCGGCCGCAAAGATGTCTTCGTGCATCAGACGGCGATCATCTCCAACGGGTTCCGCACCCTGGCCGAAGGCGATAAGGTCGAGTTCTCGATCGAGAACGGCCCCAAAGGCCCCTCCGCCGCCAACGTGCAGAAGATTTGATCTAGCGTCTCGCTATATCGAACCCACTGAGCGCCCTAAATAGCGCTCTAGAAAGAAGGACCGGTGAAATCCCGGTCCTTCTTTTATTGGCTTGGGAGTATAGCGGCAAGATCGCGAGGCCCTCACCCCCGGCCCCCTCTCCCAATGCTGGGAGAGGGGGAGAAGGGAGCGCCGGGGATTTGGTGAACCCGGGGCGGCGCCGCTACGAGCAGGAGTGAGGATGGTTTTTCGTAGGTGCGGCTCCCAGCCGGAGGCCCTCACCCCCTGGCCCCCTCTCCCAATGCTGGGAGAGGGGGAGAAAGCGCCGTTGCAGCCCCGCATTCTCTGGATTCATCGTAGGTGCGGCTCGCAGCCGCACATCCCAGGCATACCCAGGAGCCGGAGCAAAGGCCCTCACCCCCCCAACCCCCTCTCCCAATGCTGAGAGAGGGGGAGAAACGAGCGCCGCCGCTCCTATGAAAACGCCGTCAAGCTTCCAAGGCGCGTTGGCGCTTCTTCGCATCTTGCGCCTTGACGCCTTTGCGTTGCAGCTCTGTCCACCTCATGTTTCCTTAACGCTGATAGCGCATGATCTCCTCGCGCAGCCCATCGGCAAAGAGATTGACGCCGATCACCAGCGTGGCGATGGCGAGCGCCGGCCATGCCACCGCCAGCGGGTTGGCATAGATGTACTTGCGCGCATCGTTGACCATGCTCCCCCAGTCTGGGTCGGGTGGAGGCAGGCCCAGGCCAAGAAAACCGAGCGTGCCGATGGCGAAGATGGCGTAGCCCACGCGCAACATGGCGTCGACCAGGATGGGGCCGCGCGCGTTGGGCAGGATCTCGCGCAGCATAATATACCACTTCGACTCCCCACGCGTCTCGGCGGCGCGGATATAGTCGCGCGTCTTG
>FWWM01016417.1_pt1 | contig 10002 bp, 6 predicted proteins | sample 2228351 | NCBI WGS metagenome assembly FWWM01 (sample SAMEA103939774, study PRJEB20133) | metagenome
ATACCATTTGTCGCCCGCCCGCCGCACAATGTGCTCGCCGGCCAGATGTTCGAGGAAGGGGGTCGGATCGATGCCGCCGAACCGTTCTTCTGCGAGGAACGGGAGTTCGAAAGCCGCGCACTTGATGTGAGCAGCCAGAATGGCGGCATTGTTGGGATTCACAAGGGCCATCTCGGGTGGCTTGCCGAAAAAGTAGTCGGGGTGCGTGATCACGTACTGATCTATTGGCAGGGAGCTCGCAATCAGCACAGCCGCTGCAGCCTCGGCTTTGCGCCCAGCACGGCCGGCCTGCTGCCAGGTGCTTGCCACTGAGCCCGGGTAGCCCGCCAGGATGGCTGCGCGCAACTGCCCAATGTCTACCCCCAGCTCCAGCGCGTTGGTGCTCACCACTCCCAGGATTTCACCAGATTTGATGTCCTGCTCGATGCGCCGGCGTTCATTTGGAAGATAGCCGCCGCGATAGCCTGCAATGAGCTCGGGGCTGCGCTGCAGCTTGCGCATCGTCTTGCGCAAGTAGTTGACAAGCAACTCCACTCGCATGCGGCTGCGGGCAAAAATGATGGTCTGGACGTTCTCGGCAAGAAAACGCGTCGCCAGACGCCGCGCCTCATTGATGATGTTGCGGCGAATGCCGAGCTCCTTGTTGACAACGGGAGGGTTATAGAAAATGAAGATTTTTTCCCCGCTGGGGGCGCCATTCTCATCGATCAGCACAAACTCCCGCTCGCAGAGCTTTTCGGCAATCTCCAGAGGGTTTGCGATTGTGGCGGAGCAGCAGATAAATTTTGGGCGGGATCCATAAAAATCGCAGATTCGCTGCAAGCGGCGCAGCACATTCGCCACGTGGGACCCAAAAACCCCTCTGTAGTGGTGGATCTCGTCGATGATCACGAAATCGAGATGTTCAACAACGCGACTCCACCCTGTGTGGTTTGGCAGAATGCCGGTGTGGAGCATATCAGGGTTTGTGAGGACAACATTGGCGGCGGCGCGGACTGCCTTGCGGGCAGATGAAGGGGTGTCGCCATCAAACGTGAAAAGCCGAATGCCGGTCCCCGTCGCCGCAGTAAGCTGTTCAAGCTCGCTATACTGGTCCTGGGCAAGCGCCTTGGTCGGGTACAGATAGAGAGCACATCGTGAAGGGTTTTCAAGGAGGCGCTGAATGACTGGCAGGTTGAAACACAAAGTTTTGCCGGAAGCTGTGGGGGTCACGATCACAACGTTTTTGCCCTGCTGGACCGCATCAAATGCCTTTGCCTGGTGGGAATAAAGTTTATGGATTCCGCGCGCCTGGAGGGCCTTGACGAGCCGCGCGTCAAGCGACTGAGGAAAATCAACGTAGCAGCCTTCGCGCGGTGGAATGGCCTCAACGTGCGTTATGTTACGAGCAATATGACGAGTTGCCAGCAGCTTCTCGATTACAGCGTGGAGGTCGGGCTTTCGAGTGTCGCGCACCATGGAGACTTTCCTTTGCGCCTCAGTCGCATCATCATTCCATAATTGAGACCGATTTAGTGTATCGCCAGTTTGGCATCGCTCAATGAGAAACTTGTCGCACGGTCGCTAAAGTGAGTAGGATCCCGTACCAGAACAGAAAAAAGCCGACGCTGCAGCACTGGATAGAGTATGCAGCCTGGAAAGGCGCCGCGCAGCTTTTGCGATGGCTCCCCAGGCAAGCGGTGGTGCGGCTTGCGGACGCGAGCGGCTGGCTGCTCTACCGGGCGCTGCGTCTGCGCCGCAACGTCGTCGAGGAGAACTTGCAGCGAGCTTTCGGTGCGGAAAAGTCACCTGCAGAACTCGATGCGATTGCGTTGCGATCCTACCAAAATGCCGTGCTCACTTTCTGCGAGTTCGTCCAGCCTGCCTGCGCAGGTCCCAAAGCCCTCGAATTATTCCGTGAAATCCGAGGACTGGAAGACGTCGAGCACTTCCGGAGGCAACCCGCTGTCTTTCTCACCGCCCACATCGGCAACTGGGAATTGCTGGGGCGAGCGGTGGCGGCCTTGGGCTTTGAGTCCGACGCTGTGCTCAAGCCTTTGCACAATCCTCTCATCGACCGAGAAGTCGCGCAGCGCCGCCAGGCCTCTGGCTTCGGACTCATCCCCACTACGGGGTCGCTCAAAGCGATTGTCACTTCTCTCCGCGCTGGCCGTCACCCTGTCTTCCTTGCCGATCAGGACGCAAGGCGTTCTGGCATTTTTGTTAACTTTTTTGGCTACGAAGCTTCGACGGCGACAGGTCCTGCTTACTTCGCTGTGAAGATGCAAGTCCCGATTGTGGCGGGGTTTTGCGTGAGGAACCGTGATCGCGAACGCTCGCTGACGCTGCTCATTTGCCCACCTCTGGTGCCTTGCCACGATGCTCCTTTTGACGAGGAAGTGCGCCGGCTGACCGAAGCCCATGTCAAGATGCTCGAGCAGGTCATTCGAAATTACCCCGAGAGCTACTTCTGGCTCCACCGACGATGGAAGACGCGCCCCAAGGGGGCAAAGTCTCCTCACTAGGATCAAGCCGAAATAAAAAAGAAAAAAGGATAGGCTTTCTGATCATGATCCCGCCCGGTGTTTTGGCATTGCATTCGATGCGACGCTCAAACGTAGGATGAACAGTCGATGGTTCGGGTTGAGAACGTTTCAAAATACTTTGGGGACATCAAAGCGGTTGATGGCTTGAGCTTTGAGGTCGTTGAGGGCGAAGTGTTGGGTTTTCTTGGCCCCAACGGCGCCGGTAAGACAACCGCGATGCGTATTCTGACGTGCTATTTTCCGCCCACGTCGGGACGTGTCACTGTCGGGGGCTTCGACGTTGTGCGTGATTCTTATGAGGTGCGGCGGATCATTGGTTACATGCCCGAGCACGTCCCCCTTTATAAAGATATGTCCGTTCAGGATTCTCTGGATTTCGTGGCTCACGCCAAAGGTTTCGGGCGTGGTTCTCGACGGAAACTGATCGACGCTGCGATCGAGGAAACCGGACTCGGCGACGTGCGCAAGCGCCTCATCGGGCACCTTTCAAAAGGTTACCGCCAGCGCGTCGGATTAGCCCAAGCGCTCATCGGCGATCCCAAAGTTCTGATTCTCGACGAGCCGACAGTGGGGCTGGACCCCCGACAAATCACAGAAGTGCGTAGCCTCATCAAAGGCATGCGCGGCCGCCGGACCGTCATCCTGAGCACTCATATCTTGCCGGAAGTGCAGATGACATGCTCGCGCGTGGTGATTATCAACCAGGGCAAAATCGCAGCCAGTGGCACCCCCGAAAAACTTACCACTCAAATGCGCGCGGGGGGACAACTTGTGGTGAAGGCTGTCGCGCCCACCTCGAAGCTTCGCGAGCTGCTCGAAAGTATCTCAGGCGTTGCCCGTGTGCGCCCACACAAAGCAGAAGCCCACGAAACGTCAGAGGCTTCCAATGATCGACATCATTTGGCCGAATTTGAAGTGGAGACGTCTTCGCTTTCGCCCGAAATCAATTCTCTCATTGCTGAGAGCATCGTACGGCGAGGATGGCAGCTTCTGGAACTTTACCAGGTTGGCATGACGCTGGAAGAAATTTTCCTGCGAGTCATCGCTGGAGAAACTGCCACAATCGAGCCGAAGCAAGGTGGAAATTCCGAGCCGACTGCGGAGAGCAAGGAATGAAAATTCACTTTTATCCAATCATGCGCCGGGAGGTCAAAAGTTACCTGGCCAGCCCGACCGTCTACATTGCGGCTGGGCTTTTCCTCTTTCTAAGTGGTTTGCTTTTTTACGGTATCTTGGAAAACTTTTCGCTTCTTTCTGGCGATGCTCAGTACCGCCGCGAAATGGGGTTCGAGAAAATCAACTTCACGCGCCACGTCGTCTCGAACCTCTACTGGGTCATCAACTTCCTCCTTCTGTTTGTCGTCCCAGCTTTCACCATGCGCTTGTTGGCTGAAGAGAAAAAGACCGGTACGTTCGAACTCCTGGTCTCTCTCCCCTTCGGCGATTGGGATATTGTTCTGGGGAAGTTCTTGGCAGCCTACTTCATCATCGCCAGTATGCTGGGCATGAGTAGCTACTACGTCCTGATCATGACACGGTTCGGGACCCCAGAGCTCCCGGTCGTGTGGGTGGCTCTTTTGGGGACCTTCATTGTGGCTGCAGCCTACGTGGCGATAGGTCTTCTGGCCTCATCACTGACAGAAAATCAAATTGTCGCGGCCATTCTGGCCTTTGTGATTCTTTTGGGGCTCTATCTCATTGGTGACCTAAGCACCCCGGCGGCAGGTGGCTTCGCCCGCGTGCTGGAGGCGCTGTCGCTGCGCTACCACAGTGAGCAGTTTACGCACGGGCTTTTGCGGGTGCAGGATGTAGCGTACTTTTTCCTGGTGGTGGCCATTTCGCTTTTCCTGACGTGTCGAGTTCTCGAGCTCCGGAGGTTACGCGCCTAATGCGAATTCATCCGTTGCGAGCACTATCATTGTTGGGGCTCTTGACGTTGCTTTCGGGGCTGGTGGCGACAGGTCTGCACGGCCGCTTTACCCTGATCACGGCGACAATCTGCCTGGTTGGCCTATGCCTGTCGCTCCTTTTTTTCGTCCCGCGCGTCAGCCGCAACCTGAAGCTCTACGGCTTTTTCGCGCTGTATTCGGTGTTTGTGATCGGTGCCCTGATCCTGCTCTTTCTTATTCTCAACCGGCACGGATGGCAGTACGATGCGACGCGCAACAAGCGTTACAGCTTAACACCCATCAGCAAGAACTTTCTCCAGCGCCTACCTCAGCCCGTGCATATCACCGCGTTTGTTACTGAAACAGAGCGCGATCAGGCACGCGTGCTCTTGGACCAGTATGCTACGGCGAGTCCCAAAATCAGCTACACGATTGCCAATCCTTTCCGTGAAGCAGCATTGGCACGACGATACGGACTCCAAGTCATGCCAGGCGACATTTTCATTGAGACGGTTACGACCCAGAGTCTGACGCCGACGCGTGTGGCACGCGTCAATCGGTTGCGCGAGGAGGATATTACGAATGGCATCCTCCAGGTGCTGCGCAGCAAGGACATTGTGCTTTATTACCTGACCGGCCACGACGAATTGCCGTTGGAGCGCAATACGGCGGTCGCCACTTTGGCGGGCCAGCGAGTTTCCCTGCGCGATTTGGCCTGGGTGCGTGATCAGCTAGAGAGAATGGGCATTCGCGTTGTTCCCCTTTCTTTGGCTCAGCGGGGCCGTATTCCTGCGGACGCCAGCGCTGTGGTGTGGGCAGGCCCCCGCAGCGACCTCTCCGGGCGTGAAGCCCAGATTCTGCGGCAATATCTCGAAAGTGGGGGACGTCTCCTCGCCCTCTTGCCGCCAGACATTCCCCAAGCAACGGGAGAGATAACATCCGTTTTCCGCAATGCGGGCGAACTGTTGGGTCGCTTTGGCGTCGTACTGCCCAGCGAGCTCATCGTGCGGGTAGAAAACGCGCAAGCTGGTGGAGATCACTTTTCGGTTCCAGTGGACCTTCTAGCTCACCCCATCGCGCAGATCTCGGTCGATGATCCTCTTTATTTTGTGTACGCTCGGCCGATCCAGCCTGCTCGTGTGCTTCCTCCGGACATCCGTGCCGACGTCATCGCGCAGAGCACGCCTGACTGCGTTCGCATCAGCAGCGGTGAAGTGGCGACCGCCCTCGTGCGCCGCCAGGATATCTCAAAAAGTTTCAAGCCCGAGGACGTGGGGGCCGTTCCCGTCGCGATGGCAGTCTTGCGCCTAGACCCGTCGCAGGCCGAGGAGAAAGCGGCACGTCTTGTGGTTTTCGGGAACGCCGATTTTGTGGCCAGCGATCGAATCAACCAGAAGGCGTGGCTCCTGTTCTACAATTCTGTCAACTGGCTGGTGCAGAGTGGAGAGCTTCTGCCCATTCCTTCGAGCGACATTGAGAACACGCCCGTGATTCTCAGCGAAGGAGAACGTCAATTTCTCTTTCTCCTGATGGTGATTCTCGTGCCTAGCATCGTGGGTCTGCTGGGCGTCAGTTACAGCTTGGTAAGGCGGGAGCGACAATGAGCTGGAAGAGGCTCCTCTTTGCATTTCTCGCATTCGTTTTGGCAGCTGGTCTCTACTATGTCGATCGCCAGCAAGCCGTGAAAGAAGTTTACGAATCCGTCAATGAGTCTTCACTCGCTCCAGGCACCAACGCGAGTGAAGTGACGGAAATTATTTTGCGCAATCGGTTCGGCGAGGTGCATTTGCGACGAGAAGAAAAGGGCTGGCGCATGCGCAAGCCGATGGAGGCTCCGGCGGATCCAGAAACCATTGAGCAACTCCTTGTCAATGTGACGGGAGCTCGCAAACGAAATGAGATAACTGTTAGCTCGTTCGAAGAGTACGGTCTGGAAAATCCTGGCATTGTTCTCACCTTGCGCACCCAGCGCGGACAAGAATTCGAGCTGGCGATTGGATTGTCGTCCACCTACACGGGGCAAGTCTTTGCCTGCTACCCGGGCTCGCAGAAAGTCTTTACCGTCAGCGAAGCCATCAAGAATACCCTGTCGCGCCAACCCTCCGATTTCATGATGTCGCGCCTGATCGATGTCGATGTGGGGAGCCTCGAGAACTACCTCACGGTTCGGTTGAAGCGGCCTGCAAAGGATCTGGAGCTTCGTAATGAAAGGGGGCAATGGCAAATCTCCCTGCCTGAAACAGCGCCGGCAGAAAATGCTGTGGTGGAAGAATGGTTGCGCCGTCTGGGGATGCTCCGTGCAAGTGGATTCCTTACGCAAGCGACGGACACGCCCACGAGTCTCGCCACCGCCTTGGAGGCCCTTGAACAACCCATCCTGCAACTTGAGCTCATTCACGCCACGAAGGGAGTCCACAAGCTTACCGTGGGAAAAGTCGCCGCTCAGCGCGGTTTGGTCTACGTTGCGCGGCGCAACGACGAGCCGGAGGTCCTTTACTTTGGCCACGAGAAGTTTGAAGAGCTCGATGTCGACGAAAACCACTTCCGTTCCCGGAATCTGTTTACCCTGCGACCAAGCGACGTTGGATACGTAGTTTTCGAAATCGGACGTGCCCGCACGGACATTGTCCGCAACGAAAAAGGGGAATGGGAATTCGTCGGTGACCCGACGCGGCGGGTTGATCAGGAAAAGGTCAATCTACGGCTGGACCTCCTTCTGAAAACGCGCATCAAGGAGTACGTTGATAGCGACCCACGCGATGCTTCCGTCTATGGATTGATGCCGCCACGAATGCGCTTTACCGTGACGGCTGCGGACAAGTCGCGCAGCGAGATCCTCGAGGTTGGCAAGAGCGAACCAGACAACGTGACGAGCGTGTATGCGCGACGCGGCGGAGATAACAAAGTCTTCACCATCGAAATGGGGCGCGAACTCATTGTGCTCCCCGACACGCTGGCCGATCCGCACTTTGCCGATTTCGACGAGCGCACGGCTTCGCGAATCGAGATCGAAATCGATGGTCAGGCCTATGATTTGCGGCGCGAGGGCATGGAATGGAAAATCCTTCGCCCAGGCCAGACGGTGTATGCCCCCGCAGACTTGGGTAAACTGAAACGAGTTCTTGAGACGCTCAAGAAGCTCACCTACGACAAGGATCTCACGGCCAGTGGAGAAACGGTCATTGCCCCTGTCGAGCGTCCAGCTCTTCGCTTTGTGGCCTTTGGAGATCAGGACACCACTCTCAGTTTGGTGGAGGTGGGCAAGCGCCTGCCCAAGTCGTCTTTCGTTAAGGACGCGCGCAACCGCACTTACGAGGTCCTCAACTCCGAGCTCGACTTACTCATGGCGCAACTGCGGTCTTTGCTCGACTAGAGTGACCAAGAAAAATGGGCGCGAGTTGCCAATGAACTCGCGCCCCTCGAGAGAAACACTCAGTGTCGCCTAGCGCTCAGCGCTGGTCCATGGGAACGTAGTCGCGCTGGTTGGGGCCAATGTAAATCTGGCGCGGCCGAGCGATGCGAGCCGTTGGATCATCATGCTGCTCCTTCCACTGGGCAATCCAACCAGGAAGTCGCCCAATGGCGAACATGACGGTGAACATGTTGAGGGGGATGCGCAGAGCACGCATGATGATACCGCTGTAAAAATCAACGTTGGGGTAGAGTTTGCGCTCGACGAAGTAAGGATCCTTCAGCGCAAGTTCTTCGAGCTTCCTCGCGATATCCAGGAGGGGATCTTTCACGCCGAGTTTGGCCAAGACCTTATCGCACTGCTCCTTGAGGATGCGGGCACGCGGATCAAAATTCTTGTAGACGCGGTGACCAAATCCCATGAGGCGGAACCCGCTATCCTTATCCTTGGCCAGCTTGAGGCATTGCTCTGGGGTCAGACCACCCTTATGCATGGCCTCGAGCATTTCGATCACGGCAACATTTGCTCCGCCGTGGAGGGGCCCCCACAAAGCGCATACGCCCGCCGCGCACGAAGCAAACAAATTAGCCCGGCTTGAGCCAACCATGCGCACTGTCGACGTGCTGCAGTTTTGCTCGTGGTCCGCATGGAGAATCAGCACGAGATTGAGCGCGTCCTCAACTTCCTGCGGGACCTCGTATTCAGCGTAAGGCATGGAAAACATCATGTGGAGGAAGTTCGCGCAGTAACGGCGTTTTGGATCCGGATACATGAAGGGAAGACCGCGAGAACGGCGATAAGAGTAAGCGGCAATCGTACGCACCTTGCTGATGAGCTTCGCGGCCGCATGCTCAAAAGCTTCGTCATCCTCGAATTTAGCAAACTGCGGCTCAAAGCACGACAACGTGTTGATCATGGCCGAAAGGATGGCCATGGGCGGCGCATCCACTGGGAAGCCCTCGAAATGGTGCTTCATCGCTTCGTGGAGCGGCGCATATTCAGTCAGTAAATTACTAAAGCGTTCGAGTTCCGCTTCTTTAGGAAATCTTCCAAAAATGAGTAACCAGGCCACTTCGATGAAGTTGGGGTGGTCCACAAACTGCTCAATGGGAACACCGCGGTAGCGAAGAATGCCCTTTTCGCCGTCAATAAAAGTGATGGCGCTTTTGCAGCTGCCTGTGTTCCCAAAACCAGGATCATAGGTGATATAGCCGGTCTTGGCGCGTAGGTTCGTGATGTCGATGGCTTTCTCACCCTCGGTCCCCACAAAAATGGGGAGTTCTATTGTTTGATCGCCGAGGATCAGTTTTGCCGTTTCCGTCATGTCTCTTTGTCTCCTGTTTTTCTTTGATATGAGCCTATGTTTGGTTAGGCTAGATAAAGGACAAATTCAATCCAAAAACAATCAACAAAGCTTTTCATCGGTTGCGAGAAAAGTGGACTGCACAATGACGTTTTTTCTCTTGCGGCGGGTGTCTTTGGCGCGACGATTGCGGCCGGGAAGCTTGAATTTCGTGGGAAAATCTGGGGTCGCGAAATGATAAAGAGTGGGATTTCAGCGCCTCATTGAGAGCTCCCACGTACGAGCAACATCATCATGTGAAAGGAGCATCCAATGGCTGATCGAATCATGATCGCCGTTGACGGCAACGAGGCGACGGCCAGTGTTGCCTACCGCCTCAACGAAGTGATCGCCATTTACCCCATCACGCCCTCTTCCAATATGGGAGAGTGGGCGGACGAATGGGCAGCAAAGGGAAAGCCTAACCTGTGGGGAACTGTGCCCCAGGTTACGGAAATGCAATCGGAAGGAGGTGCTGCCGGCGCGGTTCATGGTGCACTTCAAGCGGGGGCGCTGACCACGACCTTCACGGCTTCGCAGGGGTTGCTGCTCATGATCCCCAACATGTATAAGATTGCCGGCGAGCTGACATCGATGTGCATGCATGTTTCGGCGCGTGCTGTCGCCACGCATGCCCTCTCGATCTTCGGCGATCACAGCGACGTCATGGCCTGTCGGCAGACAGGTTTTGCACTGCTGGCGTCGGGGAGTGTCCAGGAAGCGCATGTTTTCGCGTGCATTGGTCATGCGGCTTCTCTCCGCTCTCGTGTTCCCTTCCTGCATTTCTTCGACGGTTTCCGGCCTTCTCACGAGGTCTCGAAAATCTATTATCTC
>FWWM01013595.1_pt1 | contig 9997 bp, 10 predicted proteins | sample 2228351 | NCBI WGS metagenome assembly FWWM01 (sample SAMEA103939774, study PRJEB20133) | metagenome
CATCCTAGGATCCATCCAATAATTAATGCGATGGCAGGCGTTGTGTTGACAAGGGTTGTAGCGTTAACCACAGACGTGTTTTTGACGGCTAGGACAAAGAAGATAAGATGCAGGCCGAGGAAAAGGCCAAGAATGGGCAACAATGTAAAAAACCTCAAGACCTCTTTGAGCATTTGCCCACGGTAGAAGATATAGCCAACCAGACACATCAGCAATCCTGCTATAGAAACCCTCATGAAAGCTATCGTGAAAGCATCCATCGAAGGAAGGTAACGTACTAAGATGGAAGCCGTTCCGAAGAAGAAGCCTGCCCCAGCTCCCTGAACGACGTAGACAAACTTACCCATGGTTGATGGGCGAATAACCACGAAAAAAAGATAGAGGGTTGTTTTGTTTAACGTGGCCCTATTACATAGACTATGTTGACCGATACGCTTAAAGTGGTTGTCCCAGTCATTATAGGAGGGCCTTCCCTGCCCTCAGCTAAAAAAACGGAACACAGGTGTGGGAGTAACGCCGTAGATGGAGACGGATTTCACCCTTATGGTTTTTAGACCAAGAGGTGAGAGTAGGGCGTTGGCCTTTGTCTCAGCGTCTGCGACAGCAGCTGAAAGGAGTTGTTTATAAACGGCGTCATACTGCTCGGTTGAAAGGCTTAAGTAAACCCCGTTTACGTAGTCTGCTCCAGCGTTTACAGCAGCCTCGATCAATGAACCTGCTCCGGCTATATTCTTTGTCTTGACCTCTAACATGTATGTTGCAATATATCCAACGATCTCCGGTGGCTGCTCCTTCTTGTAAACATATTCGGGGCGTATGTTTAGATCTATAGTCTTTACGTCTTCTGGGTTTAAACCCTGCTGCAAAATGGCTGCAACCACATTCTGGGACGCTGCTGTTATACGTTCTAAAGCCTCGGTTGCGGTCGGGGCCTTCTCCTCAACCTTGAAATAAACAGTTAGCTGATCGGGTATCACAGCCAACTGAGCGTATCCTGTGACTGAAAGGACGCCTTCACCGATTGTTGAGCTGTCGGGCCGGTTCTCTGTTAAAACAATAGCGTCAACGAAGCGGCTATGACTATTAAGGCAGCTGAAACAGAAACCATAGCGATGGGTTGTTTTTCCAGCATGCTTGCTTCAGCAATAAACTATACATCCCAAATTTAAGTCCAGAAAATAGAACAGAGAAAAATCCGTTGTAGGGGGCTTTAGAACCTTTACAGCATAAAAGAAGCGTATTTAACGGCTTGAGATCAGTATGAGCGCTAGCATGGACAACAGAACACCGGCCGCCTGCCGTATGGTTATTGTTTCGCCGAGAAGGAACATGGATAACACTAGAGTAACGATTGGGTATAGAGAGGTAGCCACCACAACGATCGAAGATGGGTTAAGCTCTAGAGCTATGTAGAAGAACAAAGCCCCAAGAAAACCCAAAATCCCGGCCAGCAAGGCGAAAAACCATATAAAACCCTGCGGCGATATTGTGGGACGGGAAATTGCAATGTAGAGGGAGGCTATAATCATATGCCCCAGTGCTGCCACAGCTGTTGTGTCGCGCCATCCCAGCGAAGCAGAGGCCACCCTGGTCACAACCCCCCAAATACCCCATACGGCCAGCGTAAGCAAGACAACGATAAACCATCTATAATCCATGGAAAATCAGCCGATTGGTTGCTAATGACTGTTACTATTGGCTGAAGCAATGCTTAGGTAGGGATGGATGAGACAAATCTGGCATGACCGCAATTGTAGATGACAAATGTATAAATCTTCCCCTTTGTTATTTGAGGCCAAACCATGAATGTAAAGATAGTTTACTGTGTCCCATGCGGCCACCTTCCCCAAGCCCTACAGCTGGCCAAGGACTTGTTAAGCCGATACGGACAAATGCTCAACAAAAACTTCTCCGTCACGCTCGATACATCCGATGGAGGAAAGTTTGAGGTTTACATAGACGGTGATATGGTGTTCTCAAGACATCAGGAACGTAGGTTTCCAACAGCTGACGAGATAGCTGGAAAAATCGAAGAAAGGATAAAAACTAGCTAGGGTAGCATGTTTTAAATGTGGGTTAACGATATGTTATACGGGGAGGTTGACCATACGTTGTGAGCTATGCTCTAATGAGGCCCTTGTCTCGAAGGCTTTAAGGGTCTGTGTTAAATGTTTGCGGGAACTTCCTGAAGAAGCACTTAAGATAGCTGAGGCTGGACATGTTTTAAGCAGAAGGATGTTTGGGCTCCCTCCAGCCCCTCCAAGGACAAAGGGTGGGATACCGTGCAACCTCTGCGCAGCCGGTTGTGTTATGGGTGATGGTGAGCTTGGATATTGTGGAATACGTGGAAATAGAGGCGGCAGGATGTACCTTCTCACACAGCCTCGGAAAGCTCTGCTCCATTACTACCTTGACCCTCATGTTACCAACTGCTGCAATGCATATTTTTGCCCAGCCGGCACAGGTGCTGGATACCCGAGGTTTGCATGCACTCCACGTCCCGAAATAGGCTACTACAATCTTGCCCTATTTTTCTATGGCTGCGGGTTAAACTGTCTGTTTTGCCAAAACTGGATGCATAAAAAAGTGGGCGAGGCCCCGCAGGTCTCCATCGACGAGCTAGTCGGCCTGACCCTCTCGAATAAACTGATCTCATGCTGGTGCTGGTTTGGAGGCTCAGCTGAGCCGCAACTCCCTTTCGCTGTAGAGGCCTCAAGGAGGATCCATGAGGAAAAGCCTGCCAACAGGGTTTTGAGGATATGTTATGAATGGAATGGCGATGGCAACCCCTCGCTGGTCAGACGTGCTGTTGAAACAGTTGTGGAGAGCGGTGGAAATGTAAAATTCGACCTAAAAGCTTTAAACCCAAACATCCACCGAGCCCTTACAGGTCTTGACAACAAAAGAATAATGGAAAACTTTGAAATGGTCTACAATCTATTCTATGACAAAAGACCTGGCCTTCCTGTGCTTGCCGCCACAACGCTTTTGGTTCCCGGATATGTGGATGCTGAAGAAGTAGAGGGTATTGCGAAGTTCATAGCATCCCTTGACGATACTATTCCGTACAGCCTTCTCGTCTACCATCCTGATTTCATGATGGCAGACCTTCCAATAACACCGTGGAGACAGGTTATAGAATGTTACAAGGCGGCTACAAAACATTTAAAAAGGGTTGAGATCGGCAACATCCATCTGCTCATGAAAGTGAAGCTATAACCTACACTTAAGAGACCTGTGAAACCTCAAGGGTTAAAAATTACGTCAACCCTTCCTCTTTTTCCTAAACCTTAACAATGTTGATCTATTTTTCTCAAGGGCTTTAAGGCCCTCAATTAATAGTTAGTAGCCTGGTCTTTCTCCAGCTCATCAATTAAGGCTGCTATCCTTCTCAGGACAGCTATTTTTTCGCCTTCACCCATCCTTGCCTTTAATACCGCATCCCTTAAAACCCACGCCGATTCCAGCATGGATTTCCTGTCCACGTAGTAAGGCCTACCGCTTTTTGTCCCATAGGCGTATGTGTACTTGATAGGGTCTTTCCAAGATACCTTACTGCCATATATCAAACAAGCAACATAGGCTAGACCTCTAACGGTGGCCGGCCCAACTCCGTTGGTCATCAAAAGCTCCTCAAAGCTCCTAATGTTCTTAATCCGTCGGATGGTTTCTTCGTCAAACTTTCTCGGAGGTAGCAGCTTTTCCGGAAGATCTTCAACGTTTATATTTAGCTCACGGTCGAGTAGCCTCTGTTTCTTCATCAAGGCTTTTGCCTGCGCCAAATCCTCGTTGAGCCTGCTGGGAGGCGTGTCAGATAGCATATCAAGAATCGTTTCACGCGCCTCGGAAGACTGTTTGCTGGTCATGTCGAGGACAACCCCCTCAACCCTGTCGCTCACGATCTCTGTATGAGGTTCCTCAACAGAAGCACCTTTGTCGCTCAACCAGTGGTATCTTCTGGCCGTTACTTCTGCAGTATTCATTCCTTGGTTCACAACAGCCCAGTTACCTTTTTCAGAGACTATTAATGCATGGAAGTAAATGTCGTAGGAATCTTGGAGAGCTGCTTCGTCGACTGCGCATGTTAACCTTGAGACCCGCCTCAGCCCACTTACATCCTCTACACCTATCTCGCTTAAGACAGCCGCCGCTTCCAGCTGCACCATCCGCATCTCACTACCCTTTCCACCTAACACCCTTACTGGTATGTCTGTCCCAGCGAGGCCTTGTTTCAAGGCTCTCAGAGTTACTGTAGTCTGACCGCTGGTATTCCATTCAAACCCCAACAAACAAGCTAAAGATGAGAGCCAGAAGGGGTCGGCAAACCTACGGACAACCTCGTCCGTACCCATCCAATCGGATAAAGCCCTTATAATTTCCCTGCCTAGCTCAACCATTTCTCTGTAATGGGGGACAGCCCCTTCGGCCAACCAAAGGGTAGCTGAGCCAGAGCGCTTCATCCAAAACTTGACCTTCGCAACACAATATATATACATACATGGATGGCCAGGTAAGATATAGCCGCCTAGTTAAGACATTCAGGCAGAGGGGGTTAGTGATTTTGAGGGGTTTACAGGCCATCCTTAAGGCTGTTGATAAACAAAACGGAGGATTATACGGGCTATAAATGGGGGTGTGGTTACAGCTATAGTCAAGGACAGGACAATTACCGGCTTAATTGGCGATAGGGAAGACTTTATTGAGGGCTTTTTGAAGGTTACCGTCTTAAAGCTCAGGATCCTGACAGTAGCCGAGTCGTCTCCGTCAACTCCAATCTAAGCTCCTTATCAAGCCTTTCGCTGCTGGGCCACCCTTCTTACTTACACATAGTTTAAAACTTATTTGTGAATACATGTAAACAGCTTGAGCGGCCTAGATAGTTTATATCATGCAGGCTATGTGGCGAGAAAAGTTAGGGAAGCTGTTCCAGGGATGGCTCGCATAGGGATGCCCCTAGTGGAGCTGGTTGAGAAGGTCGAGAACATGATAAGAGATTTAGGCGGCAGCCCTGCCTTTCCCTGCAACGTGTCAATAGACGCGGTCGCCGCACATTATTCTCCCCCACCAGGAGACCCTTCGACACTTCCCAAAAACTCTGTTGTAAAGATAGATTTTGGTGTTGTTGTTGACGGCTACATAGCGGATACGGCTGTGACGTTAACCGACACAGCATGGGGTGAGGTTCTGAAAAGATCTGTGGAAAAGGCTTTGATAGCAGCCGTCAAAACAGTGGCAGCAGGTGTCAAGGTCTCAACGGTAGGTGCGGTGATCCAAAACGTTTTGACCAGCTACGGGGTCAAGCCTATACGGAATCTAACTGGTCATGAGATTCAACGATATAACCTTCACGCCGGCGTTTCCATCCCTAACGTGGCTAGCGGAGGAGATCATAGATTTCAGGAGGGGCACGTCTATGCCATCGAGCCGTTTGCAACGGTTCCCGAAGGTGTTGGCGAAGTGGTTGACATAAAAGATGCCACTATTTTCCGGCTCGAGGCTACGTCGGCGAGGACAAAGTTGACGGCTGAGGAGGCCAAGCTTCTAAACATTATCGGGGAGCGTTTTAAGACCCTCCCCTATAGTTTGAGATGGCTGTCAGACCTTGGGCCGGAGATGCAGGCTGTCCATCAAAGGCTGGTCAGGATGGGGAGGGTGAAGGCTTACCCAATACTTGTTGAGAAACTAGGCAAGCCTGTAGCTCAGGCGGAGCACACGGTAATAGTTGAAAAAGACGGCTGCAAAGTAATCACCTGACCTCTTTTTTCTCAGGTACGTATATGTTTACAATTTTGCTGTTTGTACCGCCGCATTTTGGACATTTTTCAGAGTCAACTATCTTGAGTATATAGTCACCTTCCTTGAATGGTCTTGAGTTATCAGTCCCGCATGAAAGACATTTTAAGAAGGTGAGGGGCTGAGGGTATTTTTCCCTCGTACCTTGGCCGAAGATGAAAGAAGGTTCGGAGGGCGTCATAGACCAACCCCAACTGTGTTGCCTATCCCAGCAACCACGGCTATCTCCCCATCCCCAGCCTTTTCCAAAATTAGTTTTTTAACCCTTGTCAACACAACGTCGGCGGCCTTTGCGATCGATTCACGCATAGGGGTTATGGCCTCGGTTATCGATTCGAAGACCACAAAGGCGTGGAGCGGTATACCACGTGCTTTCGCCAACTCTTCTATCTTGTATTTGTCAACTCCAGGGCCTCCTATGGCTACTCCAACACCTTCAACAACCTTTCCGCTCTCCTCCCCTTCAAGCTTAATGGCTGCGTCGATGGTCACTATCAGCTTCGGGTTATCGGGAAGCCTTTCAATAAGCTGTTTGACGGCTTCTCCAGGCCTTCCAACTGTGCCTCCAGGCCCAGCAGCCCTAATCACATATATCTTTCTGTTTTCCAATTCAATCTCCTGAACTACAGTATCTTTGGCTATCTCGTAGCGCGTTTTCTCCAAGCCGTCGGCCAGCTTTGCAGCAACCAAAACACCTACACCGTCGCCGATGGGCTGCCCATTGCTGAATGCAGAGGCAGCCTGTCTATATGCTTCAGCGATCTCGATAAGTATGGGAAGAACCATTTGGATCTGTAAAACCATATAGATGTTTGAGGTCTTTCTGCCCAGCAGGTAGTAGTGTCTAACGACCCTGTAAAGGGTATTTATCCCACGTAGTATCTCAACCAGGTTTGTCAATGTTTTCAGCTGATGCTCCGTAGCATGGGGGGCTATTTTAGCAACCTCTCTTTCGTATTCGCTCTCGCCAGTCTCCAGAATGTGTTCAAGCTTGTATACGAGACCATATGGGTCCATCGACTCAGGCTGGATGACGAAAAACTCGCTTAGCCTCTCTATATCAGCTGAGGGGTCGTTTTCCGGCTTACCGACCCGTTTAATCGTCTCGACCGTCACCTGATTTATCTCATCCTTTATTATCTTCAGCCTGTTGAGCTTCCTCTCCAAATCTCGGAGCATATATGCAAGCTGCATCCTCTGCCCAAACGTTGGATACAAGAAGAAGATCATCAGAAAAATAATCCAGATTAGCGACAGCAGGAATGACAATATGTTATCGCCGCCTGTAGCAGGGCTCAGTATTGCTTGAGAAATGACCGTCATTTTCTACTTCTCTTAACAATCCTTTATTTATAAGTTTGCCGTACTAACGGCCGTTTAGCATTTTTTCTGCCATTAGGCTCCGATGCTCTAATAGCCGCAGCCAATAAGCTGCTTATTTCTTCGATTCTCTCCGAGCATGATTTTAAAAGTACTTCATATAGCTGGAGGCTTTTGTCGAGGCTCTCCTCTAAAGTAGCCTCCGACCTCTCTATCTTCATCATATATTCTTCAACCATCCTCCTTGTCTCAGGTGTTACAAGCCTCCTATCGGTAATGGCTAAAGCCTCTATCAGCTTCATCCCTAGAACTGTTGGAGTAAAGTATCTGCCCTTTCTCCTTGCGTAGTTTCTTTCAATTATCAGCTGTGGGTATATCGCCCTTGTTGCGTCTGTTCCTATCCCATGCTTCTCCATCAGCCTTAAAAGATCAGCCTCGGTCAAACGCGTCGGGGGTTTTGTCTCATCTTCGATAAGCTCAACCTTGAGTACTTGAAGCGTTTGGCCTTTGTAAAGTGTTGGGAGTGGGCTGTCGTCTGGCCTGAAGTAATGAAAATATGTGTAAAATCCTTCTGAAACTATAGATGAACCGCTTGCACTCAATGTGACCTGTCCTAGGGATACTGTGGCTTGCTGTAGCCTTTGAACAGCATCCTCGGCGTAGGCGTTTGCGTAAAACCTCCGCGCGATATATTCCCAAACACGCATCCTTATACCTTTTCCTCTATAAACTGCCGTTGGGTAGATCGGAGGATGTGCCCCATCGTCTCTCCCACCGTTACGTGGCCGAGGCTCCTTCACATCCGAAACCTTAGAGAAGATACCCGACTCCTCAACCACCCTTCGCACATGGTCAAAATAGAAACTTTTTCCATATCTGTTAGTGTCTGTTCGCGGATAGCTTATGAAGCCTTCGGCGTAAAGGTCTTCCATTATTGAGAGAAGCTTGTTTGCGTAAAGCCCTGTGATACGTGTCAAATCTCTCAAAACATCGTCCGTCCTCATCGGAAGGGGACGTGGAACAAGTTTCTCAACGGATGAGTAATCGTACACAACAGCTTTCTCGACATTCTTCACAGTTTCAAAAATTGTTCGAGCCGTTTGTTCCTCTAGAAAGACATCGCTCTTAGCTGTGAAGGATTGCCCGTCCTCGGTCTCAAGAACAGCTGTAATAGTCCAGTATTTCTTTGGTTTGAAAGAAAGTATCTCTTTCTCCCTTTCGACCACGAAGTTGAGCGTCGGGGTTTGGCAGGAGCCCCAGCTTATCAGCCTGACCTTGGCCCTCTTCTGCGTCGACTGAGTCAACAAACGTGTGAAGGCAGCGCCTGTGATCAGGTCAAAGACCTGTCTAAACCTTGCTTTCTCAACCCATCTCCAGTTAAGATCTTTCTCGAGTTTTCCCCAACTCGCTAACAGCTCAGAACGGTCAAGGGAGTTGAACCTCATCCTTAAATATTCTGCACCTTCTCCGCGAACACTACGGAAGACTTTGAGTATCTCAGACCCTATCAGCTCACCTTCAGAATCGTTGTCAGTGGCTATCACGAGCACCCCGCCTCTGTTGAATAGTTTGACAAGTTTTTTGAAGGTCTTTTTATCCGAGATTCTGTCCACCACATTTCTCAGCTTGATTATCTCCAACGGATGCTTCATCCCCCATTCATATCCGTCGGGGAGGTCTGCTTCCATTAGATGCCCTCTCACCGACGTAACCAATATGTTGGCCTTAGTCAGGATGTTTTTGATCGATCTGGCCACGCTGGGTTTCTCAGCCACTACTATAAACAGCGTATCACTCATTGTAGCTCATCTTTCCAACCATGTTGAGCAATCGTTTCATCGTTATATCGCGTTTAAACTCTTTTATACTTTGAACGGCAACAACCTTATTTCCAGAGGGCAGGGAAGCTATATGTAGGACAGATTTTTCGTGCTGGAGCTTTTCACTCTTTTTAACGATGCTTTGCGATAAGGGGGGTGCGGAGATTAAAGTGTTAGATGACCTGCCTGTGATGATGGCTTGTCTTTGATCTCCAAGTTTAACATATGTTATCTCTAGGCTTTCAACCTCCACTGGCCTAGAAGGCTGAAGCTCCAGCGACCTGTTCACGTCTTGAAACTGGTAATGGTCATTAACTTTAACAACAATACCTGAAACTGGAAAGCCGACGAACATCCAGTCAGCAGGCTGCCTAACCCTAAAGGTGAGCTCTTCCCCCAAAGATGTGACAACCATGAAAATATACATTAACCCATCCTTGACAGTTTTTACTGAGACCTCTGAAATATACCCAACCACCTGTTTCCCAATCTTGGCCAAGGTCTTGATCATCCAAGAGACTATTAGTTAATTTATCAGCTATTTAACCACATCACGTTAACAGACCACATAAAACTAGTTTTGAACGAACGTCAACGTCCATAAGAGAAACAGCTATATGTTAAGCCCTACAGTCGTTAAGCAAAAGGCAAAAAATAAATAAGGAAAAAGCGTGATAAACTATGTGGAAGATAAGCCCCGGTAGCGCAGGCTGGGAGCGCGCCCGGCTGAAGACCGGGGAGTCGCCGGTTCAAGTCCGGCCCGGGGCAAGCCAACATGGCCTATATCTAAAAACAGCAGATATGGTTTCCAAGAAGCCTTAGTAATTGCAAAGGTCACCCTCCGCTTGATCAGTCGGTTAAAGAGGTACTTGTGAGAAGATTCTAAAGATATAGCTTAAATCTGCTCACAACTAGATCGGCTAAAGAAAAAGGGAAAGATGCTTTAAATTATACTCCACCGGTCACCCATAAGAGGGGAAGCATCTTCGATAGGGCAGTGGCCTACTTGGCTGCTGCTTCGTACTCGCTCCCTTCATGGTGGACAGGTCTGTTAATGATCCTTA
>FWWM01018279.1_pt1 | contig 9997 bp, 8 predicted proteins | sample 2228351 | NCBI WGS metagenome assembly FWWM01 (sample SAMEA103939774, study PRJEB20133) | metagenome
TTAGATAGTGTTGTCAGAGCTTTGGGGGTTAGTAAAGATAACGATAAGAAGAAGAGATGATTGACCGATGGTGGAAAATTTATTAGTTTCTTTTCTTGTTTGCGACAAAGCAAGGTAATATTATTAGTTAAGGAGGTAATATTAAAATGTCTATGAAAATAAGTGATGAGGAGATGAAGAGGGTTATATCCGCTACTACCGGGAAATCAAACTATTTTGAGGACTTTGAGGTCGGAGATATTATAGTTCATCCACGCGGAAGAACTGTTACCGAAATGGATAATGTCATGTTCACTCTTCTTACCATGAATACTGCCTCAATACATTTCAATGAGGACATGATGAAAAGGGGAGAAGGGATCTTCCCTGAAAGAGTTGTATACGGGGGTCTTGTTTCGTCAATAGTAATAGGGTTGACATCAGAGGATATAAGTGAAAATGCTATCGCGGACTTGGGTTATTACAACGCACAGCATAAAGCTCCTGTATTTCACGGTGATACACTCTATGCAGAATCCCATGTCATAGAAAAAAAAGATTCTGAAGATAGACAAGATGCCGGAGTTGTGAGATTTAAAGTCATAGGAAAGAACCAAAAGGGAGAAGTCGTGGTTGAGATAGAGAGAGAAGTGCTGATAAGAAAAAGAAGCGAAAAATAAATAAAAAATCATCCGTCAAATAATAAATGAAATAATTCCATACAAAGATCTTCTGTCAAACTGGATGCTTAATGGTTGATAACCTAAGTGATTGATAACCTAATCTCTTTAACTTTTTCGCTTTCAAATTAACGCCCTTCTCTGCTGAAGTTTCCTTAAATTCTCTAATATTTAGAAATTCACTAAAACTACCTTCCGGTAGATAGAATTATTAAAATATATATAGAACCGAAAGATGAGATTGCAGAATCAGATGCCCAAAGATGATAAAAATATAGTAGAAGTCAGGATAAAATCTAGGGGTGGAGATGAAGAACTGGCAAAGCTCATCAGGACTATTCTTAAATTCGCGGACGAAATTGCTTAGGGGGCAGGTAGAACAAAAATAAAGTTAGGCTCTTTGATGCCTCCCAGCTTCAATCCATATTCACAGAATAATGTTGAAATAAAGTTTCCTGCCCTTCATAGGTCATATGAGCTTTCAAAAAGGCATTTCTGGGATGATACTGAGGTCTTTGAATCTCTCCTGAAAAAGTATGGGAAGCCAGAGATACCCCAAAAAGAAAAAGAGGCTCTTTCAAAAATCCTCTCAATAATATACTACGGTGAGATAGTGGCGATGCTCGTTTCCGCTCAGCTCTTGAACATGGTAAAGGATATGGATGCAAAAAAAGTTCTATCTGCACAAGTTATAGAGGAGGCAAAACATGTAACCGCATTCCAAAGATACCTTGCCCTGTTCGGACAGATTCCTGAAATAGACCCGAACGCCCGATGCATACTTGATGATGTTCTCAGAACACAAAAAATATCGCTCAAAATAATCGGACTTAACCTACTTACCGAAAGTGTTGCATACTACCTTTTTACCGGTCTCAAGGAAAGCTATAATGAACCAATTCTTGCTGGACTTCTTCATTACATAGCTCGCGATGAAGCTAAGCACGTCGGCTTTGCAAAAAAATATCTGCCGGATGTCATTAACTCAATATCATATTTTGAACAGTTCTATATACTTTTGAAGCAGATTGAATGGACACTTCACATGATTTTTTCAATAATGAGATTAAAAAAAGATGCTGAGCTCCTTGGGATTGATGTCCAAAAGTGGTTCAGGAGGGGAACTCACGAATATCTTGATGTCTCATATTCAATAGTAGAGAAGACCAAATTTGCAAAATTCGTCCTACCACGAAATATATCAGAACAAATTTCCCAAATCGCACTAAAAATGATAAGTTATATTTGATTTTGGGTTTGTTTGACCTGATCACGTCAGATCTATAATCCTATCATAATGATAGCTGTCAAGAAAGTTAAAAAATTAACACAAAATTTCGGTTTTTTATTTATAATTAATTATCATGAGGCTTAACAAAATGGGGTTTAACAAAAAGGGAGAAAAAGGGAAACTCAAAATATTTCTTTCTTATTCCTCGTTTGCAAAATTCGTCCTCTTGATGTTTTACTTAATTCTTGGTGCTGGTAGGTCAGAAGCTAAGGACCTCAGAGTTGTTTATTTTTCATCTGACCCACCTGCTATAGTTCCTTATAGGGCTTTTGACCCAGATTCTTATGCTGTCATAAATTATATTTTTGATAAACTCATAGGCTTCGATTATGATGGTAATCCGATACCTTGGCTCGCAGTATCTTGGAAGAGAATAGACCCTGTTACTGTCGAATTCAAACTTCGCGAGGGAGTGAAATTCCACAACGGTGATGAACTCACAGCAGATGATGTCAAATACACAATAGACCTTCATCTTGATCCTAATACAAAATCTCCGACCAGGGGTATTCTGTCATCAATAAAGGAGGTGAAGGTTTTAGATAAATATACTTTCAGAATAATCACACACTTCCCAGATGGAATGTTGATATATAGGCTCCATATGTTTTCAGATGTCCTCCCTTCAAAGTATATACAGAAGGTTGGTCTTGAAGGATTTGCAGAACGTCCTATTGGGACTGGTCCTTTTATGTTTGAAAGTTGGGAAAGAGGTGTCAAGATAGTTTTGAAACGAAATCCCAACTACTGGCAGAAAGGTTTCCCAAAGTATGACCGTTTCATTTTCGTTATGGTCCCTGAGGAGGAGTGGGCATCTGCTCTTATGCGAGGTGATGTGGATGTTGTTTTCAATCTCAAAGGTAAAGATGCGATCTCTCTTGGTCGCATTCCCGAAATAGATGTCCATAAAAAACTTGTGCATATAGGCTATCAGGTAACAATAAAGAATCAGGGAGCTCTCGCTGACCCTGAGGTAAGAAAAGCTCTTAACCTTGCGGTAAACAAGGAAGCGTTGATTCAGGCTCAGGATGCAGGCTTCGGGAAGGTTATCCCTTCGCTCGGTAAGATCGGCGAACTCGGTTCTATCGCAGGTGAGGTTCCCCCATATCCTTATGACCCTGAGAAAGCTCGGAAGATTTTGGAGAGTAAAGGCATAACCAAAGATAAACCCCTTGTCATTCATGCTCTTGTCTCTGATATTGCGGAGAAACTTGCAAAATCAATACGCTCTGACCTTGCAAAGGTTGGGGTAAGATTGGAACTCAGAATAGTTCCACGCTCTCAGTGGGCAAACCTCATACCAATAGCGAAGATGACAAAAGGAAAACCAGACTGGGCTGGAGATATGGCTATCTCAATGGTTGATAACCCCATAAAAGATGCTGCTTTCCATTATTTTATATTCCTACATTCCCAGGGTCCATTTTCTATTATGAGCGACCCCGAATATGATGAGAAACTTATATGGGCTGTCGGTGAGGTTGATGAAAAAGAGCACGAAAGAAAATTAAAAGAAGTCGACAAAATGATATATGATAGGGCATATATGATATTCACATATCAAAAAATAATGACACTTGGAGCCAGGAAAAATGTGAAGATAAAGGGAATAGTCATAAATGGACACATGGATAATGTCCTATGGAATGCAGAGATAATGTGAGAGAGATAATGTGAGCAGGAATGTAACCTTGAAATAGGGGTGAAATTTATGCTCGGGAGACTGAAGGTCAGTGTAAGAATGCTTATTATGTCGGCGTTTTCAATTGTGCTTATCATATCTATCATATTCGCTCTCTCAATGATGAATTACAGGATCACATCAAAGACTGAGAACTTCTTTCAGAATACCTTCTCCGCTCAACAGAGTATTTCAGACCTCAGAGCCTCCATAGCAGAGGTTCAGGAAAAAATCCAGCTCATCGTCATAGAGCAAGACCAGCTTATGGCAGATATAAAGAAAGATGAGATAGAAGATTCCTTCGGGATGATAAGAAACGTCATGGGTGTGATCCGGAGCGAAGATGAAAATATATCCAAAATTATGATGTCCATAGATGAATATAAAAGTATAGTAGATAAGTTTCTTGAATTTGTTAAGGTCGGTGACTTTGATGAGGCTAAAGATGTCTTCTCTCAGATTTCCGAAAAATACAGTGAGATCCTGAACTCTATTTCTGTTGCTATGTCTACTATGCATGAAACGGTTGAGAAAGATGTCAATAAAATGAGGGAAGATAACAGAAGAATGATCAGACTTGCTCTCTTAGCGTCGGGAATATTAGTTGCCATTTTCATATTGCTTGCTTTTACCATATCAAGGAGTGTAACCGGACCGCTTTCAAAGATATCAAAGTTTCCATCTTATGTCATGCGTCCTGATGGATGGGATATAAAAAGGAGGATAGATTACAAAGCTAATGATGAGATAGCTCTTGTTGCAGTCAGTTTCAATACTTTTATGGATAAGTTTACGGAAATCGTGGGGGTTATGGTTTCTTCCTCAAGAACTCTTGTGGGAGTTGCTGATTCTCTCAAAGGAGTAGGTGTAAGTGTATCTGATGTTGTGGACAAAAATCTTAAGATGGCAGAACAACTCTCAACTTCGTTTGAACAGATGACGGCTGGTTTCGGAAGAATATCAAAGGGTTCAGAGACTCTATCAGCAGGGGTCAAGGATGTTCAGGATAAGGTTTTCTCTGGTGTAGCTATTGTCTCTCAACTTATAGATGGTATAAAACAGATTGAGAAGGTTTTTTCAATGATGGATAAGGTTTTTTCTGAAATGCGTAAGGAATTTGGTAGTGTGAAAAAAATAGTGAGTATTCTTGAAGATATAGCCGAGCAAACAAACCTACTTTCCCTCAATGCCTCCATTGAGGCTTCACGGGCGGGAGAACATGGAAAGGGTTTTGCAGTCGTTGCTGAGGAGGTCAGAAAACTCGCTCACAGAACCTCGGGTTTCCTCAAAGATATAAATAGTGTGATAAAACGAACAGAAGAAAACATAGATAAAACATACTCAGCAATTAGCGAAGCAAATTCAATTATAGGAAATGCAATAGAACTCTCAAAAAAGACCACGGAATACCTTGAAAGGATGAAAGAAACCCTTATCGCTCAGCTTAAAGGCATTCGTGAAATATCAGATATTGTATCTCAGAACTCAAAAGTAGTCAAAGTGTTATCTGATATATCACTCAAAACAGCAGAGTATTCACAAAGGATATCTAACGAGATGCAGGTGCTCACACAATATATAAATCAAATACACTCCGTATCGCTTGAAATAGGAAAGATAACTCATCTCTTCAGAGTATAAAATTGGGCGGTCTGATTTACAAAACATTTGTTTTGAACGACCCGTTCACCACCGGGTCATCATGGTCGAGGGCGAGTCTGATTTACAAAAGATTTGTTTTGAACCAAAAGCAAAGCTGGTATCTTCTTAATGGAGAAGCTAAAATTTTTTCTTTTCCTGGATTTGACCGCTGACTTTACGGGGTTTGACACTGGGTTTACCTGTGTAAACAAATGGTGGTTTTGAACTTTGGCAACTCGGCTGTGCGTTATTTGCGATTGGCTGAGTTGCAAGACTAAAATTTAATTGGTGTTCGGTGGGCTCAAAGTTGAATTTGTCGATTCAGATGATATCAAAGAAGTTTATTCTTGTGATGCGTCAAGGTGGTATTCTGTCAAACCTCTTGGGGTTTTCTTTCCAAAAGATTCAGATGAGGTTGCGGAGTGTGTGCGATTTTGTCTTCGGAATGGCATTTTGATTACACCACGTGGGGGAGGAAGTGGGCTTTCAGGGGGAGCTGTTCCAGAACCGGGCGGAGTGGTCATATCAACAGAGAAGATGAACAAGTTCCACTTTGAGGAAGATGGTTTTGTTGTAGCGTATGCTGGTGCCATATCTGGACATGTGGAGAGAATGGCAAACAAGTCGGGATATACTCTTCCCGCACAGCCCTCAAGTCTTGATTTTTCAACGATAGGAGGAAATATAGCTGCGGATTCAGCAGGACTGAGGTCGGTAAAATATGGTTCAGCAAGGGATTGGGTGGAGGAGATTGAGTTTGTAGATGGGAAAGCTGAAATAAGGAAGCTGAGCGGAAGAGACGCAAGGTTGCTCGCCGGGTCAGAAGGAACTTTGGGAATAATAACACAGGTCAAAATGAAGCTCGTGAGGAAAAAAAGAAGAGATGTTGCACTCTTTGTCTTTCCTGGGGAAAAGGAAGCTATATCTTTCGCACTTGAAATTATCAGGTTCCTTCCATCTGCTATTGAGTTTATGGATAGGAGGGCATCTCAGATTGCTTTCGGTTATGAAAAAGATTCAATTCTTGTTGAGTTTGAAGATGAATATGATAGAACCTGCGATGAGATGATTTTTCTTTCAAAAAAAATTGCTTCTGATATTGGTGTTATGCATATTGTAAGTTCCCAGAACCTATGGGATAGCCGAAAGAAACTTGGCCCCTCCCTTGCGAAAATAAGACCATTTAAGATAAATGAGGATGTAGTCCTACCACTTTCTAAGATTGTTGGATTTTTAAATTTTGTCTTTGAGCTTGATAGCATGATAGTCGTTTTCGGTCACATAGGTGTTGGAATACTTCACACAAATATAATTTTCGGAGGGGGAGAGGAGAGGGAAGCCAGGATAGCGAGAGAGAAAGTATTTGATTTTGTCATAAGTTCAGGTGGCTCTATAACCGGGGAGCATGGGACAGGTATATCAAAGGTAAATTTTGTTGAAAGGGAGCTGACGCCGGAAACTATAAGGTTCATGAATTATATAAAAGCGGATTTTGACCCTAACAGTGTTTTGAATCCGACCAAGTTGCCTCTGCGTTCTGTTCGTGGTTGTATGGATACGAATATTCCGATAAGAAACTTCTAAATTTGATATTCCCAAGGAAAATCTTCTGAAAAACATAAACTTATTAAAAATTTGGATAATCTTTTGCTTTTTAGGTATGGGTGCAAGGAAAATAGAGTTAAAGGTGCCTGAGAGACCCCCTGAACCGTTGAAGGTCTCCCTGAAAGCTCTTGTCGAGACGAGAGGGGTTGATGAAGAGAAGCTTATAGAGTATATGAAAGATATACTTCGGGAGACTGCCGATGAGATTCTTGGTCGGGCAAACTATGAAGTTGAATTTGATAGGGAAAAAAATGAATTTGTTCTGATGAGAAAAAAAATCATCGTTAGTGAGGTAAAGGATCCAGCTCGTGAGTTATCGATTGATGAGGCAAGAAAGTTTGACGCAGATGCAGAGATAGGAGATGAAGCATATGAGGTTGTGGACATAAGGGCTCTGGGAAGAAGGGGGGCTCAGATGGCGAAAAATCTGCTTGAAATGAAGCTATCGGGTGCGATAGAGGAATCAATATTTGAAGAATATTCAAAGAAAAAAGGAATGCTCGTTACGGGAATTGTAAAGAAGGTTGAATTTGATAGATTTACAAGAAAAAAGTTTTTCTATGTTGACCTCGGAAAAAATGTTATAGCTGTCCTCCCACCTGAGGAAGCATTACCTCAAGACTTATCCAAGGTAAGGGAGGGAGATAGTATAAAGGCTATTATAAAAGATGTAAGGAAAAAAGAAAGAGGAAAAATAGTAGGAACAGAAATACTGCTCTCTCGCGCGGATAACAAATTTGTAGAGGAGATAATGAAGAAGAACGTGAATGAGATAGAGCAGGGGATAATAAAGATAATGGCTATAGCGAGAAAGCCCGGAAACAGAACAAAAGTTCTCGTATATTCTGACGACCCAAATATTGACCCTGTGGGAACTTGTGTTGGTGTGAGGGGACTTCGCATAAAAAGTATAGTTCAAGAACTCGGTGGTGAGAGAATTGATATAATACCCTGGAGTCACGATACACAAAAGCTCGTTATGAACGCTTTGGGTATAACGAAAATAAGCGCAATGATGGTCGGAAAAATAAAAGATGTGAAAGAGGCAATTGTGGTTGTTCCAGACGACTTACTTGCCGTCGCTGTAGGGAGGGGAGGTGTAAATGTTAAGTTGGCATCAGAACTACTTAGCATGAGAATAAGCGTGAGAGCTGAGTCTGAGAGGGAGAAAATAAAGGAGATGCTTCCCGAATTTTTCAAGGAGCTTGGCATTGCAGATAAGCAGGCTCAAATAATGTGGGACGCCGGGTTTAAAACCATAGAAGATATAGCTATGGCACCTTTCGAAAGAATTAAAGAAATACCGGGAATAACAGAAAACGAGGCAAAGCAAATATGGCAGGAGGCAAGAAAGCTCTACTTTGAGAAACTCAGAGAGGAAGAAAAAGAAAAATCATAAAAACAAAAAAATAAATAAAAAATCAAACAAAATAAAAATTAAACAAAATTAAATTAAGATAAATATTATTATTAATACATACTTATATACCTAAATTAAATTTTTAACCATTTTTATAACTACATCTTTACTTCCAAACAGCCTACTTCCGAACTATCTATCTCCCACTTATAAATGGAAGTTTTTAGCATTAGTATAAGGTATTAGTATAAGATGGAGAGAAGAGTATAGGACGGAGCAACAACTACATACTTGAATATGGGTATTCCAGCCCAACTCATCATAACAAGGAAAAGTATACCAAATATTCCGTAAAGTTCATATCTCATTGACCTTTCAAGTGTCATACCTGGTATTGATGCAAAGAGTAATCTTGAACCATCAAGCGGTGGTATAGGGATTAAATTGAAGAAAAAAAGAGCTGAGTTTATAAATGAAGCGAGAAAGAAAAAATCGTATATGAGAGAAGATTGTATAAATAAGGATATGACCTTGAAAATCAAGGCGAAAGCTATGCAGAGTAAAATATTGGAAATTGGACCTGCAGCGGAAGCTATTGCCATGTGAAAAAGAGGTTTTCTGAAATAAAGAGGATTTATAGGAACTGGTTTTGCCCAACCAAACCTGAAAAGTATCGCAAAAAGTATTCCAAATGGGTCAAGGTGTGCGATCGGATTGAGTGTTAAACGTCCTGCTCTCTTCGCTGTTGGGTCTCCAAGCTTCAAAGCAACGTATCCATGACAAAACTCATGAACAGATAGAGAAAAAAGCAAAATTGGTATTATGATTATAAGTTCCTTCACAAAAAAATTTTTCCTTCAATTAAACATCAAAATAAATAAATCAGAATTTTTAAACAAAATCTTTACAAAACTGCTAAAATTTCCAATTATGAAACTGAAATACCTGCGAAAGACTTTATACACGGTTTCACCTCTGATCTTCTTATTTGTTTTAGGGTGTAAAGGAAAAGATATACCAAAGAGTGGACGAAAAATAAAAAAGGTTTCAACATGCTGTGTTGGTCTGGACGGTAGAATTCAGTGCCCTCCATCATTCGAGAATGGAAAACCACAGTGTCAGGATTGGCTACCTTACCTCCAAGATGAAGATGGAAGATATTTATTCATACATGGAATAAATGTCTCAGGAAGCAGTAAGTTTCCGGTAAATGAAGATCCATGCACATTTGAGGTAAAAGGCACACCTTCGTATGTGGGTAAACCATTTCCCATTGAAAAAGCAGATGAATACTTCGGACAAATAAAAAGACTTGGTTTCAATACAATTCGTCTTCTCATATCCATAGAGGGAGCTATGCCAGAATCCCCCTATACTTTTGATGAAGCATATATAGACTATATAAGACAGGTTGTTGAGAAAGCATATGAACATGACATATATGTTCTTTTGGACCTACATACAGATGCTGTGTTCTCCCGTTTCTTCATAGCAAAGTTCAACGATACAGAATCCCCCATCTCCAAAGATATAATTAACCTTTTAAAACTCGGAGGATTTGGTGGGGAATTTTTCGGTCCAATAGTGGGTGGAACAATAGCAGCACTCATACCAGAGGACAAAAATTACTGTATGGGGAGAGAGATTACATTTCCCTCACCTCCACCTCCCTACAACAATGCTGTGAGGGGGAATATGTTTCCAAAGTGGGCTGTAAAAGCAATTTTACCTGAGAAAAATTTAGATTCTCAACTTTGGGG
>FWWM01018289.1_pt1 | contig 9991 bp, 9 predicted proteins | sample 2228351 | NCBI WGS metagenome assembly FWWM01 (sample SAMEA103939774, study PRJEB20133) | metagenome
AACCCCGAGATCGAGAGACCCGAAGAGATAGTTGGGAAAGTAGAGAGGGCTCTCAGATACTTCGACCCCGAGAGGATCTGGCTCAACCCGGACTGTGGCTTCGCCTCAGGCCTCCCATGGCCTGTAAGCACCAGACAGATAGCCCTCGCCAAGCTGGGGAACATGGTGAAAGCATCAGAGATCCTTAGGAGGAGATATAGAGCCCCGAGGGGGTAGGGAGCCCGTGGATCTCGGGGATCTCGTCCTGATAGCTTTTTTATCCCTAGTAGCTATTATAATCTACATGCTTCTCCCAATGATATGGGGAGCAGCATATGCGCCCTCACCTCGAAGAGAGATAAGAGCGGTTCTAAAGAGCGTTCTCAATGAATGCTGTAGTGAGAAGGAGCTAGTGAAGATCATAGACCTCGGCTCGGGCTTCGGCAGGGTCTGCTTCGAAGCAGTAAAGATAGATAGGAGGGTGGTGTGCCATGGAATAGATATAGATCCCATCAAGATACTATGGAGCAGGCCCATGGCTAGGCTTAAGGGGGTTAGCGGGAGGGTTAGGTTCATGAGGGGCAACGCAGCAAAAATAGATCTGAACGGCTACGATATAATCTACATGTTCCTCTGGCCAGGGATTGTGGAGAAGATAGAGAGGAAGATCCTGGAGGAGGTGAGAAACAGCTGCACAGTAATCTCTCTGGAACACCCCCTCAGGCTTATAGCCAGTGAAAAGATCGATGGGTTCTATGTGGGACGGGTAAACAGGGTCTCTGTCCAGTAGCTCGCATCCCACGATCCCCAGATGCTCTAGTGTTTTGGATAGATGTGGAGAGTCTATACCGCTGCTCATAAGGATGTGGAACTATTACTGATCTTTAGGCGAAACATTTCGATAGAAAGCCTGGTGGGAGGAGGCAACAGGCATATTGTTCCAACCCAGGCATATTGTTCTCAACTCAGAAGCTATATCCCTTGGCCCTGAGGTTACCCTCAGGGTTTCGGGGTATAGCTCCTGGGTTGAGAGGCGCCTGCGCTAGGTTGGAGGCGCCTGCTTGTTGCCTCCTCCCATATTAGTACTTGTTTGGGGTTGGTATATGTTTTTGGGCCAATAATATTCTATGATCCTATATGATCTTTGGTAATACTATCGATATTAGCAGCAAATGGGATGGTTGCCTCTCATAGGTATTACCGTTTATTTTATATATATACTAAACGGCATCGATAACCCTGGTTTAGCCCTCCCTGCTTCTTATAGATAGGGCTGCTGGCTTGCTCTACCTCGTTGGTGTTAGGCCGGGGGATCCTGTTTCTAACCCTCAAGGGCCTCGAGATCGTTAGAAGATCCTCTATGGCGGGTTGCTAGGGCATTGTCCCGAGAGGTTCTCAGAGCTGTTGAGGGAGAGCTTGTGGTGAGGATAAGCTATTCAACCGAGGCTAGGGATCTTGAGATGCTTGTTAAGAAGGCTGGTGAGGTGGATTTCTCTATACCGATCCACAGGGATCCCTCTGCCTCTGACCAGCAGTCCTTCGAGAAGATCGTGTTGTTATGCTCTTCAAAGAAGATCCCCTTCAGGGCTGTTCCAGGCATATCCTCTGTCAACGTTGCACCGGCTAGGGGGGCCTGGACCTCGCTGGATCTGTATTCATGTCTCTCCACAGAAGCTGCCCGATAGATTATAGCGAGATCTCGAGGCCCTCGCTGGGCAGAGCTGTTATTGTTTTCCCAGATCGCTGGGTTTCTCCCGACCCCTGGCTTTGATGGGGTTGTGAAGATATGCGAGAGGCCCGCCCTCCCCGATGAGGGTGTTAGGGAGTATAGGGTTAGGGATCTTGCTAACAATGTCGGGAGCTTCAGCGATCTCTGTTCCCCGTGATATACCCAAAATAGCTGGGGATATTGCGGGGATGGAGTCAATATGGCCTCTCGCTGGGAACCGAGATAAGCCTATCGGCTGGGAAGAGCGTTATAACTCTAGGCCCTGCCCCTGTCACCACTACCTCGACCTCTATCCTCGCTGCCCCCGTGCCGTCTCTAGCCGGTGCCCATGTCTCTAGTGCTAGAACCATGTTCTCCTGGATCCTCACTGGGTAGTTGAACGAGATCGCCCTGGAGATCAGTGGCCTCTCTCTGTGGCTCAACCCTATGCCGTGGCCGAATTGGAGTAGGAATGCCTCCTCCTCGCTCTCGAACCCCAGATCCTGTGCCGATGGCCAGCAGCTCGCTATATCTGCTGTTATTGCTCCGGGCCTTGTTTTTTCTACCGAGCATTTTAGCCATTCCCATGCTTTCTCATAGGCCTCTATCTGTGCTCTTGTTGGCTCCCCAACTACGAATGTTCTATAGTAGCATGTTCTATATCCTAGGTAGGAGTGCATTATATCTATATACACAAGATCCCTTGGCCTCACCATTCTGTCGGAGAACATGTGGGGGTGGGGAACACCTCTGGGGCCTGAGACAACGTTTACAGCCTCAACACCCTCCGATCCCATCTCGTAGAGGAGCTTGTGGACAAAAGCAACAATATCGTTCTCCCTAACCCCGGGTCTTATATATCTGGAGAGCTCTGAGTACACAGCATCAACCATAGCTGCAGCTATCTCTAGAAGCTCTATCTCATCCCCAGTCTTTATAAGCCTTGCCTCGAGCATTACCCTCTGGCCATCCTCGATCACAACGCCTCTCTTGCTCAGAGCATGTGTCAAAGCAGGGTCAAGGATATCGAAGCCTATGGGTAGATCTGAGACGCCGTATCTCTTAAGAGTCTCTACAATAAGATCAGCAACCCTCCCAGCCCACCCCGCTTCATCTGGCATAGTGCTCCTAGAATGCGTTATAATCGGGTTTATCTCGTCGAGCCACGATACCCACTTCCTCTTAAACGGAGCTGCCGGGTCGAAGAGTATTGTGTGGCCATCAGCTGTTAGTATCGCTAGCCTCTCCATCTTATCCCTACCCCACTCACCCAGGTGGGTGCTCGTGATATACCTAATATTGTTATAGTCGAAAGCAACCACAGCTCCCAGGCCGTTCTTCCTTATCTGCTCTAGGGCTCTCCCCACCCTATCCCTCCTCAGCCTCTCAAAGTCTATTCTTGCCTCATAATCCACAGCTGTTATTCCAAAGCTCATGGGCAGCCCTTGGTTTTACCCGCTGGGGCTCTTTTATACCTCTACCCTACGCCTCCAGGGATCTTTTTAGCCTCTCAACCCCATCGGCTATTCTTTCCTTGGGAGGTGTGCTTATGCTTATCCTCGCGGCGTCTCGAGGGCCTCTCTCTATGTAGAACTCCCTGGCCGGCACATAGATCACCCCGTTCTCTATGGCTCTTGGCAGATGTTCCTCAGCATCTCTTCCAAACCTTATCAGTGTGTAGAATCCACAGCTGGGCTCTATATAGCTTTCTGGGAAGCTCTTCTCAAGGGCTTCTACGAGGATCTCGAGCTTCTCTCGATAGCGCTTCTTGGCTAGGGGTTGGAGGTTCTTTACAACCCCTTTTCTAAGCATTCTAGCAACTGCTAACTGCACCGGGGTTGATGTTGAGAAGTCATGCTGCTCCAGCTTGGAGAGCTCTTCAGCATATTCTCTTCTAAGTATTGTGAAGCCTATTCTGAGGCCGGGGGCCAGGATCTTGCTGAGAGTCCCAACATATATTACTCTTCCATTCTTGTCAAGGCTCTTAATGCTTGGCGGGGGATCCTGGGCTATAGGTCTATAGGGATCATCCTCTAGGATTAGGAAATCACTGCCCTCGGCCAGCTCGAGGAGATGCCTCCTCCCCTCAAGATCCATTGTAACTCCGCAAGGGTTGTGGCAAGTCGGTATCGTGTAAACGATCTTGGGTCTAAGCCCCTTTCTAAGCATCTCCTCAAGGGCATGGGTATCCATGCCGTTCACACCTATCTTCACACCCACTAGCCCTGCCCCCTGGAACCTCATGGGGTCGAGGGCCTCCCAGAAAGAAGGGTCTTCGGTGACAACAATATCGCCAGATCCTAGGAAGAGCTGGCTTAGAAGCTTAATACCGTGCTGGGCGCCAGAGGTAACAACAAGATCCTCACCCCTCCCCAAGCCTATGCCGAGAACAGATTCAGCGTAGATCTTGAGCTCCTCCACAAGCTCGGGCAGGCCGCCGGCACCAGGGTATCCCAGAGAGCCCGGCCCATGCTCCTCTAAAACGTGTTTCAAAGCCTCTTCAATCTCCTTAACGGGGATCAGGGAGGGATCTGGGGAGCCGCTTGCGAAGTTAACAACGCTGGAGAGATTCTTAGCCCTCCTAGAGGCGAGCTCCACGGGAGACCAGGAGAGTCTTCTAATGCTTCTTAACATATCGATCCCGCCCAACCAGCCTATATAGATCTTTGCTATGCATAGATATTTACCCCACACCGCCTATATATTTCTCTATATATAATCATAGCCTTCTCTATATCCTAATAGATATATTTAAATACTCCAATATGTATAGAGATATGAGGTGACATGTCTATTAAAAAGGTTCTCATACTCGGCGGCGGTACTGGGGGCCTCATAGTTAGTAAGGAGCTGAGGGAGCTCTTCAGCCCCAAGGAGCTCGAGATCACTGTTGTTGATCAGAAGGAGAGGACCGAGTTCCGCCCCTCGTATCTCTATGTGGCTCTCGGCTATAGGAAGCCTGAGCAGATCTCGGCGCCCCTCAATCTTCTCGAGAGAAGGGGTGTGGGGTTTGTGAAGGGGAAGGTAACCTCTATAGATCCCGCTAACAGGAGGGTTGTGACAACAGCTGGCGAGCTTAAGTACGATGTGCTCGTGGTATCGCTTGGGGCGGAGGTTGTTGAGACGGGGCATCCCCACACGTGGGAGCTCGAGCCGGCTTTAAAGGTTTCTAAGCTGCTTTCCGAGGTGAGGCAGGGTAGGGTTGTTGTTGCTGTTCACTCCCTCCCGTATAGGTGTCCCCCAGCGCCTATAGAGCTTGCTATGCTTATTCACTTCCACTATTTAACGCGGGGGCTTAGGGATAAGGTTCAGATTACTGTTGTGCATCCTATGAAGAGGCCTTTCGAGAACTTTGGCCCTGTTGCTGCTAAGTGGATGTCTGGCTTTCTCCAACAGCTCGGTATAGAGTATATAGGTGTTGGTCAGGCCACAGCTATAGAGTCGATAGGCTCTAAAGAGCTTGTGACAACAGTTGGTGAGAGGGTCAAGTTTGATCTCGCTCTTGTTGTTCCCAAGCACAAGGCCCCTGATCCTGTTGTTGATGGTGGTTTAGCTAAGAATGGCTGGGGTGCTGTTAGGAACCCTGCTAATGGTGATTTTAGGCATGAGGGGTATGATGATATCTACCTCATAGGAGATGTAGCTGCCCCAAATGTCCCGGTTGGGATGGCTGGGACTATTCTTCACAGCTATGTGCCGTGGGTTGTTAGCAACATAGCCTCGGATGTCGCTGGGATCTCTATCGGCAGATCTCCATTCAGGGTCGTGGGCACATGTACCCTAGATGTTGGTGCCTATGGCATGGCTGCTGCGTGTGACTTCACACCCTTTGTTAAGAAGCAGAAGCCTTATCCCGACTGCATGTTCCTCCCGCCATCGCCCACTACGAGGCTTTTTAAAGAGATGTTCGAGAAGATCTATTTCAGCTGGCTCCTGGGGGTGGTTCCATGAGAGAGAGCGTAGTGATACCAAAGGCGGAGTATGAGAGGCTTCTCGCCGAGATAGAGTCGCTTAGAAAGGAGGTTGAGGAGCTCCGCAACGCGCTACTGCCAATCAAGATCCTCTTGGATAGATTGCCACATCTCATGGCAGATATACAGGTGTTCAAAGTAGCAGCCCCAATAATATCAATGCTCTCGATAATGGATATGGCAGATCTAAACGCCATGGGGGCAGCGATGCAGGGAGGCGTTGTGTGCACAAGCAAAGCCCTTAGACAGATCGCTGAGAACGGGGCTCCAAGGCTAGGACTATGGGGGGTTATAAGCGCTATGAGAGACCCGGAGGTTCAGAAAGCCATGGGGCTGTTCTTCACACTGCTAAAGGCCATGGGAAGCTGCATGGAAGAGAACCTCAAGATGGTGAGCGAGAAAACATAGAAAAGATCCACACTATTCCTAGATATCCCTACCCACAGATCCTTTTTTATCTAGCAGCTTCTTTTCATTGATTGCATTGGGGGAGGGCTAGATGATCTTGGGCATGTATTTTTCAACAACATATCCGGGATCCTCCCTAAGGATCTTCATAGCCCTGGGCAGATAGGCTAGGATATCATCTGGGGTCACGCCGTCCTCCCCAAGATCCTCTGCAGCTAGATCCCCAGCGAGGCCGTGGACCAGCACACCCATTCTCGCCGAGTCCCCGGGGTCTCTATAGCCTATTCCATACATAGCCGCTATTGCTCCTGTGAGCACGTCGCCCGAGCCTGCTTTGGCCATTCCCGGGTTTCCTGTCATGTTTATGTAGATATAGCCGTCTGGGCGGCAGATCATTGTGTGGGCTCCTTTGAGCACTATATATGCTGCCAGGTCTCTGCAGGCTTTCCTCAGGATCCCTGCGGGGTCTTCCTGGATGCTCTTGAGATCGGTGTTTATTAGTCTCGCAAACTCTGCAGCGTGTGGTGTTATTATTGTTGGTGCTCTCCTCACCCTGATCTTCTCTGGGTTCTTGGAGATCGCTGTGATCCCGTCGCCATCTATGATTAGGGGCCTATCTATGGCTTCTACAAGCATTCTAACAAGATCCTGGGTCTCGCTGTTGAGGGAAACCCCCGATCCTATGGCCACCATATCGATCCCTGTTTCTTCTATCAACCTCAATATGGATTCATAGTTGCTCGCCGCAATGCTCCCCTCCCCCGTCTCATCGAGGGGTATGTATACAACCTCGCTGCATCTAGCGGCTATATAGGGGATCACCGATCTAGGTGCGGCCAGCCTCGAATACCCTCCCCCAGCCTTTAGAAAGGAGTACGAGACATAGTATGGAGCTCCGTAGTAGTATCTAGAGCCAGCTATTGCTAAGAACTTGCCGAAGAGGCCCTTATGACCCCACCTAACCCTCTCTGGAGGCGGGATCGGTGTGTTGAGCTCTGCAGAGACGCTCTCGAGGAGCTCCCTGGGGTAGGAGAGGTGGGATATGTAGAGCTTGCCGCAGTACTGGTACCCAGGGTATAGAATGTTCCCAAACTTGGGCAGCCCCATGGCGACAGTCGCTGTGGATCTCACAGCAACCCCCCTCACAAGGCCGTTGTCACCATCTATCCCCGAGGGTATATCAACGCTCACAACGATCCTCCCGGATCTATTTATAGCCTCGATCACATCTCTATATACGCCCCTAACCTCACCCCTAAGCCCAACACCGATCAGGCCCACGACACAGGCCTCACACCATGCTAGGAGAGGCTCAAGAGAAGCTATGTCACCCTGATCCCTAACATAGAGCACCTCAACACCCATTTTCAAAAGAATCTCAAGATTCCTCCTAGTAAGATCAGAAGCCCTACCAAGATCACCAACAAAAACAACCCTAACAAGAGCACCAGAAGCCCGAAGCCTCCTAGCAGCGGCAAAAGCATCGCCACCATTATTGCCAGCCCCACCAACCACAACGATCCTCCTGCCAAAAACACCCCCAAGAAGATCGGAAACAGCATAATAAACAGCAGACCCAGCATCCTCCATCAAGAGAAAATGATCCAAACCATACTTAGGAGCCTCACCATCGATAAGCCTCATCTCACCAACACCACACACCTTCACCCTATACCCAGCAAAACCAGCCAAAACCAGCCCCAGTAAAATAACACATAAAAGATAACAAGCTTTCAATTCTATAGCAGATCTTCTGATCGGTTATTAGGGCTAAAGCTAATATTCAGAGAAGAGAAAAGGGTCTCTTGGGAATAGACAACGTACCAGTGGAACCCGGACTGGGAGAGAGTAAGGGTAAAGATAGGGAATAGAGAGATAACGCTCTGCAGAGACAGAATAACAGGCCTCTACGTATGCCCCAGATGCACAGATCCCCATAAGCTCTGCCCAGAGGGTCAGAGGGTAAGGGGAGTTATACCGGAGGACACCACATACCTATACACAGAGATAGATATACTAAACCACCTCAGAGAATGCGAGAAAGGCGTAAAGAGCTGGGGCTATGCACCGAGATACGAAGAAGAGGAGGAAGAGGAAGAAGAGGAGGAGCTATAAACCAGATCCCGGGACAAAGAGGGTCTATAAATGGCTCCTCTATCTCTCAGGGCCGGGAGCGCATTCCCCGATCTTCTTCTCTATAGCCTCTATAGCCTCTCTATGGGTTTTGAAGTCTCTCCAGGCCTGGAGGAAAACGATCCTGCCGATGTTCCTATATATAGAATCTAGATGTATTGTTCTATCATCTATATAGACGATCCTGCAGAGGGGCATTACAATGCCCCTGCTCCTCAGCGTCGAGAGCAGCTTCGAGATCATCTCGTCCTTGTTGGGGTGGTTCTCGATCATGTGGTGGTGAAAAAGATCCCTTATCCTGAAAGCCTCTAGAACTCCGAGGGCCTTGGAGGGGTCGTTCCAGCTCAGGCTAGAAACAATAGCCCCGGAATCCCTGGCCCACAGCACTATCTTGAGAGCCTCGGGGTATAGGTTCACCTCAACACCCCTGGAATCGATAACCCTTGTCTCGGAAACCCTTCTAAATGGGGGTGAGAGGTCGGTGACGTTCTTATGATCCCACATGGTGCCGTCGAGATCCATTAGGAGGAGGAATCTACCCAGCCCCCGCACTCTCCACAAGCTTCTAGAATAAAGGATATATAAATCTATACCACCAGGTGTCTGTGACCAGGCCAGAGATCGATGCCCTGTTATTTTGGCATGCCCAGCCCTCCTCCAGATCAGCCTCGCGGGGTGAGAAGCAATAACCGCCGGGATCTTTATTTCCAACCAGATCCTTCGAAGCGCATAGATAACCATAACAACTGTCGCTGTTTTTATGCCCACTATATGAATACCAGTGGTGATGCTTTGAGCACCCTGTTCCCAACATCTGTGGTGGGGAGCTTTCCAAGACCCCCATGGCTTATGAAGGCTAGAGCCGAGTACGAGGCTGGAAGGATGGGTGGGGAGGAGTTCTGGGAATATGTGGACGATGCTGTTAAGGTCACTATAAAGGAGCAGGAGGCCATAGGTGTTGATGTTATAAGCGATGGTGAGCAGAGCAGGTTCTCCTTCTTCTATGCCGAGCTTTTCAGGGGGGTGGAGTATAGGCCTATCTATAGCCTTGCCAGAGGCCCTGCTGTTGATTATCTAAGAAGCATTGGGATGCCTGAGGGTGTTAGGCACCCGGTCACTGTCTCTAGGCTTGAGCTTAACGAGGATCTTCTGGGGAGAGATGCTCTGAGAGCGCTTAGATACTCCTCGAGGCCCTTGAAAGTAGCTCTCCCAAGCCCTTATCTCCTCATGATAGACTCGTGGAACAGGTCTCTCTCGGGGGATTATTACCAGAGGCCAGAGGATCTAGGCTTCGAGGTGGCCTCCCTAATAAACAGAGCCATAAGGATCCTGAGGGATCTGGGGGTCTCCTTCGTACAGCTGGACGACCCAGGATTAACAGACCCCATAGACCCCACATACTATAAGCTTATAGAGATGGTTAACGGGTATAGGCCCAGAACACCTATCGAGGAGGAGCTCAACCTAGCAAGGGATCTGATAAACAGGGCTGTGGAAGGGATCTCGGGGGTGAGGATCGGGCTCCATATATGTAGGGGAAACTGGCCGGCCCCCGAGGACAGGCTCCCCAGAGGGGGTTATGAGAAGATAATGCCATGGGTTCTCGAGATGAGGGTGAGGCAGCTTGTTCTAGAGTTCGCAACACCCAGAGCAGGGTCTATAGATGTTTTTAAAGAGTACCCGTGGGGAGGTGAGATAGGTCTGGGGGTTATAGATGTTAAGAACCCCGAGATCGAGAGACCCGAAGAGATAGTTGGGAGGGTTAGAAGGGCCAGCAGGTATATAGATATTG
>FWWM01017055.1_pt1 | contig 9989 bp, 4 predicted proteins | sample 2228351 | NCBI WGS metagenome assembly FWWM01 (sample SAMEA103939774, study PRJEB20133) | metagenome
CTGCACCTGCACCAGGTGCGGGCTCGGTCATCCCGAAGCAGGACCTCACCCTGCCCTCGGCGAGGGGTCGCAGGTACTTCTCCTTTTGCTCCTCGGTACCCCAGTGGAGCAGCAGGTGCATGTTTCCTTCGTCCGGAGCCGAACAGTTGAGGGCGAGAGGACCAAGCGGGCTCCTCCCGGCCTCCTCGAAGACCACACACATTCCCAAGAAGCCCACGTCCTGGCCCCCGTACTCTGCAGGCATGTGGGGCAGGTACAGGCCCCGGCTTCTCGCCTCCTCGCGGAGGTGCTCGACTGCCTCGGCCCGTCCGGTCTCGTCCTCCTCGGGTAGGAGGTCTGCCTCCGCCGGGATTACAGACTCGTCGATAAAGGCCCTCACCCTGGCCGCAAGTTCTTCGAGTTCGGGATCCAGTTCGAAGTCCATGGGCTTCTCTCTCCTGGTTCCTAAGATCATGGTTCCGGGCTACTTCGGCCCCACCACCGGATCGCCGGCGCGTGCAATCACCGTAGCGCCTCGGCCGTGGCAGCGCCCAACGAGAGCATGAGAGCCGTCGAGGGCTCCCGACGGTATGCGCCGATGACCGGCACCCCGTGGAAACGCCTGACGAGAATCGACGAGGCTCTGGGCCAGGCCGGATTCCGGAGCGACCTTCGTCCCCTCCTGGATTTCACTGGCTGGATAGAGTGACTCCAGCCTTTCGGGCCTCCATTGGCAGAATCGGGGTTGAGGAAGGCAGCGTGGGCGAAGCGCCCCGCTCGAGCGCACCAGGAAGCAGGAGATGAGCGAAGCGGCAGGTACTCCCCGCAGGAGAAACTTCTGGGGATGGGGGTGGGAAGACAGGGCCCTCGACGACGCCGCTGCCTCGAATCTCGCTGTGGCCGCTGCTGCCAGGATGGGGCGCCGGGTGGCCCCGGGCGGGGGTTCGATGCTCAGGCCGCCGGCCGTATCGGAGCTTGCCCTTGCCGAACCTCGTATCGACCCCCCTCGGGCCCTGGAGGAGTTGTTTACCTCGGACCCCTACGAAAGGGCTTCCCACACCTACGGCAAGTCCTTCCGGGACGTGCTGAGGGGTCTGCTCGGCGACTTCTCCCACGCTCCGGACCTCGTCGCCTTCCCCCGCAAGGAGAGGCCAGCCCAGGACATCCTGGAGATTCTGGAGTGGTCTGCCGAGGAGAAGATTGCCGTGATCCCCTATGGAGGCGGGTCGTCGGTCGTGGGCGGGGTCGAGCCCCTGGTCCCTCCCGATTACAGAGGAACCGTCTCACTGGACCTTCGAGAGGTCTCCGGCATCGAGGAAGTAGACATCTACTCAAGAGCCGCTTCCATCCTCGGAGGGACGCTGGGGCCCCGACTGGAAGACGAGCTCCGCCCCCAGGGACTCACGCTCAGGCACTTCCCCCAGTCCTTCGAGTTCTCGACCCTGGGAGGCTGGATAGCGACCCGCTCGGGCGGCCACTACGCAACCCTTTACACCCACATCGACGACTTCGTCGAGTCCCTCGAGTTGGTGACGCCTGCAGGCATTGTCGAGACCAGGAGGCTTCCTGGATCCGGTGCAGGACCAAGCCCCGACCGGCTCTTCATCGGGTCCGAAGGAACTCTGGGGGTGATAACGAGAGCCTGGGTACGGCTGCAGAGGCGCCCGACCTTCCGCGCCGCTGCCGACGTGCGGTTCGGCCGCTTCGCCGACGGGGTCGACGCCGTGCGATCTATCGTCCAGGCGGGACTGTCCCCTGCCAACTGCCGCCTCCTGGATCCGCTGGAGGCGATGCTTGCGGGGGGAGACGGAGAGGAATCCATAGTCGTCCTCGCCTTCGAATCGGCCGACCACCCCGTCGAGGACCTTCTACGGAAAGCCCTCGAAATCGCCCGATCCCACGGCGGCCTCTGTCCGGAAGACTCGGTCCGGATCCAGCACCCGGGAGAAGGCGAGGGAGAGCGGACCTCTGCAGGCGGAGCCTGGCGTACGGCATTCCTACGGGCCCCCTACGGCAGAGACGCTCTGGTGCGTGCGGGATTCGTGACCGAGACCTTCGAGACTGCGGTCACCTGGAACCGCTTTTGGGAGCTCCACGAAAGCGTCACCCAGAGTGTGCGAGAGGCGATAGACGACGCATGCGGAGCAGGCTGGGTGGCGTGCCGGTTCACCCACGTATACCCCGACGGGCCCGCTCCCTACTACACGGTGGTGGCCGCGGGGCACGAACAGCCCGTCAGCCGGTTGAGCCAGTGGGACGAGATCAAGGCCGCCGCCTCCCAGGCGATACTGGAATCCGGCGGGACGATCACCCACCACCACGCGGTCGGACGAGACCACAAGCGGTGGTACGAGATGCAGACGCCCTCCCTGTACAGGGAGGCGCTGCGGGCGGTCAAGGCCGCTCTCGATCCTGCCGGCGTCCTCAACCCCGGAGCTCTGATAGACCCGCCTCCACCCGGCCGCTGAGCCACGACGCCGCCGCAGCCCTCGCACGGCTCACTCGTTGGCCGGGCCCCCTGAAGAGTGGAGTCTCGACCGTGACCGCTAGCCAGCTCGGGGCCCAGTAGCCGCGTTTCTCGCTGCTTCCAGCGCTTCCTCTCTCAGGGTGCCCAGTTCGGACAGAAGCTTCTCTATCCGGAGCATCCGGTCCTCCAAGTCGGTGACCTGGTGTTCCACAGGGGGATCGTCGCCGAGGAAGGCCAGGACCGCCCCTGCCACGGGCTGGCCCGTCGACCTCTCCAGGGCCCACGAATAGGCCGCCACCTGGTAGGAGTAGTGGTCCAGCAGCCCCTCCCGATCGGCCGCGTTCTCGAGCGAGTCGGTCTTGTAGTCGAGGACGACGAGTCCGGCCTCGGTCTCGTAGACCAGGTCGGCGAAGCCTTCGACCGCGGTGCCTTCAGGGCCCGGCGCCGAGACGTAGAGCTCCTTCCAGTGCCGCCCGACCGATGCTCGCGCGACGGAAGGGAGCTGGAGGGCCGCCTTGGCAAGCCTGATGGCCAGGCTGCGCGCCTCCTCTTCTTCGCTGTCGGCCTCGCCGGTCAGGTCGATACCCTTTATCGCCTCCTGCAGCACCCGCTCACGGACGTCCTCGTCTGCACCCAGGTCGGTGGTCGAAAGCAGCGTGTGCACCGCGGAGCCGAAGACGAGAGGATCCAGTCCGGCCGAATGGGCATGGCTTGCCCTCGTGCCCTGGGTCTCGAAGTCGTATGGGCTCAGCCTCTCGGCAATCCAGCTCGCCGAGAAGACTGGTGGCTTCAGGCCCAGTGCCTCCTCTGTTGCAAGCTGCTGGAGGACCAGTGAGCCATGGCCGGCCTCCTTCCGCAAGCGGTCGGAACTCTTCGCGCCTTTCGGGGAGGCCGTCGGTCTTGCGTCCCCCGTAGCGGAGCGGGCTCCCTCTGCAGTGCATTCGGTCAAGCATTCCCCTGCAGGCTCCACCCTCACCGTTCCCCACTCGTATAGGAGGTCGTAGGACTCAGGCCGGTTGCCAGCAGCCTTCGAAGACCCACCGGTGCCAACCTTGCCTTCGGCGAGTGCATCCTCGAGGGCTGCAGCCAGGTGGCCGCCGTCGGCGTTTCTGGTCTTTTCGTAGCGGCTTACCACCAGGTAGTCCCTCGCTCGGGTAAATGCCACATACCCGAGCCTCACACGCTCGCGGACCAGTTCCTTTTCGTAAGCGGTCGCCGCGAGTTCGTAGCCCGAAGAGCGAATGGCTCGTTGGTTGGGCCCAAGTCTCAAGCCGATTCCACAAGAGGGCCAGGAGACTAGCTGGTCTCCCCTGAGCTGGTCGTCACCGCCCAGCGCCCCGACCACGAAGACGATGGGAAACTCGAGACCCTTGGCTCCATGGATGGTGAGCACGCGGACGGCGTCGTGGTCGGGCTCGGCCGGTAACAGGCCTGCGTACGAGTCCTCCCCCACCCCCTCGGAAAGCGTCTCGAACCACCTTATGTAGTCGCCGAGGCTACCGCCTTCCTGGTCCCAGAACCGACGGCAGTCGTCCAAGAGAAGCCGGTAGCGCCTCCAGCGTCCTCGTCTGTCGTAAGAGCAAGCGCTCTCCATGAGCTTGCGGTCACGCAGCAGCCTCTCCAATAGCCTTGGCGGCGAGAGCCGCGTCGCCTCCCCGTGCAGATGCTCCAGGTAAGCGAGGCACTCCTTCACGTAGGAGGGCCCGTGGTCACCCCCGGCAGGAACCCTCTTTTGGCCGTCGCCTCTCGAATGCTGCACCGCCTCGTCGAGGCGCGTGTATGCCCAGGGAAACTCCGTTTCGCCGGCGGAACGGTGGTACTGGTAGAGCTCGAGGTCCGTGCAGGCGAAGACCTGCGACTTGAGCGCTGCGACCACGCTCGTGGAGTCCGCGGGGTCGTGGACGGCCTTCAAGACTGCCAGGATGTCTGCCGCCTCTTGTCCGGCGTACAGCAGCTCGCCGGTCTCCAGCCGGTAGGGAATGTCGTGCGATTCGAAGGCCTCCTGGAGGGGATCGAGCCACTTGCGAGTCCGTACGAGGACCGCGACGTCGGAAAGCGACGGTGCAACCAGCGCAGGCTCGCCCGATTCGTCACGCTTCTCTACCAGCCACGGAGTACCCCCATCTAGCCCCAGGGCCTCTTCGACCAAGCATGCGACGTGGTGCATCTCCTGGTACCTGGCTTCGCTCGCAGGGAGGCCCTCCAGTACCTCTGGCCCCCCTATGACTAGGACCCGAGGACGGCGAGGGATCCTGGGCCGTGGCCTTGCCTGCTCCGAGGCGGCTCTCACTGCCTCGATCGGATGGTAGGAAGGGGAAGCGCCGCCCTCGGTTCCGGCCGACTCGAAGGCACGACCGAAGACCGCGTTCACGAAATTGACGATCTCGGGACGGGACCTGAAGTTCGACTGTAGGTGCGAGACGGCCTGGGGCCATCTCCCTGTCAATTCCTCGAGGATCGCCGGTCTAGCTCCCCTGAAGGCGTAGATCGACTGCTTGACATCGCCCACTGCGACGAACCTTGTCGAGGAGAGATCGGTGAGGTGGGAATCGTGGCTCGTCACACAAGTGGCTTCGTCACCGAAGGAGTCCATCGACGCGCAAAGCCCCAGCACCTGGAACGCCATGTAGGCCTGGAGGGGGTCTGTGTCCTGAAATTCGTCAATGACGACCATCCGGTAGCGGTCTTGAAGCCTGCTGCGTATGTCGGGGCGAGACGAGAGCAGCTCGACGGCTGCGGTCAGCAAGTCCTCGAATGTGAGAATCCCGAGCGACCTTCGCTCTTCAGCCTCGGAGCTCACGAATCGGGCAAGCAGTGCAAGCGCAGCGTCCGCACAGTGAGTCCCGACGTCCTCTGCGAGCTTCGCCACCAGTTCGGCGAGATCCTCTGCGACTTGCGCGACTTGTGAGGACTCCGCTGCCTTCCGGACATGTCTGGGTAGGGATTCCGACGACTCGACAAGAGTCGCGAAGTCCTTCCCTGCGCCGTAGTACGAATGAGGCTCGGGGTCGTCATATGCCCAACCGAGCAGCCTCCTACCCGACGCCAGACACCGCTCCAGCGGACTCAGTCCGGACTTCTTGAAGACCGCTTCCGGCTCGCAGGACGAGAGGACTTCCACAAAATCGTCCAGGGCTGTTTCTCGGATCAAGCCCGCAAGAGGAAGGGCGAAGTAGTAGCCCTCGGCTACCTCCCACAGCACGTCAGCGACCCATCGATCGTCTTCGGCGCTTGACGCGATCCTCGACCGGGTCCGCTCCTCGGGGAAGATTGCACAACTCACTTCCGAACCTGTAACCCGTCGCGGGAGGAGTAGCTGGGGGCACAGACTGGGAGCCCTGAGCGCGAGCTCTCCTAGTTTCTGCCGCAGATCTATCCCGAAGCCCTGACAGAAAGCCGCCAGGGCAAGGAAGTCATCGTCTTCGAGCAAATCCCGCCAGAACTCGCCCCAGCGTTCACTCGCCCGCGCCCGATATACCGACGGCTCGACGACCCGGAAAGAGACGGGAACCCCCGCTTGAAGGGGGAACTCGGACAGGATCGCCTGGGCGAAGCTGTGAATCGTGCAGATCCGAGCCGATTCCAGCCTCTCCAGCGCCTCCTCGATGCGTTCACGTTCCTTTGGCCGGACTGTGCCGGACCTCAAGCGGTAGACCAGCTCTGCGCGAATACGCTCGCGCATCTCGGCCGCGGCAGCCTCCGTGAAGGTAATGGCGACGAGCTGGTGCGGCTCCAGGCTGGCCGACTGGAACTCGTTGCAGATCTTCTCGACTATGAGCTGAGTCTTTCCGGTCCCTGCGCCTGCGGAGACCAGGTGGCTGGTACTCGAGGGCTTCGCCACCCGCTTGCGGGCTCTTGCGTCGGGCAGGCCTTCAGTACGCACCTTCTACCTCGTCTTGTTCCGGCGACGTGAGTTCATGGAACCGCCAGTACGCGTCCGATGCGAGCTTCCGGTCGGCAATCCGGACCCTGTCGAGCGGACAGACGGGGTCGAAGTCGCAGAAGCGGCAGTTCTCGGGCCCGTAGTAGCCGTCCTCTCCCGGATAGGGCACGAAGATGCCGTCGAGGATCGCGTCGGTGATTCCCCCGACGAACGCGTCGACCTCGTCCAGTTCTGTCCGGCCGATCACCCCGCCCACCACGACGTTTTCGGCCGTCGTAAGGTTCAATGACCAGATCGAGGCAAGCCCCAGCTCCGCTTCCGGAGCCATTTTCCGAAGGGCCTGCCCCAAGTACAGAGGGACCTGCAGGAACGAACCACCGTTGACCAGATCCCTGACCCCCACCCTTTCGGCCGCCATGCCTGTACCGTCGGCGGCGTCGAGCAGGCGCTCTGCCTCCTCTACCGAGCGCGCTGTGACAATCCGCTCGAGGTTCTGCCACGAGCTGTTCAGTTCACCCCGGCGGCGCGAGGTCGTCTTGTAGTCGATGACTGCGACCGCGGGCCCGAGCGAGGGAAGCTCGACTTGGTCTATGCGGTCTGCCCTTCCTCGGATGCGCAAAGCAATCCTTCGCTTCCCGAAGTGTTCGGTCTCGTCGAATTTGTGCTCCAAAGCCACAGGCCATGCACCGAACTCCCGCTCGAGCAACACCTCGAGCACCACGAACACCTCGAGCGAGCGAATGACCCGGTGCTCGAGGACCTTCAGCCACCGTTCCGGACCGAGAAGCACACCTTGCTTTCGGCCTTTATCGAACTCCTCTCTTACGATCCCAGGCAGGCGTCGACGAAGACTCTGGAGGCGCTTCTTCCAGTAGCGTCGCGCCTCTCCTTCCGGCGAGGGGTCGGGCGGAGTTCTCTCGGAGAGCAGCCGCTTGAGGGCCGCGTGGACGACCGTCCCGAGGTCCGCAGGCGCGACCTCTTCTGCCTCCTCGGGAGCTTCAGGCCGGCCCACTCCGAGTACGGATCCCAGGAAGTACCGGTAAGGGCAGGCACACCACTGCTCGAGCTCCGTGGGCCTCAGTACGATCTCGTCGGACCGAAACAGCGCCCTCCTGCTGTTGCCGCCTCCCAGAAAGCCCCACCACTCGTCTGGCAGTTCGGACCGAAGTCCTTCCTCTCTCGCCACACGCCTGGCAAGCAGCGAGTCTTGCTTGACGACGGAGGTCTCTTCGAAGGGACGGCCCCCCGCCATCTCGTCGAGGACCTTCATGAGCCTTGCTTCTTGCTCGTCTGCCGGGCCGAGCTCCGAGAGGCCTGCTTCTAGCGACGGCACGTACAGGTGCCAGTCACCGAGCTTTCCGGCAGCCAGCTCGTCGTGCCCGACGAGCTCGTGGGCACCTCTCGCGCTCGTCGCAAGTTCCAGGCACCACCACGAAGGCCTGGCGCCTCGGCGCCTCTCGAGGTCGGCGATCGGGTAGGACAGCACGCTTCGGGTTGCCGAGCAAAGTACCGTGTAAAGCCTTGCGCGCTGCTCCTGGGGAGGGGGGACACTCGAAAGCGACATGGACCCCCCAAGGGCAGCCTCCAGGGGCTCCAGGAAGGAGCTCGGGGAGGCAGGTACCGGAAGCGACTCGTCCGTTGCGCCCGCCACCCATACCGCATCGAGCACCGCCCCCACGGCGTCGTGCAGAGCCGCCAGGCAGATGCCCTCCGGCCTGGTCCCACTCGAAAGCGGCTCCCCGAGAAGCCTACTGATCTCTTCTGCAAGCCTGTTCGGATCGTAGGCAATGCCCGCGGCATCCAGCTGCCCGAGTCGCCTGAGCCCCTCGCGGATCCGGACATAGGCGGCACGGTCTTCTCCGCCGTCGCCCACCCCGGGCTTCATCGCCGGTGAAGCTCCGAGCAGGTTTTCGAGAACCAGCGAGATCGAGTCTGCCGCTTGCGCCCAGCCAGGAGTCTCCCCTTCCCCTCCTCCCTTCCCGACACCGTCGAGACTCGCCGCGTGGATCAGGCCTTCCGAAAGAGGCTCGAGCGGGGCCAGCGCGTCGGAGAGGGCTAGTGCGCTCTCCGCTGGCAATCTCTCGTCGGTACTGCTCCCCGACCTCCCTCCGAGCACCCGGAGCCGCCCCCGAAAGCACCGACGCCATTCGTCCAGGCCACTCACAACCCCGGATTTCCTCGTGACAAGGTCCCACTGCTCGGGCCAGGCCCTGTAGGTGCGGTTCTTGTAGGCGAAAGCGCGCTCGGGTGCAGGGAGAGTATTCGCCAGGGAGATCAGGGCATCACGCCTGAAGTCCGAGGAGAGGACCTCTGCTATACCCCGAAGCACAGCGCCCGGCCTGGTCTCGCCGACGCTCCTGTGGCGGGTCCCCCAGAAGGGGATCCCGCCAGCCTCGAGGGACTGGGTCAGAGCAGCCCTATAGGGGTGCGCGGTGGTGTAGACGATGCCGATGTGCAGAGGGTCCGCTCCCTCGGCGCACCACCGCTGTGCCATTCTTGACGCAGACCTCGCTTCCTCGTATGCGTCGAACGCGGTGGCCACATTGGGGCGGGGAGGTCCGTCGACGGGCACCTCGCCGTACTCGCCCTTGACGATAGCTCCTGGAACGTCCTGCGCGATCTCAGCGAAGCGCTTGCCGACCGAGGAAATGTAGCCGTCAGCCGTCTTGTCGCCGGTGAAGCCGAGGATCACATCGAGGCGAACCGTTTGCGCCAGGGACCTCGCTAGCCTCTCCTCCTGAGCGGTGAGACTCAAAGGGAGGTACCAGACCACGCTCTCCCATTCGCCATCGGAAGGGCGAGCGAGGGACTCGGCAGCCACCTCGAAGCAGGTCGCAGTGTCGAAATAGCGGCCAGAGCGCAAGCGGCAGAACTTGAGGTATGCGTCAAGAACCACCCGACTCTCCAGGGGGAGCTCGCCGAAGCGCGGCCCCGACCTGATCTTGGCCAGCTCTTCCTCGACGCAACGCTCGTCGAGGACTTCGAATACGTGACCGAGCGAATCCAGACTGGTGGCGGCAGTGAAGAGCCCCAGCAGGCGCTCCGGGTCGAACTTTCTTGGAGAAACCGCTTCTACAGCCTCCGCAACGGCCTGGGAGACCAGTGTGCGCCTGGCGAGCTCGTCGACGGGCCTCAGCCCCGACAAGGCACCGCTTCTCGAGGCGACGGCGTACGCCAGGTTCGTCGACGTACCGAAACGTACCGCAGTCAGCCCCGTCGGCATGGTGCGAGCCAGCGTGTACCGCAGCGACTGACACGCTATGTAGGAAGGGGCTATCACCCACACAGGTGCCAGCGGGTCGCTGGACTTCGCCTCTGCGATGCAGCGCGCCAGCTCTTCCAGGGAGCCCTTTCCGGCTGAAGAGCGTCTGATGCGTATCAACCCGTCTCCTTGACGTTCTGTCGGGGTTTCCAGCCCAGCTAGAGTATTCGGGCTGATCCTAGCCGGAGGGTACGACGTTCAGAGGTGCAGCCAAGGTCCCGCGCAGCGCTCCCGCGGTCACGTGGGATCGAAACAGCGTTTCAGAGGCCAGGGAGAGCGAATTGGAGCGACAAGAGAGGGGTGCTGCGGACATCCTGGCTGTTTTCGCACACCCCGACGACGAGTCGTGGGGCTGCGGCGGCATGATAGCCAGGTACTCGTCCATCGGCTACTCGTGC
>FWWM01018292.1_pt1 | contig 9987 bp, 8 predicted proteins | sample 2228351 | NCBI WGS metagenome assembly FWWM01 (sample SAMEA103939774, study PRJEB20133) | metagenome
CACCGCATCCGCTGTTACGCCAAACTCGATGATCGCAGTGCACCTGCACAGCAAAACGTATATCAGGCTGCAGGCCGAACATCCCCTGCGCCGTCCCGATATGCTGGCCACAGCCCTTCCGCGTCGCCCGTTTTTCCGCCGCATCGTGCTCGACCGGTGCCCGAGCCATTCCACTCGATCTGCGCCGAAAATGAATACTACTGCCAATAATACTACAGAGTTCGTTTTCGTCTGTAGCCCAGACTACTGGCGGTATCTCTTCCTGTCGATGCGGAGCCTGCTTGCCTCGAATCCCGCGATCGATAATATTGCAGTCTTCGTGACGGGAAGCGCTGCCCAGTCGCGCACCCTTCAGGCTCGCGTTCGCGACCAAAGGGTGCGGTTCTATCCCGTGCCTGATATCGGAGCCGGCCACTGGTGCACAAATAAAATCCATGTTTGCCGATCTTCGGCCCACCGGGTTGTTTTTCTTGACGTTGACGTCGCCGTGCTACAACCGATTGAGCCACTATGGCAGGGGCGAGAGGAGGACCTCATTGCCCGTTTGGCTGACGTGACATATACGAAGCGGTGGCGCGCCGATAAGTGGCTGGCCGCCCTTGCGGCTGCAGGGGCGCCCCCCTACCCGTTTTATAGCAATGGATTTGTCATATTTCAAAATGGCGCTCACCGCCGAGTAGCCCAACGTTGGCTCGACACCACGCGACGTATCCTGCGCGGGGAATTGCCCCTGCCGGCAAATCGCTTTGCAGAAATGTACGGCCTGTCGATAGCTGCAAGCGTGGAGAATTTGACTTGCTCCAATATGCCTGAAAAGGCCCACGGTTATGCCTTCATGGGGGAGCCCTCCGATGGGGTCACCGTGCATCATTTCGGAACGCCCATGTTCTATCACCACTATTTCCGCCTCGAACGCGTCTACGGCTGGCACGCTCGGCAAGACCTCGGCGTGCCCCGGCCGAAACTCCTTTTTGTCCATGCACTGCTTGCGAGGATTCGGCACCGTCTGCGCCGGTGGATTCTGGGCCCGCGGGCGCTTTGCCTATCGGAGTAAGCGCCGTTTTGTATTTCGTCGCGCTGGAAGCAGCCGGGTCCTCCGCTGCTCTAGATTCACATATCCAACGACGAATGGTAGCCGAGTGACTACCGTGAAAATACTTCATCTGGTTAGCGTTCTCGATTACTGCGGCGGCGTCGAAAGCTACTTACTGGCCCTTTTGCCCGAATTAGCGGCGCGCGGTTGCGCCCAGGTCGTTGCGTATGGCCGGGGGGATGCAGGCCTCGTCCCGCGTTCGCACCGGGTGGAAAGCCTCGGTACGCTCGGAGCTGCCGCCGCAAATGAGGCGCGGCGTTCGATACGCCGGTTGTTGCAGGCCGAAAGGCCGGATGTGGTACACGCACACAATATCACCAACTTTGGCGCCATCGACGCGTCCATGGGAGTGGCGCCAACGGTTGCCACGGCCCACGGGTATCAATTTATTTGCCCTGCGTCGGATTTGGGTTACGACCGCACAGAGGAGATCTGCGAACGGTCGTGTGGGGCGGGTTGCTTTGCCGTAACACTATTCAAGAAGTGTCTAAGCTGGAACCCGAAAAACGCCTGGCTCCTTTACAGGCGCTGTCGGTGGGCCATCCGCCACGCGGGAGGGTTTTCGTGCATTATTGCTCCAAGCCAGTACACCGGAGCGCGCTACGTGCGCGCCGGATTTCCGGAGGAGCGGATTCGCGTACTTCCGTACTTTTGCCCCGTGGAACCGGCAACGGCTCCGAGAAACGAGCCGGCAGTTCCCACGCTTATGTTTTTGGGGCGGCTGCGGCGGTACAAGGGCTACCACCATTTCATTAAAGCGTTGGGGCTTGTTGGGCCTCCGGTGAGGGGAATCATTGTCGGAGATGTCGCTGGGTCAGAGGGCGAAATCGGTCGTCTTGCCCGTGAAGCTGGTTGTCTTGACCGGCTGGAGCTTCGGCCATGGATTGGGCGAGAGAGCGTGGCGTCGGCGATGGAGCAAGCCACGTTGTTGGTCTTTCCGTCGCTTGTTCCGGAGACGCTGGGAATCGTGGGATTGGAGGCACTCGCTCGCGGAGTGCCAGTGGTGGCATCGGACGTAGGGGGCGTACGGGAGTGGCTAATAAATGGCCAGACGGGCTTGCTAGTGCCGCCCGCAAACGCGCGCGCGATTGCCGAAGCTGTAAACAGACTACTCGACTCGCCCCATTTGCGGCTTGCGATGGGACACCGGGGAATAGAACTGATTACGCAAAAGTTCAACTGCCAGTCTCATGTTAGTCGCCTTGTTGGCATCTATCAGGAGGCGGCTGGGCGGGGCGCCGGGTCGTGTGTCCGAGAGTCTGTTAGCCCACTTCGCTAGCTTTCGAGATGTGTGATGGCCGATCCGTTGGTAAGCGTAGTTGTCCTGAGCTTTAACCGGCGGGCGTGCACCCTCGAGTGCCTGGCGTCGGTTCGGTCCCAGACGTACCGGCCCCTTGAGGTGGTGGTGCTCGACAACGGCTCAAGCGACGGCTCGGCCGAGGCTATTGAGAGCGAGTTTCCGGAGGTTCGATTGATTCGAATGCCACGGAACTACGGGGACTGGGAGGGGCGCGATATCGCGGCCGCAAATTGCCGTGGCGAATACCTTTTTCTGCTTGATAATGACGCCGTGGCTCAACCGGACACAATTGCGACACTCGTAACCCGGATGGAGCACGAGCCCGAATTGGCCGTGGCTCAGGCGCGGGTCGTAGATCCAGTGACGGGACATTTGGAGGGAGCGGAGGTGGGTGGGCGGCCTATCGAAAGCGACCATTACCGGGCAAGTTTTTTGGGCGGCGCGTCCTTAATACGCGCGCGCGCTCTGCGCTTAGTTGGAGGCTTCCCCCATTACTTGCTTGGCGGAGGCGAACCGTTTTTGTCGTATCGATTCTTGGATTTGGGATATCGTATCGTAGTATGCGGCCAGGCGCTGGTATTACACAAGAAATCCCCTGAACAACGCGCGCCTCATCAGCGGTATTTCCTTAGCAGTCTTCAACGCCTCAGGGCGCTGATGTCTCATTACCCAGGCTTAGCGCGGCCATTATTGGAGCTATGCTGGAAGTCGGTTGCGTACGCGGCTGGTGCGCTACGCCGCGGCTTTATTTGGCAATTGGCTCCGGACATGGTTTTGCTGGTATACGGTGGGCTGCGGGCATGGCGAGGTCCGTGGCGGATTAAACCTGACACGGTTCGCCTCGTTGACTACCTGCGGTCGAACGTGGTGTCAACGCCCGAAGAGTACATAGCGATTCCGCTGGGACACAGCCATTTTTTGCGATTTGCGCGCCGCCGACTGAGCGGAACTTGCCGCACAGTACGGGGAGATCAGGCACGGTGAGTCAGAGTTGCACGGCTATGGCGCGGGGTTCGTTTTCAGGTGCCCATTATGGCCTGGCGGATGTAGCGCCGGGGCCGAGGGCGGTGTTCCCGGGGCCGAGTGGTACCCTAGCGGTCTTTTTGGCTGCGGCGTTTATGATTATCGCGCCGCTGTCGCTGGCCACCAAACTCGAAGCTGCTCCGCAGCTCAAAATTGTGCGTATCGCTTTGTGCGGCGTCGGCACCCTGCTGGCCGTGGGCTCAGGGGCATTGCGCCGTGCGGGTGCGGCCAGTCTGGCCGTGGCCGTGTTTGCCAGCTTCTATGTCTTGGCAGCCGCCTGGTCGCCGTTTCCGCTTGCGGGTGTAGCCTACAAGTCGATCTTTCTCTCTGCAATCGTTTTTGGCTTGGCCCTCGGGGGATCGTTTGCCGATCGGGCTAGACTGCGTTGGGCCATGCGGCTTTTGGGGGTGGTCGCCGTCGCCGCATCGCTCGTGGTCTTGCATCAGTACCGGTCGAATCCCGCTGCGGTCACTCGGATCGGCCGGCTGGCCTTCCTGGGCATGAACGCCAATGCGGTCGGGATGACGGCGGCTGGATATTTGTTTTTTGCCGTTTTTCTCGCCCTGAACGAGCGCGGTCTATGGCGCCTCGTGGGCACGCTTGGTTCGGCCGTGTTGTTGACACTAATCCTTGCCAGTGGCAGCCGCGCGGCCATGGCCATGGGCCTGTTAGGCGTGACGCTCCAGGTCGTTCCCTGGATCCCTTATCCCCGCAGGGTCGTTCCGCCGGTAGTCGTGGCCGCACTACTTCTGGTACTCTTGTCGGAAACCGTCGAAAGCCAGGCGATCGAGCGTTTCACCGACTTCGAGAAAAATACTCGCCAGGGAATGTGGGCGGCAGGTGTCCGGCTGTTCTCGCAATCGCCCATCGTTGGCCACGGGTGGCTCACGACTGGGCGAAGCACGGGTAATCTCCAGAACGCCTACCTCCAGGTGTTGGCCGAAGGCGGGGTCATCGGCGGGGTCTTGCTGCTGTGGGCCGCCGCACAGGTGACGCGGATGATCCTGGAAAAAAGGCGCCGCGTGGCGCCGGCCGACCGTCCGATCTACTACTTCGCTACCGGCATTATTGCAGGGCTGGCTCTGCACGCCATCGCCGAGTCTAGCCTTCTGCATGGTTCGACAATCAATACCTTCCTGTTCGGCTTCGCCCTCGGCGTGGTGGAATCGCTTAAACCGACCTGGCTGAGCCAAACTGAGGCGCCGCGCGTGTCTCGCCAGCAAGCGGCCCGTCCCCATGATGCCCGGGCACTAGCGTTGCGATGAGAGTCCTGCACATCATCCACAGCGTGGATCCGCGGTCCGGCGGCCCTAGCCACGCGCTTCGCGGCTTGGTGCAAGCGCAGGTAGCGCGCGGGCATCGGGTGACGCTGGTGGCTACCACCGCCCAGTCGGCCGAGCCGTGGGCACCCCGCGACGATTTCGTCCGCTGCATGCAGGCCGATCCCGCCTTCCAGGGCGTCGATCTCGTGCTTGGCCGGGCCTGGGGGCGGCACCGGCCCTGGTCCCGCTTCTCGTACTGCCCCCATACGGTGCGATCGCTCGCCGCACGGCTGGCCGATCCACACCACCGGCCGGAGGTCATGCACATCCACGGCCAGTTCAGCCACCTGACGATCCGCGCGGCCCAACTGGCACGCCGGCGGCGCGTGCCTTACATCGTTCGGCCGGCCGGCAGCTTCGACGCCGCCTGTCTCGATAAAGGGATGGCTCGGTGGAAACGGGTGTTCCTCGAGCTGTTCCACCGCCGCGATCTCCGCCGCGCCGCCGCGGTGCATGTAACCTCGCAGGCCGAGGCCGATCAACTCAACCGCCTGGTTCCAGGATGCCGCCTGGCAATCATTCCTCACGGGGTCGCTGTGCCGAACGAGCCACCGCGTGAGGCCCGGGACGATTTCCTGCGTCGCTACCGGCAACTGAGCGGCAAGAGGGTCGTGCTATTCCTCTCGCGCCTGCACGAGATAAAGCGGCCCGAATGGCTGCTGGAAGCCTTCCAGCGCCTTCGGCCCGAGATGCCTCGGCTTGGGCTTCTGCTTGCCGGGCCGGACGCTGGGGCGGGCCAACGGCTTCGCGTTCTGGCCCAGGCGGCTGGCCTCAACGGAGAAGTGCTTTTTCCGGGCTTCCTGCAAGGGGCCGAAAAGGCGGCCGCCCTGGCCGTTGCCGACGCGTTCGCCCTTCCATCGCAGCACGAAAACTTCGGCGTGGCGGTGATCGAGGCGATGGCCCATGGGGTGCCCGTGGTGGTCACGCCCGGGGTTGCTGCCCACGAATACGTCGACGCCAGCGGCTGCGGCCTGACCGTGGAGGATAACCTCGACGCCTTTACCGAGGGGCTGCGGCGCGTGCTGCGGGCCGACCGTCAGGAGCTTGGCCGTCGCGGCCGGCAGTACGTGGCCAAGCACCTCACCTGGCCCGCCATCGCCGCCCAGGTGGATGAGCTGTATCACTCCGTAGGTCAGGCACCCCGTGCCTGACACCCCGGTGCTGAAGCCTAATCCACACGTTTGTCAGGCACGGTGTGCCTGACCTACACATGTCGGCGTATTTGCGGTACTACGTACCTGGTGCGACCTATTTTTTCACCCTGGTGACGGCTGGGCGAATGCCGCTATTTGCCTCGGCAAGCGCACGAGCCGCTCTTGGACGGGTCATGCGAGCCTGTTTCGAGCGCTATCCGGTGCGGGTCATCGCGATCGTTCTTCTACCGGATCATCTTCATACGCTTTGGGCGTTGCCCGCGGGGGACGCGGCGTACTCGCTTCGCTGGCGCTGGATCAAACGCGAGTTTGCTAGGACGTGGCTGGCCCAGGGCGGCTGCGAAGTCGCCCCAAGCGCTTCCGCCCGGACCGAACGCCGCCGCGGCGAATGGCAAAGGCGATTCTGGGAACATACCATCCGTGATGCAAAGGACCTTGAGGGCCACTTTGACTACATCCATTACAATCCGGTCAAGCATGGTCTGGTAGCCCGCCCGCGGGACTGGCCGTGGTCGAGCTTCCACCGATGGGTTCGGGCCGGGCATTATCACCCTGACTGGGCGTGTTCCGGTCGGCCAATACCCCTGCCGGGCAACGCCGGCGAATGACCCCCGTAGGTCAGGCACCCCGTGCCTGACATCCCATTGCTGACGTCGCAACCGCCAAGCACCAACCGGCACGTTTGCCAGCCCGTAGGTCAGGCACCCCGTGCCTGACATCCCGTTGCCGAAGCCTAATCCACACGATTGTCAGGCACGGTGTGCCTGACCTACCCTGGTCCAAGCCCAACCCACACGTTTGTCAGGCACGGTGTGCCTGACCTACCCTGGTCCAACCCCAATCCACACGATTGTCAGGCACGGGGTGCCTGACCTACTGCTACTGCCGTGTCGAAGCTGCCTATCTCGGTTATCATTCCGGTCTTGAACGAGGAGAAGAACCTGCCCGACTGCCTGGCCAGCGTGGCATGGGCCGACGAGGTTTTCGTGGTCGATTCCCATAGCACCGACCGCACGGCGGCCGTTGCCGAGCAGGCTGGCGCTAAGGTCGTGCAGTTCGACTTTCAGCCCGGCGGGCCGCGAAAGAAAAACTGGGCATTGGATAATCTGCCGCTGCGCAACCAGTGGGTGTTGCTGCTCGATGCCGACGAACGCATCACCCCAGAGCTTCGGAACGAAATGGAACGCGTTTTCGCCGCGGGGCCAAGGCATGCGGGGTATTACCTCAACCGCAAGCACATTTTTCTCGGCCGTTGGCTCCGTCATGGCGGAAACTACCCGAGTTGGAACCTTCGGCTGTTCCGCAGGGACGCAGGGCGGTACGAGCGACTCGGCACCGAGGAACTCGCTTCGGCAGGCGATGTGGAGGTCCACGAGCATGTGGTGCTGCAAGGGACGGCAGGCTACCTGCGCGAACCCATGCTGCACCTTGACTTCAAGGACCTGCATCGGTTCATCGAACGGCATAACAACTATTCGACGTGGGATGCGAAGATGCGTCGCAACCTGCTGGACGGCAAGCAGGTTTCGACAGCCATTCCCGCGAGGCTGTTCGGCAATCCGGTGGAGCGCAAGCGCTATTTGAAGCGCCTTTGGGTGCGTCTGCCCTGCCGGCCGCTCCTGCGCTTTCTGTACATGTACGTATTGCGGTTGGGCTTTCTGGACGGCCGCCCGGGCTTCATCTACGCCGCCCTCAAGGCGATCCAGGAGTTCCACATCAACTGCAAGATGTACGAGGCTACCCGTGACGGCCGGACAGGCAATGGCCCGGTGACCGCCAGCCAGTAGAGCGTAATAGCCGGCACGTCAAACTCGCCGTACCTGAGACTGCCCCTTCTCCAACTAAGCCTGCGTGATCCAAAGCGTGACGCAGGTCTAGCCATGCCAAAATCAGATGTACACATTCCCTTAGCGTTCGACTCGAACGCCCTAATTGGCGCCCATGTCACGATGCGCTCTGCGCTGGCCCACCTTAACCCGTCTGCTAGGGCAGTGTTTCATTGTTATGGACCCTCGCTTTCCCCGGAGCAGGAGACACGGATTCGGCACACGCTTGACACCGCAGATCGAGAATACGTCATTCGCTTCGCCACTCTTTCCCCGTCGCGGTTCCAACACATGAAATGGCTGGGAGGATTCGCCACCTACCTTCGCATCGTGATTCCAGAAGTTTCTGACACCGACCGGCTGGTGTATTTGGATGCGGACCTGCTTGTCTTCGCCGACCTCGCCGAGCTCTTCGCGATGCCCCTCGGCAATCAGTTGCTCGGAGCGGTCTCCTGGCATCACGCAGACATAAGTAACGATAAAAATCTCTTTAAACGGTTGGGGCAGGATTCTAGTGCCCTGTACTTTAATTGTGAAGTGTTGTTAATCGATGCAGCCAAGCGGAGGCAGGAGCGCATTACGCGCCGCTGCCTGGAACTTGGGGACCAATACGGGAAAGCCCTTCCGACTGCCGACCAGACAATCCTAAACCTAGTCTTCCACAAGGCGTTGTTACCCATCCCCAAAAGGTTTAACACGCCGGTTGCGCCGGGCCGCGCTCCGCTTCCGAGGGAAATGTGCAGCAATCGGGTAATCCATTTTGTGTCGCGTCCTAAGCCCTGGGATCCCCTGGGCTGGCTGAATGGACAGCATCGCGTTTTTTGCACGGAGGTCGAGAAAACCGCGCTCGGACTTGACGATTTGCGCCGCGGCCGGGCGCCGTTTGGAAGGGTCATTCGTTGGTGGCGACCGTACGTCAAGTGCACTCTTGGGCGCCTGGCGGGGTGCCTCAAGGGCGCGGGCTAAACGCTTCCGCCTGCGATAGGCCGCGAGGGCCGGATAAATACGTCGAAAGGTGTTTGCAGAGGCGAGCATGCCTGCCATGTCGGTTGGCAAAGCGAAATCCGCACGCTTGTCAGGCACGGGGTGCCTGACCTACGGGTACTGGGGGCAGCGGGGCGCAGAGCAGGTCGGACAATGTACGCGTAACGGTCATCCTTCAGGGAGACGAACTTGAAAATCCTTGTTACCGGCGGTGCGGGGTTTATTGGGTCGCATTTGTGCGAGGCCCTGGTGGCCAGCGGGCACAGCGTGCTGGCCTTGGATGATTTTTCGACCGGCCGGCACGAGAACATCGCCCATCTCGAGGGGCACGCGCTGTTTTCGCTGGTCTCGGCCGATATCGGCGACGAGGCCATCGTGCGCGAGTGCGTCGCCGGGGCCGATCGGGTCTTTCACCTGGCCTCGGCCGTGGGGGTCCGGCTGATCGTCGAACAGCCCGTGCGGACCATCGAAACCATCGTTCACGGCACCTCGGTGGTGCTCAAGGCGTGTGCCCGGTACCGCCGGCCGGTGCTGGTCACGTCGACCTCCGAGGTGTACGGCAAGTCGGCCAAGGTGCCGTTTAGCGAAGACGACGACCTGGTGATCGGCCCCTCGACCCGGCGGCGGTGGGCCTATGCGTGTTCGAAGGCCCTGGACGAGTTTTTGGCCATGGCCTACTGGCACCATTCGCGGGTGCCGGTGACGGTGGCCCGGCTGTTCAACACGGTGGGGCCGCGGCAGACCGGGCAGTACGGCATGGTGTTGCCGCGGTTCGTGCAGCAGGCGCTTGCCGGCGAGCCGCTGACGGTGTACGGCGACGGCACCCAGACCCGCTGCTTCTGCCACGTCAAAGACGCGGTCCACGCCCTGGTGCGGCTGATGGATTACCCCCAGGCCCGCGGGCAGGTGTTCAACGTGGGCAGCACCGAGGAGGTGTCGATCCGCCGGCTGGCCGAGCGGGTGATCGAGCTGGCGGGCAGTTCGTCGACGATCCGGCTGGTGCCGTTCGAGGAGGCGTACGGGCCGGACTTTGAGGACATGCAGCGGCGCGTTCCGGACCTGACGAAGATCGAGAAGGCCATTGGCTACGCCCCGCGGTACACGCTGGACGACATCATTCGGGACAGTATCGAGTACTACTTGGCCCGGCGAAGCGGCACCACCGCGGCCGTCCGGGCCGCAAGGCCGTAAGTAGTAAGATAGGGGTAGGAAGCGCCGGTTGCCCGGCGCCCCCTCCCTCCGAACCGGACAGGCGGGTCTCCCGCATCCGGCTCTCCGGTCGGTG
>FWWM01018301.1_pt1 | contig 9985 bp, 17 predicted proteins | sample 2228351 | NCBI WGS metagenome assembly FWWM01 (sample SAMEA103939774, study PRJEB20133) | metagenome
GTTTCAATCCCACGCTGGTTCGATTGAGGCGAAGAGGGAAGTGGTCGCCATCACCCGCGCGGCATCGTTTCAATCCCACGCTGGTTCGATTGAGGCTCATCATCGAAGATCATCGCCTTTCCCCCGCGCATGGTTTCAATCCCACGCTGGTTCGATTGAGGCATAGCCTTATCATTGGGCACACTGGATGGAGCCTCTTGTTTCAATCCCACGCTGGTTCGATTGAGGCCTCCAGGGATGTTCTTCCCTATTATCTCGCCAATCTCGTTTCAATCCCACGCTGGTTCGATTGAGGCTCCTCCATGGGGAGTGCAATGAAGATCAGACGATAGAGGTTTCAATCCCACGCTGGTTCGATTGAGGCTCTGCACGCCCACGCCTGGACCAACGCCCACGCCCGTTTCAATCCCACGCTGGTTCGATTGAGGCCGATCAACAAGTTGATGGCGTTGGGTTATAGTCAAGGTTTCAATCCCACGCTGGTTCGATTGAGGCAGCACCGCATCCCCTACGCGTTCCTCTTCAACTTCTTGTTTCAATCCCACGCTGGTTCGATTGAGGCCGGCAGTATTCGTCCCACACCTCCTGTGGCGCGTCAGGTTTCAATCCCACGCTGGTTCGATTGAGGCCGGAGGGGATTATGCGAGAATTCGGGTACCTTCAAAACTGTTTCAATCCCACGCTGGTTCGATTGAGGCCGATCGCGCATGCGGATTAATCCGCATGCGAGGGGAGTTTCAATCCCACGCTGGTTCGATTGAGGCTGCCAAGTCCTGCAATTGAGAGTGCAGGCCTTCCAGTGTTTCAATCCCACGCTGGTTCGATTGAGGCCCACATCGAGGGCGTGGTGGTCACGCGCTCCGAGTTCAGTTTCAATCCCACGCTGGTTCGATTGAGGCAGCTGATCGCCGCCATGATCGCCGCTAAGCTCCTTTGTTTCAATCCCACGCTGGTTCGATTGAGGCATTTAGGATCACATACAAAATAAAAGAACCTGTTTCGGTTTCAATCCCACGCTGGTTCGATTGAGGCCCGACGCAGATGTCCCTGCCCTTACCCACCACCATCGGTTTCAATCCCACGCTGGTTCGATTGAGGCGCAGCGCAAGGAGAGCAAGTCCCAAACTTCCTCCCGGGGTTTCAATCCCACGCTGGTTCGATTGAGGCTTGTTGTGTCCCATGTCATCCCATGATCCCATGTTTAGTTTCAATCCCACGCTGGTTCGATTGAGGCAGAGAATAATGGAGGAGGTGACTGAGGAAATCGAACGTTTCAATCCCACGCTGGTTCGATTGAGGCCTCCCTGTCCCTGATCAACCAAGGGCTCGATGCCGGCGTTTCAATCCCACGCTGGTTCGATTGAGGCGCGAACACGTTTCGCGTCTTCTGCTGCTCCGCAGTCCGGTTTCAATCCCACGCTGGTTCGATTGAGGCCAAGCAGCCCGGGCGGTCCTCTCCTCGCACCCGTGGTTTCAATCCCACGCTGGTTCGATTGAGGCGCGCGGAGCACTCGATCCCACTCGAAAGGAGGACACGAGTTTCAATCCCACGCTGGTTCGATTGAGGCCATTAGGTTCAATTTCAGCGAGATCCATGTGACCGGCGTTTCAATCCCACGCTGGTTCGATTGAGGCAGTCGAGACAGGACATCGAATTGGCCGCGCGAATACCGTTTCAATCCCACGCTGGTTCGATTGAGGCAGAGATCCCGTCCGCCCGGATCGCCGTGCTGGAGCTGTTTCAATCCCACGCTGGTTCGATTGAGGCGGTGGCGGACTGGGCCGCGGGGGGCGCGGATCGAGGTTTCAATCCCACGCTGGTTCGATTGAGGCACGAGAAGGATGTTCGATATTACCTCCTGAAGGCGGGTTTCAATCCCACGCTGGTTCGATTGAGGCGCGTGCGGATTGTTAACCTGACTCCGCATGACATTAGTTTCAATCCCACGCTGGTTCGATTGAGGCGATCGAGAGGATGACTTATCCCATCCACGCTGTCCCGTTTCAATCCCACGCTGGTTCGATTGAGGCGTGCCCTGAAATCAGCCAACACAGAGGATTGGATAGGCAGTTTCAATCCCACGCTGGTTCGATTGAGGCCCGCTATTGCCTCGCGGATGCGCTCGGAGATTTCCTGGGTTTCAATCCCACGCTGGTTCGATTGAGGCTTTGTGGACTCCTTCGCCTTCCCGCGCGAAATCCCAGGTTTCAATCCCACGCTGGTTCGATTGAGGCACACTCGATCAACTCGAGCGCATCTCCGCAATCGCAGTTTCAATCCCACGCTGGTTCGATTGAGGCCAGCTGCGCCGCGCGGAGGAGGCGGGATTCGAGATCCTGTTTCAATCCCACGCTGGTTCGATTGAGGCTTTTGTCGTCGAGGTCGAGTGCGACCTCGATGACACGTTTCAATCCCACGCTGGTTCGATTGAGGCGGTGCACATGGTGCGGGTGCAAAAGGAGGATCACGAGTTTCAATCCCACGCTGGTTCGATTGAGGCCTTCCCTCCGGAAGAGGTTCCTCTTCCGGAGGAGGAATGTTTCAATCCCACGCTGGTTCGATTGAGGCTGCCCTCAACTCCCCCCGGACCGAGGACTGGGTTGGTGTTTCAATCCCACGCTGGTTCGATTGAGGCGGATCATTAACCTGACGCCTCACCAAGTAAGTGTTCGTTTCAATCCCACGCTGGTTCGATTGAGGCCGCTGGTGCTGCTGCTGGCCGACACGGGGCTGCGGATGTTTCAATCCCACGCTGGTTCGATTGAGGCCCTCATCGCCGACCCTCAGCAGATCCCCGAAGCCGCGGTTTCAATCCCACGCTGGTTCGATTGAGGCGGAGGTGCGGACATGCCGACCTTGACCGAGATCCTCAGTTTCAATCCCACGCTGGTTCGATTGAGGCCGATGACTTCCCCTCCGAATTCGACATCATTGTCACCCCTGTTTCAATCCCACGCTGGTTCGATTGAGGCGGGATGCGGGGCCTATCGGGTTGGAGGGAAAATTTCGTTTCAATCCCACGCTGGTTCGATTGAGGCTCCGGGCGCGGGCGGAGGAGCGAAAGCGCTAACCCCCTGTTTCAATCCCACGCTGGTTCGATTGAGGCATGGAGTCCTGGCGCTACCCGCGAGTCAGGGTGGAGGGTTTCAATCCCACGCTGGTTCGATTGAGGCTCAGAACCTCCCCGCGGTGGCAAGTTATCGCTACCAGGTTTCAATCCCACGCTGGTTCGATTGAGGCGTTGAGCGCCTTCGCGGAGACGGTGCGGGAGCTCGCGGTTTCAATCCCACGCTGGTTCGATTGAGGCGAAGGTATCCAGTATGGACTTCTGACTGAACATGGCGTTTCAATCCCACGCTGGTTCGATTGAGGCGTGGACAGGGGAAATCCCCCCAACCTTCCCGCAGTGTTACGTTTCAATCCCACGCTGGTTCGATTGAGGCATGGCCGGGGGAAGTGTGTCCCTTGCCGTTGCACAGTTTCAATCCCACGCTGGTTCGATTGAGGCCTGCAACTTTGAGCGGGGGCCGTGTGTCCTTTGCAAGTTTCAATCCCACGCTGGTTCGATTGAGGCCCACATACGTCGTCACAACCACACAAATACTCAAGGTTTCAATCCCACGCTGGTTCGATTGAGGCCACCCTCCACATCCAAGACATCCAGGAGGTGACTCATGTTTCAATCCCACGCTGGTTCGATTGAGGCCGGACCGGGACGAGATCCTCCGCCGCGTGGCTGACGGTTTCAATCCCACGCTGGTTCGATTGAGGCACTGTGGGACGATCAGGGGTGACGCGGGTGCTCACGGGTTTCAATCCCACGCTGGTTCGATTGAGGCCCGGGATAGTGAAAATAGGTGTCCACAGTCCTCCGGTTTCAATCCCACGCTGGTTCGATTGAGGCCCCTGACCATCCGGAAGAGCCGATCTCACTCCTGTAGTTTCAATCCCACGCTGGTTCGATTGAGGCAATTCGCGCGAGACTCGCAAGCGGTTTTTCGCTATGGTTTCAATCCCACGCTGGTTCGATTGAGGCCAGGTTTTTGTGGTCTGGGAGCGGACCCGGGAGGGCGTTTCAATCCCACGCTGGTTCGATTGAGGCAGGGAGGAGGTGGAGCTGGTTACCCGCCTCCGGTCCACCGTTTCAATCCCACGCTGGTTCGATTGAGGCATGATCCCACAGGAGGAGCCGTATCCGCCAACGTCCGTTTCAATCCCACGCTGGTTCGATTGAGGCTGCCGTGGTGACGGGGTTCCTTTGGATCCCGCCCTTGTTTCAATCCCACGCTGGTTCGATTGAGGCCCGAAGCCGGCGGGAAAGGAGACTTACATTTCCCGTGTTTCAATCCCACGCTGGTTCGATTGAGGCTGGGAATCCCCGAGCCGTATGCCACCCGCCTCCGCGGTTTCAATCCCACGCTGGTTCGATTGAGGCCAGGGGAACACCTACTATCCGATCAGGGCGAGGCGTTACGGTTTCAATCCCACGCTGGTTCGATTGAGGCGTATTGATAGACAAGCAGATCCTCCCCAAAGGCCCCTAGTTTCAATCCCACGCTGGTTCGATTGAGGCGGGCGGAGTGGGTGGGCGAGTCCCGTAGTGGGACTCGCGTTTCAATCCCACGCTGGTTCGATTGAGGCCTTGCGCTTCATAGAGCGCGATGATCTCGCTCTTCGCCGTTTCAATCCCACGCTGGTTCGATTGAGGCGATAAATTCCCGCAGGTAAGTTTAATTCGATGCTAAGGTTTCAATCCCACGCTGGTTCGATTGAGGCTTTCTTGTAAATCCACTTCAATATAGCGTGCCATCACGTTTCAATCCCACGCTGGTTCGATTGAGGCACTGGCTGGATTACTGGATCAGATATTCGGTTGTTAGTTTCAATCCCACGCTGGTTCGATTGAGGCCTCCAGAGCCGCGGGCCGTATGGGATGTATCCCTCGAGTTTCAATCCCACGCTGGTTCGATTGAGGCACGAAATCCCCGATCGTCAACGCCTCACGCAAGGCAGTTTCAATCCCACGCTGGTTCGATTGAGGCCGCCATGTCCACACCCACGTCTGCTGCCCGGCTCCGGCTGGTTTCAATCCCACGCTGGTTCGATTGAGCCCGCAACACGGGGATGTTGGCGGCCAGCAGCGCATTGGTTTCAATCCCACGCTGGTTCGATTGAGCCCCCAAGCCGGCGGGGAAGGAAACATATATCTCCCGTGTTTCAATCCCACGCTGGTTCGATTGAGCCGGAGGCCGGGTTCGAGATCTTTATCACGCAGCTGTGGTTTCAATCCCACGCTGGTTCGATTGAGCCGAGCGGGAGCGGGTCGATCGCCAACGCGTGCGCCCCAGTTTCAATCCCACGCTGGTTCGATTGAGCCCTATGCCTTCCCCCGCGAAGTCCCGCAGGAGTTCTGTTTCAATCCCACGCTGGTTCGATTGAGCCAATGGCGAGTCGCATGTTCACCCCGGCAGGATGTCCGTTTCAATCCCACGCTGGTTCGATTGAGCCGGCGAAGACAATTGAAATCCCCTGGTGGACATCGAAGTTTCAATCCCACGCTGGTTCGATTGAGCCCGACCTTCCATGCGATCGCGCCACTCCGCCAGCGCCTGTTTCAATCCCACGCTGGTTCGATTGAGCCAAGTAGGAGAGCGGCTTCATCTCGCGAACGCCAAAGGTTTCAATCCCACGCTGGTTCGATTGAGCCCGCTTCATCGAGGACGATGGCGGACTCGAGAACCGGGTTTCAATCCCACGCTGGTTCGATTGAGCCCAAGGCTAGACATAGGAAGGAGTGGGGGAAGTTGTTGTTTCAATCCCACGCTGGTTCGATTGAGCCACTACTATCCTGTGCGTCGTGTTCGTGCGATCCGTAGTTTCAATCCCACGCTGGTTCGATTGAGCCCCACCTACGTTGTGTTCATCGTCGCCGGTCTCGTCATGTTTCAATCCCACGCTGGTTCGATTGAGCCCGATACTCACGTCGGCGGGCCCGAATAGGGCCCACCGTTTCAATCCCACGCTGGTTCGATTGAGCCCTGCTGTGGGCGGCGCGGCGGATCGGCGCGTCGAAGGGTTTCAATCCCACGCTGGTTCGATTGAGCCAATCAGGGACTCGATGCCGTGTGGGGAGTTCTGAAGTGGTTTCAATCCCACGCTGGTTCGATTGAGCCGTGGGCTTCCCACGTTACCGGAGGCGCATATGCCCAGTTTCAATCCCACGCTGGTTCGATTGAGCCCGAACAGGCAGAGCAGGCTGTGGAGGAGGAAGAAACTTGTTTCAATCCCACGCTGGTTCGATTGAGCCGTGTGGTCGTGCTGGTTGTACTGGCCCAGTTGTCCAGTTTCAATCCCACGCTGGTTCGATTGAGCCCTTGGGGAGGCGGTATTGACATTGCTAGCGTTCGATGTTTCAATCCCACGCTGGTTCGATTGAGCCCCTCCCGATCCGCTTCATCGCCCGGAGCTGATCCGGGGTTTCAATCCCACGCTGGTTCGATTGAGCCGACTTCCGGGATGATGAGAAAGGGGTTTGGGCATTTGTTTCAATCCCACGCTGGTTCGATTGAGCCTTGGGCCTGGGATGGGCGTGCAGATGGGAAGGCGAGTTTCAATCCCACGCTGGTTCGATTGAGCCTTTTATCCGGGGCGCCTGAAGGATATTGGGAAGATTTGTTTCAATCCCACGCTGGTTCGATTGAGCCAACCCCCGCCCCCCACTTCTCGAGTCCGCCATCGTTTGTTTCAATCCCACGCTGGTTCGATTGAGCCAACCTCCTCTGCCATTCGCTTGGCCTCATCAGCAATGGTTTCAATCCCACGCTGGTTCGATTGAGCCTGGCCAACGCTCCCCTGTGAATGTGCAGCGCCCTCGGTTTCAATCCCACGCTGGTTCGATTGAGCCCAGGAAAGCTTCCTGAATAGTTCCTGGGGAAGGTAAGTTTCAATCCCACGCTGGTTCGATTGAGCCCCCCACGCTTCGTCCTTGACCGTGGGCATATGCACCTCGTTTCAATCCCACGCTGGTTCGATTGAGCCTGTCTCCCGGGCGTTTCTCATCCGCCCGGATCAGCTAGTTTCAATCCCACGCTGGTTCGATTGAGCCTTCCGTGTCATCGACACGGAAGAGGGAGAAACGGCAGTGTTTCAATCCCACGCTGGTTCGATTGAGCCTCATAGTAGGCTTTTATTTTGGCCAGAAGGTACAACAGTTTCAATCCCACGCTGGTTCGATTGAGCCAGTTGATTGCGGTGGAGTTCATCGCGTTGCGGGATCGTTTCAATCCCACGCTGGTTCGATTGAGCCGCCTGGTCAGCAGCCAGGCGCGCGACTGGAACGTGTCGGTTTCAATCCCACGCTGGTTCGATTGAGCCTCAAGGATCCTCGGCTGTCGGCTACAGTGACGATCTAGTTTCAATCCCACGCTGGTTCGATTGAGCCCACCTGGCCTCCCACAGCCCGCACGGCGGGCGATCTCGTTTCAATCCCACGCTGGTTCGATTGAGCCCTGTGGACTTAAACGTATTTGATCGCGCGCGCCTACAGTTTCAATCCCACGCTGGTTCGATTGAGCCGATGTTGGCGGCCAGCAGGGCGTTGCGGTCAGTAAAGTTTCAATCCCACGCTGGTTCGATTGAGCCTGCTCGCCTGCGCGCGGACCCGCGCGCAGGCGACCCTGTTTCAATCCCACGCTGGTTCGATTGAGCCCCGTGGCAGTGGCTCGCAGCTCGCCAGCCGTAGTCGGTTTCAATCCCACGCTGGTTCGATTGAGCCCAAATCCCAGCTTGCCTGCCATGCGACCTGCGGCTGTTTCAATCCCACGCTGGTTCGATTGAGCCTCCCATCCTCGCTAGATTCGCCACCGGCTCCCACTCGTTTCAATCCCACGCTGGTTCGATTGAGCCTGTCCGAAATAGAAACCGATGATCACGGCAGCCACATGTTTCAATCCCACGCTGGTTCGATTGAGCCCAAGCTGGAGAAGTCAGGATGCTTTATCAGATCCGGTTTCAATCCCACGCTGGTTCGATTGAGCCTGCGCGGACCCGGAGCGAGCGCGCGAAGCGCGCGAGGTTTCAATCCCACGCTGGTTCGATTGAGCCTCGACTCGGGCTGGCAGGCGTTCGGCGGATGGGGCAAGGTTTCAATCCCACGCTGGTTCGATTGAGCCACCCGAACTCCCTCATAATCTGCTCTGCCTCCTCCAGTTTCAATCCCACGCTGGTTCGATTGAGCCAAAACTTTGTCGTATGAAGTTTGGAGGGGTTATATGGTTTCAATCCCACGCTGGTTCGATTGAGCCAACCCAGCGGGGGATGGGCTCATCCGCCATCCAACCCGTTTCAATCCCACGCTGGTTCGATTGAGCCTTCTCCTCGGACAGTTCCTCCCCCGGAACTGGCCTCGTTTCAATCCCACGCTGGTTCGATTGAGCCCCGTGGGACCTGCAGGCACAGTATGGCTGCCCATATGGAGTTTCAATCCCACGCTGGTTCGATTGAGCCTCGATTTTTGGGCTCAGCTTGGCGTGGTCAACGTCATGTTTCAATCCCACGCTGGTTCGATTGAGCCAGACCGATACGCCCGTTCCGCCCACGCCCACGCCAAGTTTCAATCCCACGCTGGTTCGATTGAGCCAGGGCCAATCCAGGCCCTCGGCGCAGCATCTAGACCACAGTTTCAATCCCACGCTGGTTCGATTGAGCCGTAGCGCGAGATCTGGCCGAGAACGACGGGGACTTCTTGGTTTCAATCCCACGCTGGTTCGATTGAGCCTTCCCTCGATCTTGGCCCACATGTAATCGACGCGGGAAAGTTTCAATCCCACGCTGGTTCGATTGAGCCTTGATGTTTGCGTTCCGCAAGAACCCCGTCTACGTAGTTTCAATCCCACGCTGGTTCGATTGAGCCTCGCCGGGTGGGGATCTGGGATATGGCGATGCCGCACGTTTCAATCCCACGCTGGTTCGATTGAGCCAGCCCGCCCCAGAATATCGGATGCGCGCCGGATATCGGTTTCAATCCCACGCTGGTTCGATTGAGCCGGATCTGTTGCCCTGTGACTGCCATGTAGATGATCGGTTTCAATCCCACGCTGGTTCGATTGAGCCTGGTAGGTGGCCCGTTATGGCTGCTCTTCCACATGTCGTTTCAATCCCACGCTGGTTCGATTGAGCCATGGGAATAGCGAAGGAGGCGATCGACATCAAGAAGGTTTCAATCCCACGCTGGTTCGATTGAGCCACGAGTTTCGTGCTGTTCGCATCAAGGCCGTCTTTTGTTTCAATCCCACGCTGGTTCGATTGAGCCGGGGGATCGGCGCTATTATCTGCTGATCTTGCCCTCAAAGTTTCAATCCCACGCTGGTTCGATTGAGCCCGATCGCTACCGGAGCGCCCTCGAGGAGTTCGCCCGCGTTTCAATCCCACGCTGGTTCGATTGAGCCACGACATCTGGGGGCCCGAGGAGTGGCGGGCCTTCTTCGGTTTCAATCCCACGCTGGTTCGATTGAGCCCGCCCTCCCCTCACTGAATCCGCCATTGTTCTCGATGGTTTCAATCCCACGCTGGTTCGATTGAGCCGGACGATCTCGTTCAGGCAATCTTCTCGCATCCCGCGGTTTCAATCCCACGCTGGTTCGATTGAGCCCCGAACGATCTTCTTCACTTACAACGTCACGCTGTCCCTGTTTCAATCCCACGCTGGTTCGATTGAGCCTGGAGGGAAAACCGCCCTCGCCTCCATCCTTGCCGCCGTTTCAATCCCACGCTGGTTCGATTGAGCCCACCACATACGTCGTCACAACCACACAAATACTCAAGGTTTCAATCCCACGCTGGTTCGATTGAGCCGACGCGACGCCCGGACCCGATACCCTTGATGATCACATGTTTCAATCCCACGCTGGTTCGATTGAGGCTGGCGTTGATCGAGGGGCCATATGCCAACGTCATGTCGTTTCAATCCCACGCTGGTTCGATTGA
>FWWM01018302.1_pt1 | contig 9985 bp, 9 predicted proteins | sample 2228351 | NCBI WGS metagenome assembly FWWM01 (sample SAMEA103939774, study PRJEB20133) | metagenome
CGCCGGTGGAGAACACCTCCCGCCCCCACGAGCAGGAGCGGCCAGGCGGGGCCGTGCGGCAGACTGCCGGCCGGCAGGGTGATGCCCGGGTGGGACCGGCGCCGCCGTGAGGTGTCTTCGCCGGGGTTCCTGCGATGCGCGGGACCGGCGCGCCGGAAGCGCCGCCCGGCGACGGAAGGAGGTCCGCGGTGTTCATCTACGGGATAGACTTCAGCGGGGCGCGGGACGCCGGCGAGGGCATCTGGGTCGCAGCGGGCAAGTCCCGTCTGGGACATCTGCGCCTCGACTACCTCGCGCCCGCCCGCGACCTGCCGGGCTCCTCTCCCGCCAGGGAGGACAGTCTGCGCGCCATCAGGTTCCTTCTGGCGGGCTCGGGGGCGTGCAAGGTGGGGATGGACTTCCCCTTCAGTCTGCCCGCGGAGATGGTCGGGGACGACTGGACCCGGTGGGCTCTCGAGCTCGGCGAGCGCTTCCCGGACGCGGAGGCGTTCCGCGACTGGTGCCGCCAGGCCGCCGGGGGACAGGAGAAGCTCCGGCGCACCGACATCGAGACCGGGGCTCCGATGTGCGCCTGGAACCTGCGCGTCTACCGGCAGACCTATTACGGCATCCGGGACGTGCTGGCTCCGCTGGTGCGCGGCGGGCTGGCCCGCGTCATCCCCATGCAGGACGCGGACAGGCGCAGACCCCAGATCTACGAAGTGTGCCCCGCCTCCAGCCTGAAGGCGGCGGGGCTTTACATCTCCTACAAGGAGACCGGGCCGTCGGACAGAGTCAGCCGGCGGGAGGCGCGGCGGCTCATCCTGGAGTGGCTGGAGAAGTACTGCCGCGTCCGGTTTGCGGCTCAAGCGCTGCGGCGGAAGGCTCTGGACGACGGAGAGGGCAACGCTCTGGATGCCGTCCTCTGCGCCTATGCCGCCAGCCGCGCCTGGCCGAAGCTGTCAGCCGACCCGGTGGAGAGAGTGGAAGGCAGAGTCTACTGCTGAGACGCAGCGCGCGGACAGCCGCCGCGCCCCTGACGACGATAGCGCCATAAGGAGGCCGACCGTGACGATGAACAGACGCGAGTTTCTGGCAGGCAGTGCTGTGGCCGGGGCCGGCCTGGTGGCCGGACTGCCTGCGTCCGGCGCGGAGGATGCCGGGAAGGAGCCGAAAGCCGTGCTGAAGATATCCAGTCAGGAGGGGGTCATCCCGGGGAGAGACCTCCCTGAGAAGCTGGCAAAGATGGATGCGTGGGGCATCGAGGGCCTGGAGGTTGGCGGCGGAGGACTGCCCGAGCGCGTCACCGGGATCCAGAACGCTCTCAGGAACTCCAACGTCCGGGTGAGCGCCATCTGCGCGGGCTTCCGCGGGGTGCCCATCTCCCACGACGAAGCGGTGCGGAAGGAGTTCGTGGCAAGCGACAAAGAGATCCTTGCGGCGGCGGGAGAACTGGGCTCCACCGGGCTCATCGTGGTCCCGGCGTTCAACGGGCAGACGGAGCTGGGACACGTGGAGGGACGGCAGGTGCTGGTGGACCTGCTGCCCGAGCTGGGCGAGTTCGCCGTGCAGCACAAGACCCGCATCCTGCTGGAGCCGCTGAACCGGGGAGAAGCCTGGTTCCTGAGGCTGCTGGCCGACGCGGCCGCCATCTGCCGGGATGTGGACCATCCGGGCGTCATGATGATGGGCGACTTCTACCACATGGCCAAGGAGGAGACCAGCGACCTGGGCGCCTTCATCTCGGCCGGGAAGTACCTGCACCACGTCCACCTCGCCTCGCGCACCCGGAAGCTTCCGGGGCAGGACGAGCGTTCCTTCGTCGAAGGCTTCAAGGGGCTGAAGATGATAGGATTCCGGGACTACTGCAGCTTCGAGTGCGGCGTGGAGGGAGACCGGGAGGTGGAGATCCCGAAATCCGTCAGGTTCCTTCGCGAGCAGTGGGAGATGGCGGTGGTTTGACGGGCCGCTCCAGACATCCGGCGCAGAGACTCTGGGAGTTCATCCGCCGTTCGTACATCGCGGCGGACGGGCTGTGGTTCCTGAAGTGCGAAGAGGAGCTGGGCTTCGGCGAGGCGCTCCGGCTGGACGAGCTCGTCTGGCGGACGATGCCCCGCATCCAGGCGCGACGGGCCAGGGAGATGCTGGGGCTTGAGGGCAACGGCCTCGCTCAGCTGTCCGAGGCGCTCGGACTGAAGCTCTCGGCGGAGGGCCACCGCTTCCGGCGTTCTCTGGCGGACGGCGAACTGCGCGTCCGGGTGACGGAGTGTCCCTGGCTGCAGGCGATCCGGCGCAGCGGACGGGACAGCATCGCCCCGGACATCTGCGGACGCATCTGTGAACCGGAGATGGGACTGTGGGCGGAGCAGTTCGGCTGCCAGGGTTGCATCTTCACCTGCAGGATGAGCGACGGGGCCGACTGCTGCCGGATGGTCTTCCGGGAAGGATAGAACGCTTCGCGATGGGGGCTTCGGCGGGACGGGGACGCATCGGGACGGCGGGCTTCACGCTCATCGAGCTGCTGGTGGTCATCGCCATCATCGCCATCCTAGCGGCCGTGCTGTTCCCGGTGTTCGCGAAGGCCAGGGAGAAGGCCAGAGAGACCGCCTGCCTGAACAATATGAAGCAGCTGGGAACGGCCTTCCTGATGTATGCCGACGACCACAAAGGGCGGCTCGCGCCCTCCACAGCCTACTTCAACAACTTCCGGGGCGCCTGGGAGCCCGGCGTCATCATCAGCTACACGAAAGACCGCAAGATCGACCAGTGCCCCTCGCTCACGAGGCAGGAGCGCGAAGCCCCTCCGCCGTGGAGCTACAGCATCAACGGATATCTCATCTACATGGGAGCCGGCGGCTATTTCGACCGGACGACACCCTCTCCACTGCGCGACCAGGGGATGCCGATGTCGGCCTACACGGAGCCGTCCCGGACCATCTATCTGGTGGATGAGCGCAAGGTGCGATGGGGCGACACGGACCCCATCCTGAACGACCCGAACTTCGTGGACAGGGACAAGACCACGGACCGGCACGGCGGAAAGGCGACGGCCTTCTTCCTGGACGGGCACGTGGGGCTCATCCCCGGCGGCGCCCAGTGGGACACGGCGCGCTGGCCCTGGCCCGACAACACCCTGATGTTCATCGGTCCACCGGTGAGGTAGATATGGAAGCGCGCAACCCTGCCCCGGCCCGTCTCATCGACTGCCATACCCACGCCTTCCCGGACAGGGTGGCCGAACGCGCGCAGGGGTCGCTGGCGCGGGACTACGGGCGGGAGCCCTCCTTCGATGCCACCGTCGGGGGGCTTGTCCGGCTGATGGACGAGGCGGGGGTGGATGTCTCCGTCGTGCTGCCCGTGGCCATGCGCCCGGACCAGGTCCGCTCCATCAACGACTGGGCCGCAGGGACGGGCTCGGACCGTGTGATGGTCTTCGGAAGCCTGCATCCCGACGCGGAAGGGATCGAGGAAGAGGTGGAGCGGATGCTGGCGGCGGGCATCCGGGGCGTCAAGCTTCAGCCGGGTTGGCAGGGCTTTGCTGCGGACTCGGAGAAGGCCGACCGGATATACCGCGCGTGCGAGGGGCGGCTTATCGTCTACATCCACTGCGGAGGAGAACTCCGGCAGGATATTCCTCTGCTCTCGACGCCCGAAGCGCTGTCTCGCGTGCTGGACAGGTTCCCGGGACTGACGATGGTGGCGGCGCATATGGGCGGCTTCCTGATGTGGGACCGGGCGGAAAAGCTGCTGATAGGCCGCGAGCTGTATCTGGACATCTCCTTCTGCGGCCCGGAGTATCTGCCCGGCGAGGAGCTGGCCCGGCTCATCCGCCTGCACGGGGTGGACCGGGTGCTGTTCGGCAGCGACGGTCCGGCCGGAGACGTGAAGGCGCAACGCGACCACCTGCTGTCGCTTCCGCTGGAGGCGGAAGAGGTGGAGCAGATCGCCTGGCGGAACGCGGCCCGCCTGCTGGGGCTCTAGTCTTCGGCCTGCGGCGCCCCGCCGCGGGCGCGCATCCGCCGGCGATGGAACTCGTGGCCCTCGACAGGGTCCGCCCCGTGGAACCGGACCAGCACGGGAGACGCGATGTAGGGACTGCCGGCCGCCGTCCCTTCGGTGTCCACGAAGCTGAAGCTCACCCCGCAGGGAATCCCCTTCAACTCATCCGGTCTCGGCCAGTTGCCGTCCTCGCGCATCGTGGCGGAATTGCTCGGGATGAGCTCCAGCCGGGCGATGAGCGCCCGGCCCATCGCGTCGTCAACCCCGATGAAGGCGGAGCGTCCCGCCTTCGGGCTGTTGAACTCCACCCACGGCTCGTACAGGGCCTCGCCCGGCGCGTAGAACTGCTCCGGCCCCTGGTCTCCCAGCCACGAAGCGTTGGTGAACACTCTGAAGATGTCCTTCGAACCGGACGTCCCGTCCCCGGTCGGATGGACGAACCGGGTGGTCTTCTGGTGCAGGGTCGTCGTGCCCAGTCCGCGCATCCCTCCCAGCAGTGGGAAGTATGTCTCTCCCACCGGATACCGGGTGCGGTTGTCTATCCTCATCCCGAAGAGCACCCCCTCCGGGATGAGGCGGACGGTCATCTCGACGGAGCACTGATAGTGCACCCCCAGATAGTTCTTCAGGGGCGGCCCCCAGCGAAGGGTCATCGTGTCTCCGTCCACGCTGTATGACGACATGGTCTGCTCGGAGCCGCGGACCCAGTTGGCCTCGATGGTCTGCCACGGCTCCCGGCCCGGTATCGGCAGCGCGAACCGGAAGTTGTCGGCGAGGCGGGGCTCCGAGATGAGGTCCAGACCCGCCCGCTTGTCCCGTATGCGGGTGACGACCCCGTTGTCCCGGCTCGCCGCGACCAGGTAGCGGTCGTCTTCCAGCACGATGTTCTTCGAGCGGTCCAGCCGGGGCGGGCGCACGGCCGGAAGGCGGTAGTCCGGAGGATAATCCGCCGTCGCGACGTCGTCGATGCCGAGCATCGAGAAGGCGGGCTCGTCCGCATCATCGACGGCCTCGATATAGGCCATCCTGCCCCGGTGCTCCCCCGCGTCCAGATAGGCCTGCACAAAGGCCGTGGTGTCCGGCGCCCAAACGCGGTCGATCTCCGTCCCGTCCGTCAACTTCAGAGCCACATAGTTCCATCTCCGGGGCTTGCCGGTCCCCCGGACGGAGCTCCAGCCGGCAATGCGCAGCCGGACGGCCTCCCGGTCCAGCAGGAACGGCTTCGAGCGCAGCGTTCCCGTCGCCTCCTCCCCGAGTCCCCCGCTCCATGCCCAGCAGCGGCCGCGCCATCCCGAGTAGTGGACGGCGGGGTCGCTCCGGATGACCCAGCACGGGTCAGCGACCCAGCCCGTGAAGTCGCCGGTCTCGAACCCGCCGTTCACGACGCCCCCGCAACACGGCGAAGTGATCAAGAAAAAAGCCGAAACCATAACAAACCTCCCCATTCAAAGCTCCTCCACAAAGACGATGCGCTCCGGAGGGATGACCAGCGTCCCCGGCAGACTCCGCCCGGCCGGCCGCGCCCCGGGCGAATGAACACGCACCTTTTGGCTCGACGGCGGAGCGAAGCCGGCCACCTGCTGCCGGACCGGCTCCATCCGGCTGTTGGTCAGGATGCAGACGCGTCTGCCGGTCTGCGCGTTGCGGAAGACGTTCCACTCCAGCCCCTGCTCTGTGCCGCCCTGCATCAGGAACCCGTCCGGTCCCAGGACCTGTCCGTAGAAGACCGTCTCCTTCAACGAGTCCTGGATGGCCTTCACGTCGCGGATGTAGGACGCCAGCCCTTGGAAAGGCGGCCAGCCCACCGTCCGGCAGAAGTTCAGGGGAGCCACCATGACCGCGTGTCCGTTGCGGACGGCGTTGTTCACCCCCAGGTAGTCGTAGGCGGAGGCCAGAAGCAGGGTCTCGCAGTTCTCCGGGAACACCGAGCGGGTCACGAGCTGGTTGCCCACCCACCAGGTGGCCCCGCCGAACTGCAGCATCCGGTCCCAGTTGGTCTCGAAGCTGATGGCCCAGTGCGGACAGTGCCTGCGGCAGGCTTCGAAGACCTCCTTCGTCAGCTGGATGGCCCCCTCCCACGCAGCGGTATCGGGCGGAAGCGGGCTGCCGGGGGTGAAGGTCAGGCTCGTCGGGAACATCTTGTCCACGTGCACCCCGTCGGCCCCGATCATGGCCAGCTTCTCGAACTGGTCCACGATGATGCGCCGGAACTCGGGGAAGGCGAGGTTCGCCCAGGTCATCCGCTTGACGTGGCCCATCCGCGCCTTGAGGGTCCCCATCCCCCAGCCCGCGTCCCAGGTGAGGCCTCCGTCCTCCGTGTGCTCGCGGAAGCGGACCAGGTCGTTCCTGTACCAGTCCGATTCCAGCATCATCGGGTGGTAGTTCACGAAGAAGTAGACCTTCACTCCCAGGCGGTGGCACTCCCGGATGCCCGCCTCCAACTCTTCCCAGGTCCCCAGGCGCGGGTCGGGGGAGTAGTCGGGATATCCGTTGTCGTGCCCGCCCCGGTTGAAGCCGCTGATCATGAAAGAACGGATTCCGTACTTCGCGGCGTCACGGGCCATCTGCGGGATGTCCCGGAACCGGTAGTTGATGGTCCCCTCGGGCAGCATGAACATGATCATCTGGAAGAAGGATTCGCCGCGTATCCAGCTGTCCGAAGGCCGGGATATGCCAAAGGTCCGTCCGAACCAGTCCCGGTAGATTTCGGCCGCCTCGCGGGCCTCGCCGGTGAAGAAGCGCAGCACCACGTCGGAGCCTGTGAACTCTCCGCCGGGCGCAGTGAACGGCAGGTGCGCGAGCGCCAGGGCGATGCTCCCGTCCCCCTCACCGGACCGGAAGAAGCGATACTGCCTGTAGCGGGCCAGCGACTCCTGCGAGGAGAAGAACAGGGAGCGCCCCGCTCCCGGCGAATGCAGGAACGCGTATGACATCGCGGCGTGCCCGGGATAGCCGATGACACAGTCCTCGAACGGAAGCGTGAGGGGTCTCGTGGTGGGCGTGGACGTGGGGACCCAGAGCCGGCCGTCCACGGGGCCATCCACCGGATGCAGTGTCTCCAGACCCGCGATGACGGGGTACCAGACCTCCCGCACCCTGCAGTCGCTGCTGTTCCGGAGGCTCAGGCGGAAGACGAGTCCCTGAGGGGTGTCCCGCACCGTCAGGCGGACAGCCACGTCATGCTCCGCGCCCCGCTCATCCTTCAGCGGTCCGTCCCAGGACATCTCGAGCAGCCCGCCGGAGGAGCGCAAGCGCGTCAGCTGCTGCTCGCTTCCTGTCACGCTGACGGGAGAAGAGCCGGGACGGTCCAGCAGCAGCCTGAAGTTCCCGGCCCGGTCCGAAGCCGGTCGCGCCCCCATGCCGGAGACACTGTCGGCAAGGGCGGTGAACACTCCCCGCGAGGCATCCACCTCCAGAAGAGTGTCGCCCGAACCGAACCGGAGGCGGCCGTCATCCGCGGAGGCGGACAGCCCTCCGGCTGCTGCAGCTGCAGCCAGCGCCAGAATCAGCAGCGGATTCCCGTCCGAAAGTATGCGGCCCATCCCTCCCCGGGTAGAGTCCCGGGGAACGGTTCGGCTGCAGGCGGCAGGTCTCCTTCAGGGATGCAAGCGTCCCCGGCTCTTCTGTGCGGACTCAGGCCAGAGGACGGTCCATCGCCGCAGCGATGGCCCGAAGCTCGCGCGCCAGCTCGAGGAACTTCTCCGGCCGGAGCGCCTGCGGCCCGTCGCACAGCGCTGCTGCAGGGTCGGGATGCACCTCCACCATGATGCCGTCCGCCCCCGCCGCCACCCCGGCCCGCGCCAGCGCCTGGACATAGCGCCAGTCCCCGGCCGCGTGCGATGGATCGACGATGACCGGCAGGTGGCTCAGGTGCTTTGCCACCTGAACCGCCGCCACATCCAGCGTGTAGCGGGTATAAGTGCGGTCCACGGGATGCACCCCTCGCTCGCACAGCACGACGTTGGGATTGTCCTGGCAGAGGATGTATTCCGCCGACAGCAGCCACTCGTCAATGGTGGCCACCGGACCCCGCTTCAGCAGCACCGGCTTCCCGGAGCGGCCCACGGCCATCAGGAGGCGGAAGTTCTGCATATTGCGCGCGCCGATCTGCAGGATGTCCACGTCGGCGCACTGCTCCACGTCCCCCTCGTCCATCACCTCGCAGATGGTCAGCAGCCCCTCGGAGCGGGCCGCCTCCACCAGCAGCCGCACCCCTTCCGCGCCCAGTCCTTGGAACGAATACGGGGAAGTGCGAGGCTTGAAGGGCCCCCCGCGCATGATGCGGGCGCCGCCCTCGCGCACAGCCCGCGCCGCCCTGGCCATCTGGTCCGGGTTCTCCACGGCGCACGGTCCCGCAATGAGCACCACCTCGCGTCCTCCGATGCGCACTCCGGAGCATTCGACCACCGTGTCCGTGGGGTGGAACTCCCGGCTGGCCAGCTTGTAGGCCCGGCTCACCTGGGTGACCCGGTCGACGCCCGGCATCGCGGAAAGACGCTCCGTGAGCACCGGGCGCAGGTCGGCCGGGATGGCGCTGGCGACCCCTACGGCGACCCGGTCGCCACCCGGTATCTCGACGGCTCTCATGCCGCTCTGCTGGATGACCGCGCAGACCGCGTGAATCTCCTCGCGCGTGGCGCCGGACTGCATGGCGACGATCATGTGCTCAGGACTCCCTCTCTACTCAGGATGAGCCGGGGAAGGCTTTTCAAGGGTTTGTTCCGTACGGCGTCCGGAAGAGCGCGGCTCGTAGACGCAGTAGGGCTCCTCGCCCAGATAGTCGCCCGTCTCTCCGAACGCGCGCGCCCGGCACCCGCCGCAGACTCCGCGGAACTCGCACACCCCGCACTTGCCCTTCAGGCAATCGTAGTCCCGCATCTCCCGGAAGACCGGAGCCTCCCGCCAGATGTCGGCGAAGCGCTGCAGCCGCACATTCCCCGCGCTGACCGGGAGGTATCCGCAGGGGTACACATCGCCGCGATGGGACACGAAGCACACGGCGGTGCCCGCCAGGCAGCCGCGTGTGACCGCATCCATCCCGTGGGTCTCGCGGCTGACGCGCACACCCTCCTGCGCGGCCCGCTGCCGCAGGATGCGGTAGTAATGGGGAGCGCAGGTGGCTTTCAGGCTGATGGGTAGCGTCCGCGAGGCGTCGTAGAACCAGTTCAGGATGCGCTCGTACTCCTCCGGCGAGATCTGCTCCTCCTCCGAAATCTCCAGCCCGCACCCCACCGGGACGAGCAGGAACAGATGAAAGGCCACGGCGCCCAGCCTCACCGCCAGGTCCAGGATCTCCGGCAGCCGGTCCCGGTTGTGGTTGGCGACTGAGGTGTTCACCTGGAACGGGATGCCGGCCTCGCGGAAGGCCGAGATGCCCCGCAGCGCCGCCTCGAACGAGCCGGGCATCTGCCGGAAGCTGTCGTGGGTGGCCGCGTCCGGCCCGTCCAGGGAGACGCTGGCCCGCTCGACTCCGGCCTCCTTCGCTCGAAGCGCGACGTCCCGGTCGACCATGGTGCCATTGGTGGCCAGCGCCACCTTCAGGCCGCGCTCCGACGCGTGGCGAGCCAGCCGGAAGATGTCGGGGCGCACCAGGGGCTCGCCGCCGGACAGCACCAGGATGGGCGCGCTGACCTCCCTGATGGCATCGATCATCGCGATGGCTTCGGCGGTGGAGAGGTCGTCGGGAGACGCCGAGTCCGTGGCGGAGGCGCGGCAGTGGATGCACTTCAGATTGCAGGCCGCCGTGGTCTCCCAGAAGACCAGGCGCGGAACGAAGCGCTCTTGCGGCGAGCCGGCTTGCGGCGGATGCGCATGGGGATGGCCGGTCATAGGGTCTCCTCTACGCTATCAGTATAGCCGCGGCCGCCCGGACGCCGCGAGTGGCGCCGGGTCTCCGGCGTGACAGAGCAGGGGCCGGCCGGGCAGCCACCGCCTCCGGCTCCGGCCGGACGGAGGGGCTACCGGATGCCCGTCAGCCGGTCCAGCACGCGAAGCAGCGGGACGGACT
>FWWM01018307.1_pt1 | contig 9983 bp, 5 predicted proteins | sample 2228351 | NCBI WGS metagenome assembly FWWM01 (sample SAMEA103939774, study PRJEB20133) | metagenome
GAAAGGAAGGTCTCGGCCTCCTGACGTGTAATGGGCTTATCACCGGGATGCGTGGCCCGGTTCCGAAGCTCGCGCCACAACTGGGCCTTTTTCAGGAACGAGAAGTCGCGCTTGAGCACGCGCCCGGCGATGTCATAAAGCCGCGCTTCCTCAAACAGGCCCATCAGCTCGCCCATCGTTAGCTCGCCCACGGATTTGCGCCGTTTCTCAAGGGCTTTCGAGACATTCTGATGTTCGGCAGGGCTCAGGCGCGGCTGCACTTCTTTGTAGAGCCAGCGGTAGAGGGCCTCCAGAATCTGACCGCCCACGACTACGGCCTGGTCGTAGATTCCTTGCTTGACCAGAACACGCGCCTGCTCTTGTTTCTTACGCAATTCGTTTGTCATTGCTCGTCCCCACTATTCCGCGAAAAGCTTCCCGGTTCCCGCTGGCGCTGGAGTGCGAGCCTCCGGGATGTTCAGCAAACCCTGAAGCAGCTGCTTCTCCTTATCACCAGACGGCAGAACGTCGGCAATGTTCTGCGCCACGCGCCAGAAGATATTGTTCGCGCCATAGGTCTGGCCGAGATGCTCCTTGAGCTGGCGGCGTTCGCCGCGCTCCCAATGGATGCAGGCACGGTGCAGCGCGTCCACCATTGTGTTGAAGCCAACCTGATTCAGGAACTTCTTGTCCTTCTCCCGGTCCTTCGGTCCCAGGACGCGGACACATTCCTTTTCCTTGCTGACGAACCTACCTGGCTCCCAGAGCGTCTTGAGTTCGATCCCCACGGCAGTCGCCATTTTGCGGGCTTCATCAAACGGCACACGCGCATGGTTGTATGTCCAGCGCCAGAGTAAGTAGAAGCGGGTCTCCGGATCCCACATGTAGGCATTGATGGCGTCGGCGCGAACCTGCGCCTGGTGGAGCCAGTGCGCGCTCTCTTGCGGGCGCCCCAGCAGCGCAGCCATTCGGGCCAGTGCCCGCTCCTCCATCACGAGCTCGCAGTTCAGATCAAGCGCCTCCACCTTGTTGGCGTTGTGAGGATCCGTGTAGCCCCCCAGCAGGTGCCAGATGACGTTGTAGTCCCGCACCGATTCCAGAAAAGCATCGCCACCCCATTCGCATAGGCCGTCGCGGTCATCATCACGCTCCCGCAGCCAGAAGTCGTGGAACTTGACGCCCCGCTCATACATCTCGCGCAGAAAGGCGGTGTCCCCGGTCACACGGAAGATCTCCCAGTTCTCCCAGTTGAACCAAGGGGCGGACGAGGAGTACTCATTGGCCCAGTAGAGCACCTCATTCAGGTAAGGGCCCACGCGGTAGGGGATATAGCCGTCTGGCCACTGGCTGCGGCTGTTCATGCGCTCGGCAAAGACCCGCTGCGAGTTCTGGGCCCCTTCTGGGTCCATGTGGGCGTAGGCGAGCATGGCCAGGCTTTCGTGAAAGACCTGTCCGCCGTGTCCCCAGCCCCAGGTGGGTTCGCGGGAAAAGAGGTAGTAGTTGAAGGAGCACTCGCCTTCCGGAGGCATCATGCACTGGCGCATCATGGAAAAGGCGCTCCAGTACATCAGGCGCTGCTCCGGGGTGGCGGACGCAGGCACGGGTATGCGCGCGTAGACAGCCTCATCTTCCTCCAGTGCCTCTCGCATATCGTAGGTCATGAGTACGGCGCATGCTTGGACCAGGCTGTCCACATCGCCACCTCGAGGCACGACCCCACGGATCAGGCGGATGACCCTCGTCTGCCCAGGTTGGAGGTGGAGGGAACGCTGCAGCACCAATACCCGCACCTCCTCATCCACAAGGCCAGAGAGGCGGTCGTTGGTGGCATCCGCGAAAAAGGAATGCACCGCCGGTCTTCCCACTTCTGCTGAGCGCCATCCCCACCTTCCGTCATGCTCCCGCGCCACGAGCACGTACCTGTAGCTGCTATCCGGGTGAAGCCCGAGGTCAAGATAGCCGGGGTCAGCCAGCGGCCCGCCAATCAGGTCATAGCGCCCGGGTGTGCCAGCCGTGCGCCGATACAAGTGATAACGATACCCTGGCTCTGGTAGCCAGCTCACCACCGCGCCCTCGTTGTTCGCTGCAAAGTGGACACGGACATCTTTCGGCGCAGGAGGCACGACTGTTGGAGACAGCAGGATGTTCACTTCGACCCTTGAAGGCGCAGGAAGCTCGCGCACCACGGCTTGTCCCACCCCTTGCTCGCCCGTGGCCCTGCAGGTAAAAGCCACCATCACTGTGTCGCCGGCCATGAGGGGCGGCTGGCGAAAGTTTCCCAGCTCACAGCTCTGTGAGCCATTGCCCGGCACATTGGGCTCCTGCTCGCCCCATTTGGGCGCTTCCTCGGTGAGTATTTCTTCCTCCCGCCCCGCGCGCCAGACCAGCAGCTGCACCTCGGGTGGTTGATGGCAACAGAGGCTCCCATCTGCGTGCCGAACTAGGCCCTGTTCGATGCAATAGCTCCCCGCGCCGGCGGGCCTCGCCAGAGGAGGAGCAGGGGGCGTCCCCAGCCCTTGATACCCGCCGTAGCCCTGGGCTGGGGTATCCAACATCACCAGGTCTGCCACATGGCGGTAATGGGGTATGTCGTGGTCAACGGTCCACCCATCCGGCGGCTCCTCATGGGTGCAGGTAAAGCCTCGCCCGTTATCAAGCGCTCTCGGTTCCCCCAACCCCTGGGGATGGAGAAACAGAAGGTACACATCCACGACGCGCGCGGTCTGACCGCCATTGGTCACGCTCAGCTCCTGAATGGCAACCCTTGAGCTATAGACCTGGAAGAACACCTGAACGTCGATGTCCGGAAACGGCTGCATCCGGTAGCGCACTAGGTCGCTGTAAGAGGTGGTGATGACAGGAGCACCGTGCATGTCCCGCAGCAGATAACAGATCCTCCCGCCCATCTTGAAGGCCAGGCCGAGGGTGCCGCCATTGTCGGTCGTGAACTCCACACCCCTTTCTGCTTCATAGAATTTGAACTGGTAGCCTTCGTCAAGAACGAATTGCGCTCTTGCCAGGGGGGCAGCGTAGGTGGCGAAGAGAGGGTCGTTTGCAGTCACGGCCAGACGTGAAAGCTCATGCTGCGCCCCGGTGGTGCTCCACCACACGAAAACGGCCAGTGCACAAGTTATCGCTGTGCTGCTGCCCTGCCGGGCCGTCAGAGCAAGAGACATGCTACCTCACCACTGTCACCTTCTGCTGTCGCACCAGCATGCCGTTGCGCAGGCGGCACCAGTACACTCCAGAGGGGACTGCCACGCCGTCGAAATCGCGGCCGTCCCACCTCACCCGGTACTCCCCTTCGAGGAAATCCTGGTCCACCAGCCTCCTGACCACCCTCCCGGTGGCGTCAAAGATGGTGACCTCAACATGCCCTTGTCCAGCGAGGCCAAACAGGAGTTCGGTGACCTGATTGAATGGGTTCGGAAAGGCGGGCCCCAAGACAGTGCGTGCGGAGTCCGCTGCGGCGCAGGAAAGGGCCACAGCAGTCCGCGAGAGAAGATTGACCCGCAGCGTGTAGCGTCCCAACTCAATATGGCCCCGCCAGTACTCCATATTGAAGTCGGTGGACTCCAGGAAGCCATAGCCAACCCTGTCCCCCTGCTCCACCTTCACAATCACCACGCCATTGGAGAATCCATAGTCGTGGACAATCACCCCGTCCGCGGAAAAAGGGCAGCGTCCGAGATAGACCTCACCCAGTTCGTTGGCCCAAAGGACCATGTCCGGGGTGTTGTCAAAGTACTTGCCGTACCACACTCCCGGTTGTCCGCTTGCGCGGTAGATGGACACTCGCACTTCGGGCAGCGGATTGCCGGATTGGTCCTGGAGAGTGAGGCAATTGTCAAAGGGGAGGTCCTGCATGAAGACCCCGATGTTGCCGGGCGCGTTGTAGTTGCCCTCGGTTGCTCGATGACCGGCGATGAGGTTTAGGGCCATGGCGCTGTAGCAGTCAATCCAGGTGTACTCCCCATTCATCAGCCCCCTGTAGGGCGTGTAGTGGACTGCGTCGCCGCCCACCCTGGGCATGAAAGGCGAGCCTACGATGAGTCGGTCTCCCTCTTTGATCGCCACCGTGTTACCACTGCCGTTGTCGTGGACGTTGAACCCATAAAGATCAATCAGGTAACGGGCATGACCCAGCTCGTGGAGCAGTGAGCCCTCGAAGTAGAAAGGGTTGTTGTCGCTGACGCTGGTGTGATTGCCGTAAAAGCCGCTGGTGAGCAAGCTCGCAGGGAAGCCCCACTGCAAGTCAACGGTGCGATCCTGGAGGTTCGGCGTGTTGGTCGCTAATCCGCCGGCGAGGGGAAGGGACCCATCGGGCACGACGGCGATGTGATCGATGCGCAAGCGGTCAAGCACGCCCAGCGGTGTCTCGGGGTAGATGGCCTCCGCAAACATCCTGTTCCACCGCCGCACATGCCGCTGGGCCCAGTCTTCCCACGAATTCGCGTGCACTCCCAACTCTTTCTGGTACTGATGAAAATAGTCACAGACACTCTGCTCCACGTAAAAGCCCACGCTCAAGGCGTTGGTAGGGACCAGCAGGGCGTTGTTTCCCTCTTCCACCTCTGGGACAACATTCTCGGGGTCTATGACAAACTCCAGCTCGTGGCGTTGGAACATCCAAACCCAGGGGTAGTCCACCATAACAGTACCGGCAGCGGGGATATCCACGTGCCCTCTGGCGACCTCCTGCCCGTCGAGCAGCCACACGTAGCCTACCTGAGAAAAGTCCTCGGAGGCCCAGTTTCTGACATACGCGCGCCAGGTCACCGTTTGGCCGACAGCAGGCCAGCCTTCTGTTTCAGGGGCACTGCTCTTCCAGACGTATGGGATACGGGGGAAGCGTGCTATCCACCCCACGTCGAGATCGGCACCTTCCGGGATTCCGTTAATCTCCTCCGAGTGCGGGCCCAGAACCCCCGCCTCGGAGCGGGCAAAGACCACATAGCCATAGCTGGCACCTGGGGCGACCACAGAATCCACGAAGCTGCTGCTCAGCAGCCCCTGGGCAAGAAGGTGGTACTGCATGCGAGGTCTGCCTCCCACCACGGTGTCTTGGATGACGCGGCGATAGAGGGCATAGGTAACGTTCGCCTGCGGCTCCCACGAAAGCTCGCGATAACCAAGTGCGTTCTTCCGCAGCCTCAGCCCCCGCGGCCGCGCGGGCATAGTCACTTTGACCAGCGAAAGAGTCGCGGGCCACCGGTACCAAGGTATGCCGGTGATGGACTCGGCGAGCAGACCCTGTTCACCAGTGGCCTCGCAGAAGAAGCGAACCATCACACAGTCGCCGATGGCCGGGGACGGTGAAAAGTTCCCCAGCTCGACACCAAAAGTGCCCCTGCCATCGATGTTGGGGTCCCCACCCACGTCCCAGCGCGGCGCGTTCTCAAGGAGCACACGCGACTCGTCGCCGTTCAGGAATGCCATGAAACTGGCCTCTGGCGCCCGATGGCGACAGAATTGGCCGTCAGCATGACAGACAAAGTTGCGGAAGTACATCCACTGGGCCTGAGATAAGGTTGCCCAGCCCGTCACCGCAAGAAGGACTCCAGCGGCAAGACTGCCATTCCTGTAGCTCATCGACGTCCTCTGTCAGCCATTATTGACTTTGCCCCACGGAGCGAATCGGGTGCGCTGTTCACATCTGCAGGAGAGTCGTCGGAGGTCGGTTCATGCCCCGGTGAGAGACCGGAACGTGATGAGCGCACCTAAGGCAGTGATGACGATCGCACCGGCCACCGCCAGATAGGCTGCTCCGCGCGCCTGCAAGCGATGCTCCACCAGGCCACGTGCCTTGGCCATCGCCAGCCCCAGAGCCACCAGCACCGAGGCTATGCCCAGGCTAAAGCTGGCGACAATGGCCAGCCCAAGGACAATCTTGTGCATGGAGATGGCCAGGAGCAAAATAACCAGCGCCTTGGGGCACGGTACCAGCCCACTGGACATGCCTAGCCCAGCGGCATACAGCCAGCTCCGCTTTTCCCTGGTGGCCATTGAGAGCACGTCTGCGTGGTCTTGATGGGAGTGACCCTTAAACATGCTGCCGCGCCAGCCCAAATGGTCATGGTGGACGTGGCATTCTCCGCTTGTGGGCGCCGAATCCTCCACCACTGCGCCACGGAGCGCGCGTACCCGCGTCACCAACAACCACATGCCGATGGCAGATATTGCCAGACCAGAGGCCAATGCGAACCACCTCGTTGCACTTTCCGCCCAGAAAAAGTCCATAAGCCACAGCGCCACCAATGCCACCACCACAACCACCAGCACGTGCGCGAGGCTGAGACTCAAAGCCAATGCCACGGCGTCACGGCTTCGCCCCTTGGTGCCCACCAGGTATGCAGCCATCAGGGACTTTCCGTGTCCCGGACCTAGCGCGTGCATCGCACCGAGCACGAAGGCCATCGCCAACACACCCGCCAGGAACAGGGGCGATACACGCTCGTAGTACAGAACCTCTTTGACCACATCCTGACTCATCGGCTCTCCACTCGCGAGGTAAACCGGATGCGCAACGTGGAGTACTGCCCTCTACGGAGGCGCAGGACTGTCTCGTCGTAGAATACGCCGCTAATGTACACCATATCCTGCTCGCGCTTGATGTAGCCCGGGAACGTGGACTGGAAGAAGATTGTGGGCGAACCCATAACCCTGATCAGCAGCAGTCGGCCAATGGCCCGCTCTTGGGCCTCGGTGAAAGCCACCCTTTCCTTGGCCATGTCGATCAGGAGATTTCCACCGAGGAAAAAGAGCCGGGGATCAGCAGCAAGCTCATGTTCCCCGGTTTCGAGCGCGCAACTATCAACCATCCACACCATGCGCAGGCGAAACGGAGCCAGCAGGCTGTCCTCCAGCACCCCCGGGGCCTCGCAAAGCAAGAGCCGCACACGATACGGACGGCCGTCTACTCTCAACGGCTCGCCGCCGAACAGTTCATTGAGAGCCTCGCCAAAAACGGTAAAGAACGAAGCTACTTCTTGCTCTGTCACCACGCTGTCGCCATTCGCGTCCATCATACAGCGCGTATGCGGGGCAATCTGCCCCAGGTAGAGCGATTCGTATTGGATCGTGATCAGCGTGGGGTCAACGTGCACCCACACGTGGTCACGCATCTCTTCGGGCGTCTGAGAGAAGCGATAGTCGTGGCTCCACAGCGGGGGAACGCTCACGAGCAGGCACAACAGAGTGGCACACCATCGCCTGGGCATCGCGCTGGGGCAAAGCGGCCGTCTATTCTGCGTGGCGGCCCAGCCGCTGTGTGGGACGAGAGCGATACGGAAAGTTTCCCCTGGCCTGTGTATGCTTTTCACCAAGGCCTAGAATTGGGCGTTGATCCCAATACGCTGAGCCGCACCCAACAGGCTGAAATCACTGTAGGCATAATCTAACCGCAGGTGCACTCCTGCCAGCTCCAGGTGGAGCCCGCCGCCAAAGGAATAGCGGGCCACGTCATGGTTGAGGCGATAGCCCACACGCAGGTATAGCAGCTTCTGGTACCCCCACTCAGCTCCCAGCTCGCCCAAAGGGCGTCCGTCGTTGGGCTTCACCGCCGAAAAGCTCGCGATCAATGTCTGTGCAGTTGCGTCAATGGCATTTATCGCCAGGCCGAAGGTGAAGTTCGTAGGCAATGGGTATGACTCGTGGACAAACTTGACCTCTGAGCCAAAGTTGCCAATCTTCATGCCGAAGCGGAAGCCACGCATATGGGTGACGTAGAGCACGCCGATGTCGGCGGCGACCGCCTCACCCACAAAGTCAGAGTAGAGGGACATGCGAATGTAGTTAAGAGTCCCGCCGAAAGAGTGTAGGTCAGTCAAATAGCGAGCATAGCTCAAACCGACGCGGTAGTTGCCTGCGTAGAAGGTCTCGCCGGTGCCGTCGGGCTGCAGGGGGGTACGCACCATCATCTCGTCCGTATAGAGGGCGGTCGCCGAAAGGGCAAAGGTGCCGCTGCGGCCAAACGTGTGCGCCACAGCAACAAAGTCATGGTTGATTCCTGCAAACCAGCCGGTGTGGGTGAAGGCCACCGCGTTCCTGGGGATCCAGGCCAAGGCCGCCGGATTGTAGTAGGCTGCCTCGGCACCATCCACGACGGCAATGAAGGCGTCGCCCATGCCGGCACCGCGGGCACTCACCCCGATTTTGAGAAACTGCGCGTCGGTGCTGCCGGGCCGCTCGTACTGCGCCCAGGCCACCACAGGCAGTGCGAGTGCCAAACAGAGCAGCCTCCACCATGTGCTCCCAGATATGTTTTGCATACGGCCCAAAGTCCTCTACTTGATCACCACAAACTTGCCCACCTGTACCTCCCCAGAGCGCCGGTCCTCCACCGTGAACAGGTAGATGCCACTGGAGATAGCCTGCCCCACCGCCGAGGTCAGGTTCCAGTCTTCATAGCCGCGGCTGGCATCGTCATGCTCGATGGTGGTGATGAGGTCACCGGCAAGTGTGTAGACCTTTATGGTACAGCGCGCCGGAAGATTGATGAACTGCACGCGACGGTCTTGTTCCATCCAGCGCTTGCGGGTGCCGGCCGGCTTCTCCCATTGCGGATTGTACGCATGATAGGCCACATCCCCGCGGTAGGGGTTGGGCACCACCGCCACCTGGCCAACCCGCTCCGGCGGCGGCGTCCCCGGCACTACCCGCCTGGCATTGGCCGTCACACTGGATTCCTGTGAGGGGAAGTTGGTCACAGAATCCGGCTTCGAAAATGCCGTGACGCTGTAGTAATACTCGACGTTATTCACCAATCCCACATCGGTGTACTCATAGGCCAATCCCGTGTTCTGGCCATAGCGATTGCCTGGCACGTCATATTCGGCAAGTAGCGTCCATGGCCCTGAGGCGCTCACCGTGCTCTTGTACACCCGATACCCCTCGAATGGCTGCGGGCTCATATCCCCCCGGTACGGATCATGATACTTTTCTGGGTCAACCTCCCCTACCAATGGCTTCCATGACAAGGTCACACGGTGGGATGCAGGATAGACGCGCAACGGTGGACGCGGGGGCGGAAAGGGCACGCGGTAACGCCGATCTCTCAAGAACTCCAGATACTTGGCATTCTTCATCAAGCCGGCCATGCCTATGCCAAATACCTCGCCAATTTCAAAGTGCAGCGTATCGCCCACCTCAAGCTGTGGGAAAGGCCCGAAGGCGATGGAGATATGCGCCCGCTCAATATCAGGCCGATTTTGCATGATCTCTCCGCTGGCCATTCCAAGCCAGTAGCGCACCGGGTCTCTCCCCCAACCGGCCAGATCCTCGTGGTTGTACCACTTGAAGGTCCACTTCAGGGTGCTGTCCGCCGGGTAGAGCACCTTGATGCCAATAGGGCTTGTAGCTGTACCGTCGTCCCCCCCGGCGTTATCCTCTCCCACAGCCATGAACTGCTCGGGGAAGAAGTAGGTGTGCTCGTCCAAAAAGTTGAGCGCAGCGTCGTTATTGCCGATCTCTCCGTGGAGCCAAAAGCCCACGTACACTTCCCGCAAAGGGAACCTGGTGGGGATGACATTGTAGTTGAACACGATGAACTCGTCCAGCGGCGGCGAGCTCCAGGCGTAACTCCACTGCACTACGTCCAGGTAGAGAGGTGTGTGGTCAGTGACGTTGAGGATGTTGTAGTCGCTGTAGCGACAGACGAAGTCCTGGTCAGACACGGCCGCATACCTGGGCCAGTAGGGGATGTCCACGGTATCGCCCTTCTGCACGACCCAAATAGTATCCCACGGCTGCGCCGTAGGAAAAAACTCATGGGGAGTAAAATGCGTGCGCGAGACGGAGACCAACGTGTCGCCTGAAGGCGTAATGGCGCCGATCCAGATGCCGCCCTGGTAGACGTGCTCCTCATTGCTCCCGGGCGGCATCTCGCAATAGAGAAGCCCGGGATAGCCTTCACGCACATTCTCATGCGTGTCATCCAGAGTGCCCATATTGGTCACCAGCTGCCTGACCTTGCCGACATCGTGCAGCTTCCAGTCCAGATTGGT